>PDVJ01000648.1_pt1 | contig 11816 bp, 10 predicted proteins | sample 1369811 | NCBI WGS metagenome assembly PDVJ01 (sample SAMN07795376, study PRJNA414565) | Alkali sediment metagenome, whole genome shotgun sequencing project. | reverse complement strand
GGAAGCGGAAATTATAAAAAGACTATCGCGGCAATGAAGGCTGTGTTGGGCAGGTAATGCAGAAAAAGGGGACCAAACGTGGTCCCCTTTTTCATTGTTATATAAATCGTTCACTCAGCATTGTCATGTCATTTCGAAAGAACGGAGTGACTGAGAAATCTTTGTCCCAACTCCTTCGTGCTTACTCAGAGTACACTCTGGGAGGGATCTAAAGGATTTCTCCCTGTCGGTCGAAATGACATAATGCGAAGTTTCATAATAAGAAACTAACGCGCCTGGAGCGTTCTGCCAATAGTCATGATTTCAGCTTCTTTGGTTCCTTCGTAGAGTTCAAGGATCTTGGCATCACGATACCATTTCTGAACGCTGTATTCGTCGATATAGCCATACCCGCCGTGCAGTTCCACCGCGTAATTTGCACAGAACACGGCTGTCTGTCCTCCGAAATACTTCGCCATGGCGGCTAACGTATAGTCGGGCCGGCCCTGATCAACCAGCCACGCTGCTTTGTAAATAAGCCCTCGTAATGCCTCTATCTTAATAGCCATCTCCGTAAGCTTCATCTGGGTCAACTGGAACGCGCCCAGGGGAGCGCCGAAGGCTGTTCTTTCCTTCACGTACTTGATGCTTGTCTCCAGGCATGCTTCAGAAAGGCCGAGGGCCTGGGCGGCAACCATCACTCTTGTGGTATCGAAGAAGTGCATCAACTGGCGGAAGCCGCTGCCTTCCCTGCCTATTACATTGCTCTGGGGAACCCGTACGTCCTCAAAGGCGATTTCTGCCGTGTCACTGGAGCGGATACCCATTTTCCCGTGGATCTTGTTCCTCGTAATCCCCTTGGCGTCAGCGGGAACGATGATGAGACTGAAACTGTTGTGTTTTTTTTCTTCCGGGTTGGTAATGCACTGGGCAACCATGAAATCGCAGACAGTTCCGTTCGTGATGAACATTTTGTTACCGTTGATGACATAATCGGTCCCGTCTTTTGCCGCTTTCGCTCTGTATCCTGCCACATCTGTGCCTGCATTGGGTTCCGTAAAGGCTCCGGCGCTGACCTGCTCACCCCGGCATACGGGGGGGAGATAGGTCTTTTTGTGCTCTTCCGAGCCAAAGTGCAATATGGCTTCGCACCCAAACGTAGCAGCAGTTACGTTCAATCCGATTCCCATGTCCACCTTGGAGAGTTCTTCCGTGATTATCGCGTTTCCCAGAAAGCCTGCCCCCGCACCGCCGTATTCTTCCGGAATCCATGCCCCGACAAGACCATTCTCAGCGGCTTTTTTTCTGATCTCAGGGGTGTACTTCTCTTCCTTGTCGCATTCATGGGATATCCCGGAAAATTCGGCCTGGGCAAATTTGTAGGACATGTCTTTCAACATCTTCAGTTCATCGGTCAATTCAAAATCCATTTCTCCCCTCCTAACTGTATAATTTTCTGAGCTGAATTTTATTAATCTTACCGACACTGGTCTTGGGAATATTATCGACAAGGAGGTAGCGATCAGGCACGCCGTATTTCGGGAGCTTTCCCTCTTTGGCAAATTTTTCCATGTATTTCTTCAAGTCTGCTTCACCGACTTTATCTCTGTAGTCAGGTCTCAAAACAACGATCAACAATGGTCGCTCACCCCATTTGTCATCAGGAATCCCGATCGCCGCCGCTTCCGAGACCGCTTCATGCTGGCTGATCAGGTTCTCCAGTTCGAGAGAAGAAACCCATTCCCCTCCCGTTTTGATCACATCTTTTGTTCTGTCCGTGATCTGTATGTATCCGGCCGGATCTATGGAGGCGACATCCCCCGTGTAGAGCCATCCGTCCTTCCATAAATCCTTTGTCCTTTCTGGTTCCTTGAAATAATTGTCCGTAAGCCATGGTGCTCTCAAGATCAGTTCGCCTGTCGCCGTACCGTTACGCGGCACGTCTTTACCTGAAGAATCTACGATTCTCGCATACACGAGGGGCACAGGGAGTCCTGTCATGATCAGCTTGTCGAGCTGATTCTCTTTATTCCAATCGAGCATGTGCGGTTTCAGGTTCGCCAGAGAGATAACCGGGCAGGTTTCCGACATACCGTATCCGGAAAAGACCTGAATGCCGAGGTCTATCGTCGCCCTCGCGAGCCCTTTGGGCAGCATCGAGCCGCCGATAATCACCTTCCATTTTGATAAATCGATCTTTTTGACTACGGGACTGCTCACCAGCATGTGAAGTATCGTCGGAACGCAATGAGAGAAGGTCACTTTTTCCGTCAGGATCAGCTTCACAAGCATCTCCGGTTCGTATCTGCCGGGGTAGACCTGCTTGACGCCCATCATGGTTGCCACATAGGGAATGCCCCAGGCGTGGACGTGAAACATTGGCGTAAGAGGCATATAGACATCATTCGAACGGAATCGCGCGGGTGATTCATAGGCGCTTAACCCGATCAGTCCTGCTTGTGTGTGCAGTACGAGCTGCCTGTGGGAAAAGGAGACACCCTTGGGAAGACCCGTTGTTCCTGTGGTGTAAAATGTTGTAGCCCGTGTGTTTTCATCAAGATCTGGAAAATCATAATGAGGGGAAGCCCCTCGAAGCATCTCTTCATATTCCATATCGACAGGTATTTTTGTATCGGGTCTTTTTTCGTCATCAGTGATAAGGATAATCTTTTTGACGGTGGTAAGTTTGTCCTTTATCGCTTCGAGAAGAGGTAAAAAATCCGCATGGATCAAAACGACATCATCTTCCGCGTGGTTCATCGTGTAGAGGATCTGTTCCGGAGACAGCCTCCAGTTTTGTGTATGGAGCACTGCTCCCATCATGGGGACGGCGAAGAAACATTCCAGATACCGGTGGCTGTCATAGTCGAAGACACAGACCGTATCTCCATCCTTGACTCCCAGTAACTTAAGTGCGTTGGCCAGTCTATGAATGCGCTCATTCAGCATTCTGTAGGTGAGACGAATTTTGTCTCTGTAAATAATCTGCTGATCCGGTGCAAAAATTAAGGGAGTTTCAAGAAGGTGTTTGATAATGAGTTGATACTTGTAACATTCTCCCGGCTGATAGATTTTTTCTGGCATATGGATCCTCCTATGTTTTCATTGGTTCCGTATCGTTGCATGTGTTATGAAAAAAATAAAATGGTTCACCGACATTTAATCTTCGCCAGTTAGGGTAGTACGCTGCTCTCTCGCAGGAGGTTATGTAAGGTAGGGTTTGACCTGTAAAGAACTTTCTACTATATAAGCAGATGAAAAATAGCAGAAGCGCTGTGCTGAGGTCAAGTAAAAATAATGGGGCATCATGCATATCATCATTGACGGATATAACCTGATACGGCAATCCGTTGCGCTGAGACGGTATGAGAGATTCAGCCTGGAAGCGGGAAGAAAGGCGCTCATACGATTTACGGCGTTGTATAAGAAGCGCAAAGGACACAAGGTGACCGTTGTCTTTGACGGATGGGAGGGAGGTCCTGCCGAGGAGGAGCGTGATCGACAGGAAGGCATTGATATTGTCTATTCCCGGAGGGGAGAAAAGGCCGATGATGTCATCAAGCGGATGGTGCAACACGGAGGGGAAGAATGCGTGGTAGTGAGCTCCGACAGGGATATTGCCGATTTTGTGAGCCGCAGGGGGGGAACGGCCGTATCATCTCAGGAGTTTGAGGCGCTTATTGACAGAGTAAAGGATCGTATGCCTGATACTCAACCCCGAAGCGACGCAGGACATGATAAAGGAGAGGATGATGTAAGAGAGGGTGTGAAAAGGAAAGGGCCTTCGCGGCGGCTTTCCCGGAAGAAAAAAGCGGCCATAGTGAAGCTACGGAAGCTTTGAGGATGAATGGTTACGTGCACACCTTTACGATAAAACGTTCGAGCAGGAATTTCGGTTCCTTTACCGTTGTTTTAAAGGCCATATCCATATTGAAGAGATCTTCCAGGTACGAGACCAGATGTTCGTATGGAAATCGATGTGAATTTCTCAAGGCATGGTAAATAACATAGGGGTGTTGTGCGCCAAGATCACCTCTGTTTCCCTTTTTCCCCTCATCGTTCATCAATGCCTGCATGACAGGATACACTGCCTTATGAAACTCATCATAGTTCATGTTCTGATGAAAGGCGGCAATCCTTCCTGATTTTATAAATGCTTTGGCATGGAGGAGAAACCTTATTTCCCTCGCGATCATCGACAGGATTAATATGTGGTTGACGCCCTGATCGAAAAGATCCTTAAGGCTCGATAAGGCCTTCTGCAGGTTCTTGTCGGCGAGCGCTCCTGTCAGGTCAAAGACGGTATCTTCTTTTGTTTTTCCGACAACCTCTTCGACATCTGTTTTCTCTATCAATGTCCGCTCGCCTGTGTAGGTGATTAACATTTCAAGGGCGCTCATGGAATCAGCGAGGGTAAATCCGGTTTTTTTGCCGATGGCGATCCACGCGTGCGGCGACAGTGTCTTCCCGCTTTTCACCAAAATGTCCTTGGCCGCATCCATCAAAACATTCTTCTGCCTGGCCTCCCCCTTTGCGGGGGAAAAATGAAGGATCGTCCCGGTTTCGGATATGACCTTGAAGAGCTTTTTCCTTTTATCTACTGTTTCCGCAGTTATTATGAGATGGTTTCCTTCCGGGATGCCTCTTTTGAGCACATCTTCGAGGCGTTCTGTATCATCCCTCTTGTCTGTCACTTCCATTCCACGGCGTATGCATGCCTCGATTATTCCCGGGAGCCACGTTTCCCGATCATGTCCGCTGTCCCCTTCCGCGATTTTTTGCCAGTCTTCATCGGTGATTCTTTTCCAACCATCACTTTTGAGATCGTCGAGATTCAAGTCCGTAATCCGCATAAACTGAATGAAGTATCTCACTGCCGAATCAGGTTCATGCTCAAAGGAATAACGAATTTTTTGCAGTATTTCCGGGACGATCCTTCTTGATTGAAAGAGGCGGGTGTTTCTTAGTACGACTGCTTTTGTCCCCGGTATGAGGGGAGGGGTCATGATGGTATCGCAAAGGACATCTATGTCTTCGTACTCGCCATCCATGAAAAAGAGATTCAGGTCTCTGTCGGCTTCGGGAACGATTATCGCGATGATTTTATTCACGGCGTCTTTGATCAGGTAGTTTTCTTCCCCATAAAGGAGATAGCACGGGGGAGGGGCTACGCTCCCTTTCTTAAGATCGGTCAATACCTTTTCAAAATCCATTATTGTTCCTAACCGGGGATTGGGAGAAAAGCCCTCGCCTTATGCGATGACTTCGATCTTTTAGGGCACAAGGGTTGACTATAGGTTTTCAGAGAATTACAAATTTCTTAATATGCTTGACGATCTCGTCGGGGTCGTCAAGCACCTGGATAATTTCTAAATCCGCCGGTTCGATCTTGTCGTTTTTGAGCATGGTATTTTTTATCCAGTCAAGCAGCCCTTGCCAGTACTCGCTTCCCATCATAATGACAGGGAATCCCTTTATTCTTTTCGTCTGGATCAGCGTAAGAGCCTCGAAGAGCTCATCCATGGTGCCGAAGCCTCCGGGCAGGATTACATACGCAACGGCATATTTGACAAACATTACCTTGCGGATGAAAAAATATTTATACTCTATGACGGTATTTGCATAGGGATTCGGTTTCTGCTCGTAGGGAAGACGGATATTCATTCCCACCGACTGCCCGCCGGCTGCAGCCGCCCCCTTATTCGCTGCTTCCATTATGCCGGGGCCACCTCCGGTAATTACGCTGAAGCCGTTCTCGGCAAGCCTCCTGGCAAGGTATTCTGTCTTTTTGTAGTATGGATCATCGGGGCGAACCCGTGCTGATCCGAAAATACTCACAGAGTTTTTCAGTTTGGAGAGGGTTTCAATGGCTTCCACAAATTCAGCCATGATGCGGAATATCCGCCAGGACTCTTCTATGGATAGTGCATCAACCAGGTATTGCTTGTCTTCCATAATTGACACATTAGGGATCTTCTTCCTTGTCCGGCGAGAGGACCCCTCTTGGTGAGTCTGAGGAATGCATACCCCAGAGAGACCTTGTGTTACGGTCTCTATTATAATCTATTCTTTTTCAATAACTTCTACGCCGTTGGACCTTGGCATATCTCCTTCGGGCCTCAATGGCTTTTCGCTTCTTCTTCACGGATGGCTTCTCGTACGCCCTGCGTAACTTAAGTTCTTTGAATAAACCGCTTTTCGAAAGTTTATTCTTAAGGATTTTCAAGGCCTTCTCTATATCATTATCGTATACTTTTACTTCCAAAACAACCCTTCCTTTCCTGTGTATTTAACTACTTAATTATTATAAAACATTTGAAAAAACTCCCGCGGTACTATTTCGACGGTGTGGAGAAAGCAACGCGGGGTGCAGCCTTTCAAATATCTCATAACACAGCATTGTTATAAAGAACCGTATAAAAACAAAAAAAGGGCAGTACGGCATTAGGCGCTCTATGCCACGCCTATGCCGTATTCTACCCTTTACTGTCGCTTATATTAAATCACGCTCCTTACTTAAAAAGGACCCTTTTTAACGCCTTTAAAAATTCTTCATTTTCTTCCCGGGTTCCCACTGTTACTCGCATGCAGTTTCTCAGAATTCCGGGACTATTCAGATTTTTAATGAGAACTCCTTCTTGGATGAGACCCTTATATATGCTATCTGTATCAAAATCGCAACTAAAAAAAATAAAATTTGCTTTCGATGGACAAGGCTTAATGCCTTCGATCTTTTGTAAGGCATTGAAGAGTTCTTCCCGATTTTTTATGAGCTCCTGTGTCTGTTCTGAAAATAAATCCATGTGATCAAGATAGAAACCGGCTGCTACCTGCGAAAAAGAATTGATATTATAGGGAAGCCTTATCTTATCGAGTTCATTGATAAGATGCGGGGCGCCGATCAGGAAACCTGTCCTCATGGCGGCAAGTCCCACCTTGGAGAGGGTCTTCAGGATAACCAGATTATCATACTTCTTCAGCCAAGGCACAAGAGTATTTCCGGAGAAGCTGCCATATGCCTCATCGATTACCACAATGCCCTGCGATTTCTCGATCAAAATTTTTATCTTGTCGGGACTGAAACAATTGCCTGTAGGATTGTTGGGATAGCTGAGAAATATCAAGACAGGAGACTTCGTAGCGGTGTGTGTGAGAATTGCTTTAATGTCCAGATCAAAGGCTCCGTCGAGAGGCACTTCGATAACCGTGCGGCCAGTATTCACGGCAATTATCCGATACATGACAAAAGTTGGAAAGGGGACCACGACGGCTGAGGATGAATCGATCAGGGCTGTGCATAATATCTGAATGAGCTCATCAGAGCCGTTGCCTATCATCATCATATCGGCATCCACACCATAGTGCTCAGCAAATCTTTTCCTCATCACCGGGGCGCCCGGCTCCGGGTAACGGTTCAAGGAAACATTGTTCATCTCGCGAGACAATTCTTCCTTGAGGAAAAAAGGCATGGCGAAGGGACTTTCCATGGCGTCCATTTTAATGTGACATGATGTGGTATCTACTCGATATCCTGGTTGTTCGAGCACTTCCTTGCGAATGAGGGTTTTAATATCCATGCGAAGCTCCCCTGCCTTCCATATTCCATGTGTTATTTGTGTATTTGTCTTTTATCAGTCGTGTCATAAGGGCTTCTTCTTCACCAGTCAGGCTTCCCTCGACCAACTCAATTCCTAATTTCTTCTCGAAGCCTCTTTGCAAAACATGGCAAATCTTCTCCACGCTGATTTCGCCGCCAGTCTGTTCATAGACGGAAGTTACGGATTCTCGCAGCTTCTCGATCTGCCGTTCACGATCACCCTTCCGCGGCGCCAGAAGAGCGCAGGTTTTCACAGGATCAAAATCCAGGAGAATGGAACCGTGCTGTAGGAACACGCCGCGTGATCTTACCTGTGCGCTGCCGCATATTTTTCGCTTGTTTACCAGTAGTTCGAAGTGGGACGGTGATGAAAAGCACACAGCTTTTAATGAATCGTCTCCCGATGTTCTGCTGTCGACGGACATCTCAGCATAGATACCAAGTTCCGACAGGGAGTCTGCGATGCAGCCACTGATGATTCTGTAAGTTCCCAGGATGTCAGGCGTGAATAGGGGATTGTGTTCTTTTGCAATAACTGCGTATGTCAGATCATTTTCATGCAGGACGGCCTTTCCCCCTGTTGGACGCCGCACAATGTCAACATGATAACGGTTGCACGCGGCAACATCGACCTCATCCCGTATTTTTTGAAAATATCCCAAGGAAATGGATGGAGGGCACCCGGAAAATGGCCTCGTCCATGGCCATATTTTCAGAGGCGCTCGAGTTCGTAAAAGGAATAACTCTCCATACCATCAATCAGGTTCAATTACCCTCCGCTTCTTTGATTACAAAATCGTGGTACTCCCTCGAATCCAGAAGGTCATCAAGCTCTTCCATATCCTTGATTTGAACAACGATCATCCATCCTGTATCGTGAGGGTCACTGTTGATAATGCCGATGTCGTCCAATATATCTTCGTTTACGTTTACTACCTCGCCGCTGACCGGTGACATAAGTTCAAAAACGCCCTTTGCGGATTCTATGTTTCCGAAGGGTTCATCCCGTTCCACATAAGAATCCACTTCGGGAAGTTCAATCGCGAGGATCTCTCCCAAATTCTCCTGAGCATAATCGGTGATACCGATGGTGGCTAATTCACCCTCAACTCTTACCCATGCGTGTTCCCGATTATAAAGTAGATCATCCGGAAATACCTTCATATCATGACATCCTAAAAATATTAATAGTGTGTATTATTGCAATATGGTGAGGTCTTTTGGTACTTTTGTCAAGACCTCAAATCCATTTTTTTTCACAAGAACCATATCCTCGATGCGGATGCCCCATAAATCGGGAATATAGACACCGGGCTCTATAGTTACTACCATACCCGCCTCAAGGATATGTTCTGATTTGTCTGCTATCCTCGGCGCTTCATGGACATCAAGGCCAACGCCGTGGCCGGTGCCATGCGTGAAATATTTCCCCATGTCCTTACTCTCTATGCATGTTCTCGCGATACGGTCAATTTCTTTGCATGAAGCGCCGGCTTTGACCGCGGCGAATGCCCTGTCGTGGGCCTCCTTCACCAGAGAATAGACTTCTTTTTGTTTTTTATCGGCACGACCAACAATGAAGGTGCATGTTTCGTCAGAATGATAACCGTGATATACCGCACCGTAGTCAATCATGACGATATCCCCATTTCTAATCTTACGCGATCCGGGGGCAGCATGAGGCTGTGATGAATTTACTCCTGATGCCACAATGGTTGAAAAAGAGACCTGTTCCGCCTCATTCCTGGCCATGCGATAGTCTAACTCTACGGCAATATCTTTCTCGGTTACGCCAGGCTTTATGTAATCACACAGAACGCGAAGAGAGTCAGATGCTATTTCCCCTGCTTTTCTTATATGTGCAATTTCCGTTTTGTCTTTGACGGCCCTTATGGCATCTATTTCGTGAGCCATGGGTGTTAACTTCACAGACTTAAGTTTTTTTTTGAGTTTCAAAAAGGTAGTGACATTCATTGCTGCTGATTCAAACCCAACGGATTTGAGACTGTTATCGGAGACGACGGACTCGATTCCCTCAATTTTGTCCCTATACTGGAAAATCTCCACTCCATGCACTTCTCTTCTTGCCTGATTCGTATAACGGCCATCAACCATGAGTAGCTTTTGCCGCTTTCCTACGAGCAGCGCCCCATCACTGCCCGTGAAACCGGTTAAATAGCGAACATTTTTTATATCAAGGAAAAGCAAGGCGTCTACGTTGAGGCCGTTAAGTTTCGAAAGAGCCTTTGGTATTCTCTGAGGGGATACCGACGATTTACGATGCATAGCTTTTTAACCTGTCGATATTCTTTAGCCACCTTGTGAGTTCTTGAATAACATCCTCATTTGTCCGTGAATGTGAGGATTTCTCTTTTTTCTTTCCCTCATTTATCATGGCCCTCACGTCTGTTAATCTATTCACAACCTCTTGATTTCCAGGATCTTTTTTGAGAATCTCGCTCAGTACATCATACGCCATGTCGAGATGACCCTGGCTAATATAGAGTTCTGAAAGCGTAAGAGTGTAGAAATCAGATGCAACATAGTCAATGTTGATATAGTGATCTTCTTTGACCCAATTATGTGAGCCGTCTGTAACGTATACAAGTGTTCTGATTTTTTCGGAGATATCTTTTGCAGTTGGTGATTCGGGATTCAGAGTGATAAATTTCCGATAATATTTTATGGCCTCCTGCGTCAGCCCGCCTTCCATACAGAGGTCCCCGACGCGATTGTAAATCCGGGACAGTTGAAGGACCGTATTTTCCACGTCCTTGAGAATCTCGTTAATCTTTTCGAGTTCTCCCATTTTCAATAACGCGTGGCAACGCATAATATTGGCATCAGCGTCTACGGGATAACGCGTGAGCCATGATTCCGCTATGTGCAGCGCTTGTTTATAAAGATTCTGTTCAATATAGGCTTCCGCTATGGAAAGTAATTCATCTCTTTCTTTAAGGTCACCTTTATCCATACGCACTCTTTACGGGTAAGATATTTTTTTTCATTGTATATAGGCAAATATCCAAAACCCTTAGCGAATTGTACTATAATAGTGCTCCACCGCTGAGAGCTGTAACACAGCACCCATGACGTGTCAAGTAAGAAATCCACACTTTTTGTCCACGAGAATACATGCTTATTAAGAATCGTTTGTCCGTGAATTTTACATAAAATATGTGAAAATCACCGATTTTTTTGATCGCGGTGAAATTAAGCTTGTCATGCATCACGCATGCGCATCATCTGATCATTATAATAATAAAAGACAATTCAGCATTCTGTTGTGTGAGGAGAATATGCCCCATGTATGGCATATTAATTGCTGTCATTATAAGGATATCGTATTTTGAGAAATGTTCATTCTTTCACTATCTTTGAAATCGTAAGAAAGTCCTGAAAAAGGCAAACTGTTTGAAAGGACAGGACGTAAAGCTACTGGCCTAAGTCTCCTGCAAAAGAGATAAGGTAGCAGGGTTGCCGGACTCATACAGTGCTCTCCCATGCCGGTGTGATGTGAGACGTTTCATGGAAATGTCATGCATACACCGTCTGAAAACTATAGGAAGTGTGGCATAAAAGGCGCAGAGGAAATCCTTTTACAAAAATAATTATGAAGAGGTAGAAAATTGCAAAAAAAGAACTCACTTTTTGNGGTTATGNTCCTTNCGAGCGCCTTACTGTTGTCCTCAATTGATGTGGTAGATTGTTGTGCANCAGGGGGAGANNTCCAGAAGGAAAAGAACGTCTGTCTTACCATGCGTGANGGAGATCTCAAGGATGTATTAGCAAAGCTCAATATTCCTGAGGCAAAGATATTGACCATTGACAAAAGTCCTGTAAAGGGACTCTGTGAGGTAGTGATCGATAATATGGGGCGCATGGGGATTTTTTATCTTGATAGTGATAAAAAATACCTCATCTTTGGTTCTCTGGTCGAACTCGCGGGTATGTCTGACAAGACAAGAGAGAGCATCAAAAAGATACAAGACAAAAAAAGGATCGACATAACAAAAATTCCTGTGGATGAAGCGCTCATCCTGGGGGAACGCGGCGCTTCCAGGAAGGTAATCGTTTTTACCGACCCGGATTGTCCTTTTTGCGGCCAGTTCCATGAGACCATGAAAAAGATTGTCGCGACAAGAAAAGATATCGCCTTTTATATAAAGTTCTTACCCCTTGAGTTTCACAAGGATGCGTACTGGAAGGCACAGAGTATCGTGTGTAATAAATCCCTGAA
>PDVJ01000647.1_pt1 | contig 11821 bp, 13 predicted proteins | sample 1369811 | NCBI WGS metagenome assembly PDVJ01 (sample SAMN07795376, study PRJNA414565) | Alkali sediment metagenome, whole genome shotgun sequencing project. | reverse complement strand
CAAAATGGAAATCTATTCATCTTTCCAGACAGGTTTCCTTTTTCCCAGGAAAGCTTTGAGCCCCTCCTGAGCATCATGGGTCTTCATGAGCTTGTTGAGGTAAATATCCTCAATCGGCCTCAGAGAGGCTTCCAGGTCATCGTGCAATCCCACGGCGATGGCTTTTTTCGTTTGCCGCAACACTTCCGCACTCAAGCCCAGGTAGGGCTTGAGAAAAGTCTCTGTTTCTTTCTCCAGATCCTGGTCTTTCACGACTTTATTGATCATTCCGATCTGAAGGGCTTCAGCTGCGGAGATGATGCGGCCGGAAAGGATGAGATCCATGGCCGCTTTTCGGCCCAGAATCCGAGGCATGATATGAGCGGCAATGGGCGGGAAGACTCCCACCTGAATCTCCGGTTGGCCGAACTTGGCTCCTTCTCCGGCGATGACCAGGTCGCTAAAGACCGCCAGTTCACACCCTCCGCCCAAACAGGAGCTGAAAACCGAAGCGACCGTCGGAATTCCCAGCTTGTCCATGAGCCGGAAGATGCGATGAAACGCCTCGATCATTTTCGGGGCCAAGCCCCCCATGTGCTCGCCCACATCCACACCAGCTGAAAAGCATTTCCCTTTGGCGTTGAAGAGAACCACCTTGAGATCTTTCTTGCCCTGCCAGCCCTTCAGCACGTCATTGATCTCTTCCATCATCGCAATGTTCAGGACATTGACAGCCGTCAGAATATGTTGGTAGGCCATGATCACACCGCCTCCTTTTCTTAGAGTGAACCTGTTCTCTACAAATGAAACTGGCAGGCGGGCCTGCCTTGACGGCCCTGCCTGCCAGTGGAATACTCAATGAAACAAAATTACTTCTGCGGTTTCCCGAGAACTTCCGCAAACATCTCCATATCCCAGGCTTTACAGGCAGCGATGTTCTGGCGGAACTTAACGAAGTTAATGGTATCTTGGCCCGTTATCTTCTTGGAATTGAAGGCTCCGAAGCCCAGGAAGGCCTCACCGCCCATGTTGGCGGCCAGCCAGTGTCGGTGGGCATTCTTCATGGTATCCCAGAAGAATTTCTTCTTCTGGCGTACGCTGTCAATGGACTCGATCAAGCACCCGGGGAACAGATTGGCGAAGGTCCAGTTGATCTTGTCCACTTCCTTGTCCAGAAGCTCGAAGTCCGCCTTGTCCTGGTACTCTTTCAGGATCGCCCGGCCCTCTTTGAGTTCATCACCGGTCTTGTACTCGCCGTAAACGATCTCGCCGTCCTTCACGTACTGATCGGTGATGATCGTGGGGTTGCGAACCCATTTCCCGTTGATCTTGAGAACGGGCACGGCTTTGCTGATGAGGGTCTTGGCCTTCATCTTGTAGGCGGACCACATCTCACAGGACACGCAGTTCCACATGGCATCCTCGGCGCTCAGGTACCAGGGCAGAAAGTCCGAGGCCCCGCCCACCGGAGCCGATCCGTGTCTCGGTCCCGCCTGACCGAAGATGGCCAGGTCCGAAGCAATGGCGAGGTCGCAGGCCATGCCGATTTCCTGGCCGCCGGCCACTCTCATGCCGTTGACCCTGCAGATGACCGGCTTCTTGCAAGCCAGGATAGAATCCACCATGTGGTTGAAGAGTTCCATGTACTGGCCGTATTCATCCGGTCTCATGCTGTAGTATTCGCTGTACTCCTTGGTGTTGCCGCCCGTGCAGAAGGAATAGGGGCCGGTGCCGGTGAAAACAACGGCCACCACGCTGCGGTCCAGGGAGGCGTTTTCAAACCCGGCGATCACGCCCTTCACCATCTCCGTGGTGTAGGAGTTGTACTGAGCCGGGTTGTTGAGGCGAATCCAGGACACAAAGAGTCCGTCCACTTCTTTGCCCGTGTTGGGGTCTTTCAGGGGCCTCTTCTCGTAAACCGTGCAGGGAGCCTGTGTTCCCCAGTGCACGCTGGTGTGCAATGCATGATCTTTTATTCCATCTTCCCTTGGCAACCATTCCAAACCTTTCAAAGCCATAATCTTTTCCTCCTTTAGTAATAGAATCTATCGTTTTGTTCCAATCCCGTTTCAACGGGATCGTCTCCTCCCTAGAAATCCGGNGTGAGCACGATTCGCTTCATCGGTGGTGATTTGTGNGCCTGCGCAAACGTNTCCGCAATGCTGCTCATNGGCCGNGTTTCCACAAANTCCTCGATGTTGATCTTCTTGCTCAGNACCATNTCCAGAACAATGGGATAGTACTCGGGCAGNCATCCCCAGGTTCCGATGATCTCCGCATCAAAAGCCATCANACGACCGATGGCATACTCTGTCTTNGCCATGCTGAATCCCACGACCACCAGCTTGCCTGTAAAGCTCAGGAGGTTGAGCGCNATTTCCTGGCCCGGCTTTGCTCCTGAAACTTCAAAGATCTTCCATCCNGTGGCCGGGAGNCCCCTTTCTTTGCACATGCCGCGGAATTCCTTTGAGATCGCGCCGGCATCCTTGTCCGTAGAATTGATGACCACGTCGGCCCCGAATTTGAGCGCCCGGTTCAGCTTTTCCTGATTGCGGGCGATGCCGACCACGGTCTTGGCCCCAAGGGCCTTTGCCATCTGCCCCATGTATTGACCGACTCCGCCGGTAATTCCCACCACCACCGCGTTGTCACCGGGCTGGAAATCAGCCCTCGCTGCAGCTTGGTAGGGCGTGGTCGCGGCATCCGCTACGACGGCCAAGTGAGAAAGAGGGATGTTCCCTCGATTCTTCACTTCACAGAGATCTACGCTCGGAACAGGGATGTGGCTAGAGAATCCGCCAAAGAGTGCGAGGCTGTTGCCCGGCATCTTCTGATCCAGACAGCGATTGCCCCGGCCTGTTTTGCAAAGAATGCATTTGCGGCAGGGCATTACGGCAGGGACAATGACCTCTTTTCCAACCCATGCCTGGTCCCCGGCCACCACGGTTCCTGAAATTTCGTGCCCCAGAGTGAGGGGCGGTTTGGATACCGTGGGGACCCCGTCATAAAAATATCCGAGGTCGGTGTGGCAGACCCCGCATCCCGCGACTTCTACAAGGACCTCTCCGGGCTGGAGCTGTGGTACTGGAATCTGTTTCTTCTCAAGCTTGCCCGGTGTGGTTTCTTTGGTCTCCTTGTTGAAGGACGCGGGTTGTACCATTTGCCATGTCCATAGCATGTCCACTACTCCTCCCATGTTGTCCTCCTTCTTTCTAAGGTTTTAGTCTCTTAATCATCCTATCCCGGGATATTCTTTCCCCAAAGGGGGGGAACCGATGTCCCGGTCTCCTGTCTCTTACCGGCCCCTAAATCATTCCATATCCGCCGTCAACGGCAATGAGCTGACCCGTGATGTAGTTGGCCTCATCCGAAGCCAGGAAAACGAAGGAAGGGGCAATATCCTCCGGTTCACCGAATCGTTTGAGCAGGATCCTGTTCATGTAAATCTCTTTGAGCTTTTCATCCGTCGTGATCTTCTCGCTCATGTCGGTCGTGACAATGCCCAGAGAGATGACGTTCGCGCAGATGTTGTTTCGGGCCAGTTCTCTGGCCATGGACTTGGTCATGCTGATCACCCCGCCCTTGGCCGCGCTGTAATTAATCTGTCCCACGGTCCCCACCACCCCGGCCACCGAGGTCACGTTGATGATTTTCCCGCTGTTTTTTGCGATCATATGCGGGGCAGCAGCCTGGGTGCAAAGGAAGGCGCCTTTGAGATGGATGTCGACCACCGCATCCCACTGCTCTTCCGTCATCTTGAGCATCATGGACGGCCGTGTGAACCCGGCGTTGTTCACGAGGATGTCGAGCCCTCCGAAGGCATCCACCGTGGCCTGGACCAGGGCTTGAGCCTCGGCCTTCTTGGCCACATCGGCTTTGAACACCTTTCCTTGCCCCCCCATTTTCTGGATCGTATCGAGCACCTCGTTGGCTGCTTTCTCATTGGAAGTGTAGTTGACCATCACCTTGGCCCCTTCTTTGGCGAAGGCCAGGGCAATAAACCTTCCTACCCCTCGACTGCTTCCGGTCACTAAAGCCACTTTATCTTTCAGTCTCATAGGCTCTTCCCCTCTTTTTCTTGGAATGAGATCGGTCAAATCGGGTTGTTTGGATGGCGAAACAAGTAATTACATTATAGTTACAATATAGTTACTTGGCGCACTTTAAAAAAACCCTCCGACCATGTCAAGAAAAAAAACGGGACACATAAATCAGATGAAATGAAGCAGATTTTTTGTTAGGATGTAATGAACTCAATCCAGGGAGCATCACGTTTGAGATCCTCTCAAAAGGCCTCCTTTCTCAGGAGAGCCGCTTTTCAGGCCAAGGACCTCTTTCTCGTCCTCAGAAAGGAGAGAATCTTCAAATTCCTCGGGGCCACCTGCGCGATCATTCTGCTTGGAGCGACGAGCATCTTTATTGCCGATCGCTACTATGCCACGAAGGGAGCCGCCGGGATACTGGATGCCATCTACTGGGCGGTGGTGACTATCGCTACCGTGGGCTACGGGGACGTTGTTCCCACCTCCCCCCTGGCAAAGGTGCTCGCCCTGGTCATCATTCTGAGCGGCCCTGCCTTGCTGTCACTCCTGACCGCTTCTGTGGCTTCCATATTGGTTGAGAAAAAGATCAGGGAGGGAGAAGGGTTGGAAACGATCAAAGACAGAGATCACCTTATCATCTGCGGATGGAATGAGAACGGAGAGAAGGTCATTGACGGGATTCTTCTCCAGCTCAAGGGAACAAAGCCGAAGATCGTTCTCGTCAACGAACTGGAAAAAGAAGACATCCAATCCATCCAGGTCAAGTACGGGGACTATGACATCGCTTTTGTGCGAGGGAACTTTGCCAAGGAAGAGGTGTTGGCCAGGGCCAATCTTCCTCGGGCAAAAGCGGCGATCGTGCTCGCCGACATCTCCGGAGGAAGAATTCTGGACAAAGCGGATGAAAGGACCATTTTTGGCACCATGGCTATTAAGTCCATGGGGTCGAAGGTCAGGACTTGCGCCGAACTCATTCATGGGGAGAACAGAGAGCATCTGCGGAGGGCCAATGTGGACGAGATCGTTGTCCGAGGCGAATCGGCGGGAGCGCTGCTCGCTACCGCTGCCGTCTCCCCGGGACTGGCGGATTCCGTGACATCCCTTCTCAACAACCAGGATCCAAACAAGCTCTGGCGTGTGCCTGTGCCCTCCCGTTTCGCGGACAAGACCTTCGGAGAACTGATGCCCTATTTCAGGGACAAGTTCCAAGCCTTGCTGCTCGGCGTGGTGAGGGAAAAGGAAAGTATCAAACTCGAGGATATCCTTTCAGGCGATTCCACCTTCATTGATGATTTCATCAAGAAGAAATTCGAAGAATCAGGGAAGGACTTCTTTGGCGACAAGAAAGATGTGTCTGTCATCGTGAATCCTCCGGATGATTACCTTCTCAACTCAAGCGACTGGGTCATTGTCATCTCGAGGGAGAAACCGATTGAGGCGGGTTTTGTCGAAAGGCTTGTGGGAGGAGCTTCTTAGAGTCCATGGACGATATTCGAGAGACGGTTCGAAAGGCATCCATCTTCAAGAACCTCGAAGATCAGGAGATTTCAGAGGTCTTGAGCATCACCACGGAGAAAAGAGTTCACAAAGAACACCTGATCATGCAGGAGGGCGATGAGGGCAGCACCATGTACATGCTTCTCGAAGGAGAGGTGGAGGTATCCAAAGCCCTCACCATGAAGTTCGGTGGCGAAGACATCCGAAAAGCCGAAAAGGTCTTGTCCCATCTCAGAGCCCAGGATCACGTCATCCTTGGCGAGATGGCCCTGATCGCCAATGAGAAGCGCTCGGCGTCCATCTTGGCCAAAATCGATTGCGTTCTCCTTGAGATTCGCAGAGATGACTTTATGAGACTTATCGAAACCAAGGCGCCTCTGGGAGTGAAGGTCCTGCTCAACCTTGCCGAGTTGCTTGCCGCGAGACTCAGACATTCGGACGAAAACGTGATTCGATTGACCACTGCCCTGTCCATTGCTTTGAGCCGATGAAGAGATTCCTCTGGCTATGGTGAGGGTGGAGGCCCCTCGTTGATTCTCTTTCGAAGAACCCCGGAGGTCCTGAAAATCACGACCCGTCTTTCTCTCAGCTGAATGTCTGCTGCCGTCTGGGGATTCCTGCCGCGCCGGGACGCCTTCTGTTTCGCCACAAATTTGCCGAACCCGCTGATGAGAAGGTCCTCCCCTCGCTCAAGAGTTTCCTTGCAAATCTCGAAAAGCTTTTCCACAACAGAGCGGGATTGGCCCTTGCTCAGTCCCACGTTGTTGTAGATATCACCGATGATCTTGTCTTTGGTCAGAGACATTCCTCGATCCCCTCCCCCTCGTCAAAAGGAACTCAGCGTCCCCGGATCTTTGAGAGAACCCTATATGAACGATTGGCCGAGGTGCTGTCAAGATTTTTTTAGTACCCGAATTTCTCTTTCAATTTCCTGCACACGACCGGAGGGACCAGCCCGCTCACATCTCCTCCAAGACTCGCTGCCTCCTTGATAATCGTCGAACTCGTGTAAAACCATTTGTAATCCGTCATCAGAAAAATCGATTGAACCTCCCGGTTCAGCTTTCGGTTCATCAGGGCCATCTGAAACTCGTACTCGAAATCGGACAAGGCCCGCAAGCCCCGGATCACCACATTCGTCTTCTTCTGGATGACATAATCCACCAGCAGGCCGTTGAAAGACTCGACCTCCAGATGGCGCTGATCTTTCAACACCTCCCTGATCATTTGGATTCTCTCCTCTATGGAGAAGAGGGGAAGTTTCTGGGGGTTGTTGAGAATAGCAATCACCAGCCGGTCAAAAATCTTCAGCGCCCTGCTGATGATGCTGATGTGACCGTGGGTGATGGGATCGAACGTTCCTGGATAGATCACCACTTTTGAGCTCATTCCTGTCCCTCGTGCCGATAGATGGTTATCCGGGTTTCTCCGTAGGCTCTTGACTTGACCATCTGGAGAGTTCTCACACAGGGAGGCAGAACCTCCCTTTGTTCTGACTGGGCCACAAGGATCGATGGGGATCCAAGAATTTTCCGGTCGGAGAGTTCTTCGAGAACAGGCAGGATCATGCTCTTTCGATAGGGGGGGTCCACAAACACCAGGTCCATCTTTTCCTCAAGCAGGCGATGCCTGCGGGGAAACCCTTTCAACAGGTCTTTCCGCAATGCAAACCCCTGTGCTTCAAGTCCGCACAGCTTCAGGTTCTTGCTGATCAACTCCATGGCCTTTGGGGAGTGGTCGATGAAGAGCGCCCAAGCCGCTCCCCGGCTGAGGGCTTCGATTCCCAGGCTCCCTGTCCCGGCAAAAAGATCCAGGACCTTTGCTCCCGGGAGATCGTGCCCGAGGAGATCAAAAACCGCTCCCCGCACCAGATCCGACGTGGGTCGTATATCCAGTCCTTTGAATGACGCCAGGCGCCGGCCTCTCAACCGACCACCGGTTATTCTCATTCACGATCCTTTGGGGCCTCTTCCCACTCCCTCCGGGAGGCTCCGGAACCCTTACTCACTCTGATCCCCAACCCGAGCCCTAAGCAGAAACCAAATAATCGAAGTCCATAAACTGAATGAATATCGAATGTCGAACAAGGAATGTCGAATGATGAAGTTCCATGACCTCCAATGTTTCCTTCGGCATTCTTCATTCTTTGTTCGACCTGCCCGCTATGCCCTCAAGAATATTTGAGATAGATACACCACGCCTATGAGTGTTACGGGTACCGTTACGATTCAAAGCAATCCGCAGGGCAGGCGGGCATTCTGCGGTTCGCTTTTGATGATCTCCGCAGATTGCGGAAAGGGTGCAGCCTTACACTCTAATGAATCACCGCAACACGTTTGGGATCATTGGGTCTCAGAAGGCTCCGGGCCTTCTTCTTCAGTGAGGCGCTTCGGTTCCGATGCCTCTGGAGCGTCGGCCGCTTTTCTTGCAAACGGGCTTCTTCGATAGAGCCGGTAAAAAGTGATTGTCGGGCCCGACAGGACATAAAGAAACATGATGAGGAAAAGCATCACCATGGGTTTGTAGGCAATCACCAGCGCCACAAGGATGATGGACACAAGAACATTGAAGGGTTTGTAATTCTTGAGAGCCAGTTTCTTGAAGCTGTAGTAGGGAATGGTGCTGACCATGAAAAAGGAAAGGACGTAGATCATCACCAGGATGGGGTGAGACCTTGTCTCCAGCTCCCCCTCCCAGAAGCTCACGAAAAGGACCAGGGAGGCGATGAAGCAGGCTGCCGCAGGAATAGGAAGGCCCTTAAAGTAACTGACATCTTCTACGCTTTTCTGAACATTGAAGCGTGCAAGCCGCAGCGCTCCGCACACGACAAACATGAAGGCGGCGAGCCACCCCAATCGGCCAAAGGGCGCCAGGGCCCACTGAAATGCAAGGAGAGCCGGCGCAACCCCGAAGGCGACCAGATCCGCCAAGGAATCAAACTCCACCCCGAACTGGCTGGTTGAACGGGTCAACCGGGCAATCCTCCCGTCCAGCCCGTCCAAAACGCCTGAGAGAAGAATAGCCACGGCCGCAGCCTCGTATCGCTCCCCCATCGCGCTGATAATCGCATAGAATCCGCAAAAGAGGCTTGCCGCCGTGAACAGGTTGGGCAGAATGTAGATGCCTTTTCTCCCCTTGTCCTTGAACCTTCTTTTCCTTTTTCCTCTCATGGCAGATACCCGATGATTGTTTTTCCCGCCTTCACTTTCTGGCGCGGCTGAACAGCCACGCGACTCCCTTCCGGCAGAAAGACATCCACTCTCGAACCGAACCGGATCAGACCGAATCTCTGACCCGCCTGCACGTCATCCCCTTCCCGGACCCAGCACACAATACGCCTTGCGATCAGTCCGGCGATCTGAACAAAAACAATCTGCTTCCCGTCGGGAGTGTCCAGGGTGACGGCATTTTGCTCGTTTTTTTCTGAAGCTTTGTCGAGGTTCGCAGCGAAAAAAGCGCCGGGTCGATACGAAATCCTCGATATCCTGCCCCCTGTGGGAATGCGGTTGACATGCACATCGAACAGGGACATGAACACGCTCACCTTCACAGCCCTTGTCCCCAGGGGATTTCCCCCAGCCTCCAGGGTCCTGGCCTCAAGGATTCTTCCGTCTGCCGGCGTGAGAACCGCCTTTTCCTGGACTTCAGCCTCTCTGTCAGGGTCCCTGAAAAAATAAAGAACAAAAAGGGTCAGGGCCCCGGCGACGATCGTGAGAGAGGCAACACCCAAAAATAAGAAAAGAAGGGTGATCACCAAACCGCTTCCAGCAAAAGGAAACCCTTCTCTCGCTATCCCAACCCGGTTGTGGATTCTCCTCTCTTGCGCTGTGGAAGATCCCATGCTCACGCTAAGGATTATGATCTTTCCCCCCGGAATTGTCAATGCTGTACCCTTTTTAGCTAACATTTTAGCTTTTTGCTATTAAATAAGGGTTCGGACGACTGTCCGGGGGTCTCAGATAGGAAGGCACCACCTCCTGGAGCCTGTCAAACCCTCGCTCCCTCGCTCTTCTTGCGCCCAGCATCCCCAGAGTGGACGCTCTGAGGTTCCAAAAGGAAGGAGGGGCAAAGACGGCCCTGTCCCCTGCCGCCGAAGCAATGGGCCCCATCAGGCGATTGAAGTCCGTGCCCACGACAAAAGCCCTGTTCTTGATAAAAGCGGGAAGGTCCTTGATCTTGAGACATGTTTCCGGCTCCAGCTGCACCAGTTCCTGCTCGTCAGACCAGGTGTAGAGAGCCGCAAAAACCTCTTCTTTCCTCGAGTCAATCACGGGGCATATCGGGTAGGAAAGAAATGGACATTGACCTGCCAGGGCCTCCAGGCTGGACAGGGCGACGATCGGCAGCCCCAGGCCCTCACAAATCCCTTTTGCAGCCGACAGCCCCACCCGGAGACCCGTGAAGCTTCCAGGGCCTTTGGCTATGGCCAGGGCGCGGATCTCCGTGAGAGCCACCCCTGAGACTTGAAGGAGATGATCGAGGGCGGTCATGAAATGGCGGAAGTCCTTGGTCCTGGGAGAAAGGGTCCATTCCGCCAGGAGAGCTCCACTGTCGTAGACCAGGGCCAGGCTGAACTGGGGAGTGGACGTATTGATGGCAAGGATCACGTTACCCAAAGAGCTTCTCGAAGAGCTTAACCACCGCGTCTATTCTAGACAGATCATTGATCGTCACCACAACGATCAGGGCGGCCAGCAGGAAGATCCCCACTTTTTGAGCCATATCCCTTTTCTTGATGCTGATGGGTTTGCCGATCACCAACTCCAGGAGCAAGAAAACGATCACCCCTCCATCAAGGATAGGGACCGGCAGGAGGTTCAGAATTCCCAGGTTGATGCTGATGACCGCCAGGAGAGGGACCAGATAGCTGATGCTTTCCTGAGCCACCTGACCTGTCAGCTGGCCGATCATGATAGGGCCGCCAAGGGTTTTTATGGAAACCACTCCCTGAAAAAGCTTAACAACCGTCAGGACCGTTAGAGCAATGATCTCCCATGTCTTCCGAATGCCTTCTTTCAAAGCTTCCCAGGGTCCCATCTCCACGTTCCTGTATTTTCCTGCAGCCACAATGCCGATCAGGGCGGATTTGACGTCTTCACCGAAGAGGTTCTTCTCAATGGTTTCTTCCGGCACCACGGTGACGCTGAGAAGACGGCCTTCCCTTTGAACGGTGACGGTCACACCCTGGCCTGCAGAATCCTTAACCAGACTCTTGATCTCAGCCCAGCTCTCCGTGCTTTTCCCCTCCACGGAAACAATCACATCTCCTTTTAGAAGCCCTGCCTTGTGAGCCGGGGAGTCTTCCCTGACCTGACCGACCTCCGTGGTCATCACATAGTTCCCGGAGATCGCGTAAAGGCCCCAGAAGAGAAAAAGAGCGAGAAGAAGGTTGAAGAGAGGGCCGGCTGCAACAATGGCAATTCTTTTCAGAATATGCTGGTGGTTAAAAGCTCTGTGGGCCTCCTCAGGAGAAATGTCTTCGGATTCTTCGTCGTTTTCTCCAAGCAGCTTGACATACCCTCCGAGAGGGATCGTTGAGATGAGATACTCCGTCTCCCCCCATTTTTTCCCGACCAGCTTGTACCCAAAGCCCAAGGAGAACTTGAGCACTTTGACTCTAAACGCTTTGGCCAGGATAAAATGTCCCATTTCGTGGAAAAAGATCAGAATGCCCAGAACAACAACAAAAGGAATGATATAGTACAGAAGAAAATTCATTTCTTAACCTCTATGTGCAGCGATATCCCGATCAGCGAAATCCGCCGCCCTCTCTCTCGCCCACGCGTCAGCCTCCATCACCTTCTCGATGCGGTCGATGACAAAAGGTCTGTGAGCATCCATTGTTCTTTCGATGAGGGAAGTTCTTTCGATGAGGGAAGGGATCTGGAGAAATCCGATTCTCCCCTTAAGAAAAAGATCCACAGCCACTTCATTGGCGCCGTTCAACACAGCGGGCATGCTGTCCCCGATTTCCGCCGCTCTCAGAGCCAGTTCAAGACACCGGAACTTTCTGGTGTCCGCTTTCATGAAGCGGAGGGTTCCAACCTCCTCGAGGTCCAGAGGGCGGAGTGGGGTGTCCACGTGGCGCGGATAGGACAGAGCATAGGAGATCGGCGTGACCATGTCCGGTATTCCCAGCTGGGCGATAATTGAGCCATCCCTGTACTCCACCATGGAGTGGACCACACTCTGAGGATGAATCAGGATATGGATTTGATGAATGTCCAATTCGAAGAGCCACTTCGCCTCGATCAGTTCAAGACCTTTGTTCATCAAGGTAGCAGAGTCCACGGTGATCTTGG
>PDVJ01000645.1_pt1 | contig 11831 bp, 12 predicted proteins | sample 1369811 | NCBI WGS metagenome assembly PDVJ01 (sample SAMN07795376, study PRJNA414565) | Alkali sediment metagenome, whole genome shotgun sequencing project. | reverse complement strand
TGGATACCGGATCGAGGTCCGGTATGACAGAGAAAATATGGATAAGTAAAATCCCCCTCAATCCCCCTTTTACAAAGAGGGAAGTATATGGACTGGATACCCCCGTATCGAGTACGGGGCAGGCTTATCGGGGTCCGGCATGACAGGGATGTGTGGATAACAGGAAGCAAATCATTACGGGGCCAGTTAGTCTCCCTAAGTAAAAAGGAAACATGTTCTTCATTCTACATTACTCTTTCGCCCAACTTTTTGCCCTTTCAACTGCTTTTAACCAACCAAAATAGAGCCGATTACGTTCATTAACTCCCATTTTTGGCTTATATACTTTACTTCCTGGTATATCAACTTTCAAATCACTAAACTGATACAAACCTATTGATAGTCCTGCTAGTAACGCAGCCCCCAATGCTGTTGCTTCGGGGAATGGAGGGCACACTACATCAACATTTAAAATGTCAGATTGAAACTGCATAATAAAGCTATTTGCCGAAGCACCCCCATCAACCTTAAGTTTTTTTAGTTTGATATCAGAATCAATTTCCATTATTCCGATGATATCATTGGTTTGGTAAGCAAGTGATTCGAGAGTGGCTCTAACCAGGTGCTTATCGGTAACCCCTTGCGTCAAACCAAGAATCGCACCCCGTGCATACATATCCCAGTACGGGGCGCCAAGTCCAGTGAATGCTGGAACAACATAAACTCCATTGCTATCGGTAACAGAGAAAGCGATCTCCTCGGTATCAGATGCTCTTTCAATTATCTTTAAGCCGTCGCGAAGCCATTTTATTGCTGCTCCAGCAATAAAAACACTACCCTCCAATGCATAGCTTACATCGCTACCAATCTGCCATGCAATTGTAGTAAGTAAACCTGATTTGGAATTTACTAACCTGCTTCCCGTATTCATCAACATGAAGCACCCTGTACCGTAAGTATTTTTTACTTCCCCTGCATCAAAACACTTTTGCCCAAAGAGCGCAGATTGCTGGTCGCCTGCTATTCCGGTGATTGGTATTGAGCAATTATCAAAAATACCTGCTGCTGTTTCACCAAAAAGACCCGAAGAGGGGAGGACTTTCGGTAAAATTGATTTTGGTATATTCAGTGTATTGAGCAGTGTGTCGTCCCATTGAAGGGTAGAAATATTAAACAACATGGTTCGGGATGCATTCGAAGAGTCGGTTGCATGTTCCTTTCCCCCTGTTAACTTCCAGAGTAACCATGAGTCGACAGTACCAAATGCCAAGTGTCCCTGTTGTGCTAGCTTGGAGGCTCCAGGAATATTTTTAAGAATCCAGTATAGTTTGGTTGCAGAGAAGTATGAATCGATGACCAGCCCTGTTGTTGTTTTTATATAATCTTCTAATTCTTGCTCTCTTAGCCATTCACAGGTATCTGCTGTTCGCCTATCCTGCCATACTATGGCATTGTGGATTGGTCTACCCGTTTCTCTATCCCATACTATTGTAGTTTCGCGTTGGTTAGCGATCCCTATAGCCGCTATTCTTTCGGGCTTCAGCTTTAGTTTTTTGAGAAGATGTTTGGCTGCTAAAAGCTGTGTATCCCATATCTCTTCGGGATTATGCTCAACCCACCCGGGTGATGGATAGTACTGCTTGAACTCTACCTGTTCCATACCCAATGTCTGTTGGCAACGATCAAATATTACCGCTCGCGAACTTGATGTCCCTTGATCTAAAGCTAAGATAAATTCTGCTGTCATATAGAGGATTACGAGTAATATTAGTTTCAGCGCCCTCAAAAAGAAGGAAATATGAATACTGAACAACAATTAACACTTTATGATATATGAAGTAAAAAATCAATCAGGTGAAAAGGGGACAGGCTACTTTTATTTCAACGTTTCTTTTCCCTCTAAACACAAAATCCCACTTTCTTTTGAGAAACGGGGTTGCGTGCAATCGGAACATATGTCCCTCTTAGATGGTGAGTTAAAGGGGTGTTGGTATATGGTCCTCAATATCTTTTCGAAATTTCAGTGAAAATATAACTAAATACATAATCGGTCAAGTCACTTTTCGTGGAATCATGGGAAGATAACCAAAGGACTGGATCCCGGATCACGTCCGGAATGACAGAGAAAAAGATAAGGATTTCTCAGTCACTTCATTCCTTCGAAATGACAAAGAAGGGCTGTCGGAATGACAGGAAGATGATGATTCCTCTGCAGTGGGGGTCTGGAATGTCGGGATAGGCAATGATTCGTTTATGTGGAATATCCTTCTTGACAAGCGTCACGTGACAAGTTATAGTAGCACTGTGATTAAAACATTCGCCGACAAACATACAAGGGAACTCTTTATCACAGGTAAGTCACGACGGATTCAAACTGATTTACTAAGAAGGGTTGTTCGTCGTCTGGAATACATTGATCTCGCCACCTCCTTGGATGACTTAAAGGTTCCGCCAAGGAATCGCCTTCATGCACTGAAAGGAGATCGGGAAGGACAATACGCAATTTCCATCAACGATCAGTGGCGAATATGTTTTCGTTTTCAAGACGGCGATGCGTATGATGTTGAGATAACAGATTATCATTAGGGTGAATATTATGAGTATTGAGAACAAGGAAGCACGTGAGATACCTCCCACCCATCCGGGAGAAATGCTCCGCGAGGACTTTATGCCCGACTACGGGCTGACTACAGCCGCTTTAGCCGAAGCAATTGGCGTGTCCCGTCAGACCATTAATGAGATTTTACGGGAGCGTCGGGCAATGACCCCGGCAATGGCTCTGCGTCTGTCCCGCCTGTTTGGCAATACTCCGGAATTCTGGCTGAACGCTCAACGGGCCTATGATTTGTGGCACGCGCAAAAAAGTTATCAGCGAGACATCAAAAGAATCAAACCCCTCTGTGCAGCGTGAATCTGGGTACCTTAGTATCAAACCGGTTCTCTTCCCCGATAGAGATTTTCCAAAACAAGTCTCGGCGGGGATATGGGGCAGGCTTATCGAGGAGAGACAACGTAGAAGGAGATTGAGAGAAAGTGCGTGAACAACACATCGTAAAAATTGCATCGGAATTGGGTGTTCGTGATGAGCAGGTGCGGGCGACGGCCCAGCTTCTGGACGATGAGGCCACCGTGCCTTTTATTGCCCGTTACCGTAAGGAGGTGACCGGCGGGCTGGATGAGGTCGCCATTATTGCCATACGTGATCAGCTGGATAGTCTCCGGGCTCTGGATAAAAGGAAAGAAGCCATCCTGAAATCCCTCGAAGAACAGGGAAAACTCACCGATGAACTGAAGGATAAAGTTTTAAGCGTTGAGACTATGGCTATTTTGGAAGATATCTATCTTCCGTACCGGCCGAAACGCCGTACACGTGGGACGATCGCGAAGGAAAAGGGGCTTGAACCTTTCGCGGAAAAAATATTTGCTCAGGCCGATATGGACATTGAGACGGAAGCGATGTCCTTTGTGAATCCTGAAAAGGGTGTGGAAGCAGTAGAAGACGTCCTCGCGGGTGCCCGTGATATCATAGCTGAGTGGATCAATGAAGACGGCAACCTCCGGGCGGAACTCCGGGAACTGTTTGCCGGAAAAGCCACGGTAAAATCGAGGGTAGTCAAAGGCAAGGAAGAAGAGGGAATCAAATACAAGGATTACTATGAGTGGGAGGAGCATGCCGCAAAGGCGCCATCACATCGCATCCTCGCCATTCGCCGGGGTGCGGAGGAGGGATACCTCACATTCCACATCCTGCCCGATGAAGAAGGGGCCCTTTCTCTGATAGAGCGCCATTGTGTGAAGAACAACAATCCGGCGGCGGAGCAGGTGCGCCTGTCCGCGCGTGACAGCTACAAGCGGCTCCTCTCGCCCTCCATGGAGACGGAGATGCGCGTGCATTACAAGAAGCTGGCGGACGACGAGGCCATCAAGGTCTTTGCGGAGAACCTGAGGGAACTCCTTCTTGCCTCGCCTCTCGGGCAAAAGGCCGTATTGGGAATCGACCCCGGCTACCGCACGGGCTGCAAGGTTGTATGCCTCGATCCCCAGGGCAAGCTTCTGCACAATGAGACGATCTTTCCCATCGAGCAGTTTCATCGTAAGGAAGAGGCGATTAAGATTGTGAAAAAGCTGGTGGAAGTGCACCGCATTGAGGCCATCGCCGTGGGCAACGGCACGGGAGGCCGTGAAACGGAAGCATTCTGCAAGGGTATCGATTTCGGCATGCCCGTGACGGTGGTGATGGTGAATGAAAGCGGGGCGTCTGTATATTCCGCATCCAATGTGGCTAGGGAGGAATTCCCTGCTCACGATGTAACCGTCCGGGGTGCCGTGTCCATCGGAAGGCGCCTCATGGATCCCCTCGCGGAACTGGTGAAGATCGATCCGAAGTCCATCGGTGTCGGCCAGTACCAGCACGATGTGGACCAGAAGGCCCTGAAGACGTCCCTCGATGATGTGGTGTCCAGCTGCGTGAACGCCGTGGGTGTCGAGATCAATACGGCGAGCAAAGAGCTGCTGAAATATGTGTCGGGCCTTTCCGAAAGGCTCGCCGGAAATGTAATAAAATATCGCAATGAACACGGCGCATTTCCTTCGCGGAACGACTTGATGGGGATTTCCGGTATGGGGCCGAAGACATTCCAGCAGGCGGCGGGTTTTTTAAGAATTTGCGGCGCCGAAAATCCCCTCGATGCGTCGGCCGTTCATCCGGAGAGCTACGGCATTGTCGAAACGATGGCGGGCGATCTGGGATGCACGGTGGCCGACCTCATGAGCAATGCGAACCTGAGAAGAAAAATTACCCTGCAGAACTATATCACCGATACAGTGGGCATGCCGACCCTTACCGACATCATGGCAGAGCTGGCAAAGCCCGGGCGTGACCCCCGCAGGCACTTCGAGCTGTTTGCATTTACGGAAGGCGTCAACACGATCAACGATCTTGAAGTCGGCATGAAGCTTCCCGGTGTGGTGACGAACGTCACCGCTTTCGGGGCGTTTGTAGACATCGGCGTGCATCAGGACGGCCTGGTGCACTTGAGCGAAATGGCCGACCGCTTCGTCAAAAGCCCCCATGATGTGGTCAAGGTCAATCAAAAGGTCACCGTCACCGTCCTCGCCGTGGATGAGCAGCGGAAGCGCATCGCCCTGTCCATGCGGGAGACTCCGGGTGAACCGCACCGAAAGGCTCCCGACGGCGTATCAAAGGGGGAATGGAAACAGGAGGGTAAAGACACAAAGCCAAAGCCACGGGGGAAGAAGGAATATCCCGATAATCCCTTTGCTAAAGCCCTGAAGGACTTAAAAATCCCCCGGCATTGAAATAGTAACTGCCTGGATACAGAAGTGTGTCTTTTCGAAGGCGCGGGGGGACTGAGAATTCTTTGATATCAGGATTTCTCCGCGAGAGTGACCGGAGGGTTCATTTCCCCGCATTAGTTCTCAAATTAATATTTCCCTCTTTAGAGAACGGGAACGAGAGGCTTCCCAGGGCTGTTTTGATGTCGGCCTTTCCCTCTATCTTGTAAGGCAGGTTATCACCGGTAATAATGGTCTTTAGACTTCCACCCAGGTCTTTGAACTTTGCAACGACAGGCGCCTGTACCCGTGTGACAGATGACGAAGGAATCAGAAACTCCTTTTCCAGGCGGCCGTTTCCTATTTCTTCATTGTTAAGGGAAACAGTATATTCAAAAGATGTGAGCGTAAGGTCAAGGCGATTCGGATTGTGCACCTCGAGACTGAGGAGAAGATTCGTCTCTTTGAAGGAGCGGGGGCTGACGATGATCTCACGAAGGACGAAGGAGGGCTTTTCCAGAATCCAGCCCAGGCAGGACGCAAGAAACACAGAAAGGGCACACAGGACCACTATTCTATATTGCGTCTTTATTTTCCTCTTTTCTAATTTCTTCATCAATAATATCCGATTTTCTTTCCTTGAAGGAAGTCCTGAGAAAATCACGGCAAAATCTGATTCTTGGGGTATTCGGGGGCCGCAATTACGATGCCCACGTGTCTCCTATCTGTAAAGCTCTCTGGTTGTGAAGAGATGTACAACTTCTTCTTTTCGCGGATCCCACATTATTTTTATGTCAAAGCGACTGTACATTTCGATGCCGTTTGGCAAATGCATGAGTAAATTCCAGCCTTTTTTTTCCAGCTCTGCTCTGGTTATTTTCTGTCCGACGAGTAAAATAACATCTTTCACCATATGATCCACCTTGATGTATAGTAGCACATTTCGATCGAGAGGTCTGCGTTTTTTTGATGGTGAGCGATGGACACATTGTTCTAAGAAGCGAGGAGCTTCACTTTGTCGTAATCACCCAGACGCCCTGCCATTCTTCCGGCGGATGGTCGATCAGCTCGCGGCATTTAGTCATGTACGCGCGCGCCGCCGGGTCTGTATCGGCGAGACTGGAAAAGATAGTTTCCGCTCCCGGGAAATCTCCGCGGTAGAACAGCGTAAGGCCATCGGCGAACCTGGTAAGTTCGCTCTGGCGGCATTCGATATCTTCAGGCGGCAGGGGCTCATACACGACAACAGACTCCTTGCGGCCGACGACGGCAACCCGTGAGAGCTCCCGGACAGGGAAGGCGTCTTCCATCTGTTCCATGGTGGATTGAGAAATCATGGTATAGGTCCCGAACTGTTTGTTGATGCCTTCCAGTCGCGACGCCAGATTCACGGCGTCTCCGATCATCGTATAATCGAACCGCGTGTGGGAACCCATGTTGCCGACAATGGCTGGTCCGCTATTGATGCCGATGCGCATTTTCAAGTCCTTCTTCAGGCGTTCGCGGAACATGGGGCGCATCTCGGCGAGCCGGGTCTGGCACCGCAGGGCAGCGCGGACGCACCGGCTGGCATGATCAGGCTGCTCAAGGGGGGCGTTCCAGAATGCGATAATCGCATCCCCTTCGTATTTGTCCACAGTGCCGCCTTCTTCGTGGATGATGTCGGTCATGGCTGAGAGGTAATCGTTCAGCAAGGTTGTGAGCGCCTCCGGTTCCAGACCTTCGGATATGCCGGTAAAACCCTCCAGATCGGAGAAAAAGATGGAGAGCATCCGCCTTTCGCCCCCCAGCTTCAGGTGTTCGGGATGCTGGATAAGCTGTTCAATGACCGCCGGACTCAGGTACTGCTTGAAGGCGTTCTTAATGAACATCTTCTGGCGGCCTTCTGTGGTGTAATAAATAAGGCCGGCGCTGAAAAGTGTGAGCGCCACGCCTGTTTCCTGGACGACCAGGGGCAACCAGAACCCTTCACGGTATGCGATCAGGCAAACGACGAACGGCGCGGCAATAAAAAAGACGTAGACCAGGGCGCTCTTTCCGATGCCGGAGACGGAGGACGTTGCGAGACCGGCAAGGATGGTGATCAGCAGGGTTATGCCGATGACGAACGCTGCCGGGACCGGGCGGAAAAAATCATTCGCCAGCAGATTGTCGAGCATGGTGGCATTTATCTCCACGCCGGGATACACGCCGGAGACGGGGGTGGGACGCAGATCAAATAGGCCGGGCGCGGAGAATCCAAAAAATACGTAGGCGCCTTTTAACGCGTCCGGATCGGCAATGGTGGGCTTTTCCCCGTTCTGAATTTGAAGTTCGCTCTGAATGACGGCGGCGGCGCTGTAAGTTTTATGGGTTCCCGCGGGGCCGCGGAAGTTGAGAATAGCGTTTCCCCTGTTATCAATGGGGATCCCCCGGTCACCGACGAAAAAAGTTCCCGCGCTGATTTTTAACGGGGTGCCCGGGTTTGCGGTTAGATAAGATCCCAGGGCAAGGGAGGGCATGACCCTGCCGTCAAAGACATGGAAGAGCGCCGCCCGTCGATAGACGTTGTCTCGGTCAGGATTGAGGTGAACATCGGCGAGAACACCCGCGGCGGCTGATATCTCCGGTATGGGAAAGGCCGCCCGGGGGAACACAATGTCGCCGGCGCCCGTGGCGGACAGCCATTGATCGAGGCCAAAAACCGTGAATGCGGGATCCGGAGCAAAGGAGGGCCATTGTCGTTCCGTGCCCGCGCTCCGGCTGAGAGAAGCGGTGCCGACAAAATATTTCGCTTCATGGATCGCGGCGGCGAAAGCCCGATCGTCGTCCACCCCGTATTTGGAAGGTTCCGTGAAGAGCACATCGAACGCCAGGGACTTCGCCCCGCTCCGCTGGCAGAAGCGGATAATCGCGCTGTACACTTCCCTGGGCCATGGCCAGGCGAGGTTATTTTCTTCCTTGGCCCAATCCAGGGAGTTCTGATCGAGCAGGATAAGGCGGATGGCATCGGTGGTTTTTACCGGCTTTGCCATGGCGCCTACCCGCCAGTCCCAGGTTTTTGCCTCCCATACATCCAGCCAGCCCGGCAGGTAAAGCAAGAGCGCCAGACATGCCCCAACCATTCCGGCGATCAGGCCCAGCACTAATTTTTTCAAAAGAACGGCTGGAATGTTCATGGTGACCCGCTTATGAAGACCTCATATATTACCGAAGGCTTTCAGGAATCGCTCCTGGCGAATCTTCGGCGTTGCGACAGGGGTGAAGGACAGGTTGTCGCCCTGAATTTCGGCGATCCGATCCCGGGGCGCCGGATGGGTTTTCGCAAAATCAAACCCGCCCGGCTTCAGTTTCTTTTCCATGACTGTAAGCATGTCGATAAGCCCACGGGGATTGTAACCTACGCGCTGGAGGAGGACAACGGCCACCTTATCGGCCTGGTATTCAAAAGAGCGGGAGTAGCCGTTGTTGATCATGGATTTGGCGATGTCTGAGATCGCGCCGGAAAAGGTCTGTGTCAATTGAGCTACTTCCGGGGAGCCGAGGGTTTTTGCGCCTTCCGTGGCGAGAACGGTGAGGGCCTCCGTCATCCGCGCTTTCTCGATGGACTGCATACCGTGCCGTAACTGGACATGACTGATCTCATGGGCGAGAACGGCCGCCAGGGCGTCTTCTGTAGGACAGCAGCGGATGAGACCTCTCGTGACAAATACAAGGCCGCTGGGTGTGGCGAAGGCGTTTATGTCATTGGAGTCCAGTACGAGGAAATGGTAACCGCCGAAAATTTGCGGCGTGTCCGAGGCCGCCGCGAGCGTCTGCCCGAGCATATTCAGGTATTGATGGCCCTGCGCGTTCGTGTACGCCGGATACTTTGAAAGGACGACGGCGCCTACAGAGCGGCCAATATAGTATTCCTGTTCCGGCGTAAAATCTTCAAGGCTCCGGGCGACGGCCACGGTACTTTTGCGGATCGATTCTACCTCGGCATGACTGAGAACCCCCGCCTGTTCGCCGACCGCAGTGGCTAATGTAGTCGCCGTCTGAACGTTCGCGCAGGCAGCGAGAGACAGCACTGCCAGCATGATCGTGCCTTTGATCCATAAGGGGTTTTTCATGGATTGCCTCCTTCCGGGGGTGGAACCACGCTGCCCTGAACAAGAAAAGTATTCATGAGCTCCGGAGGCACTTTGAAGGCTTCCATCCTGTTGATCCAGGTGTAATCGAGGTTTCTGTTTTCCTTCCGGAACGCCGCTTCCACCTGTTCGTTGAATCCTTTGCCGGCCAGGGCCAGTTCATCCTGTGTGGCGCCGGTGCGGACACTGGTCTGACCGGCTTTCAATGCAATCCGTTTGGTCGTCAGTGCCGAAGCGTGCATCCATCCCTGAAGCCTCCCCTCCCTGACAGATACTTTTTTCCACGCGCCACGGCTGCCCATTGACACAACCCGGTCGCCATAGGCAACGCGGGCGACGATTTTTCCCAGGAATGACGGCGTGGCGCGAAGCTCACCCTCCTTGACCTGGACGCTTAATGTCTCTTGCGCGTATGCAGGCATATGCATGCACAGGATACCGAGAAGCGCGAGGGCGGGTATAATGAATATGGTGCGACGCATCTGAACCTCCTTTTCTGGTGAGGAAGGATTCCCCTTTCTTTGAGGAATACTTCCCTGGCAATGGCAATGCGGGCGAATAGGGTCATGTCACCCATTGTGCCGGCTACTTCGGCAACTGTGTTTCGAAGTAATCAATGGTGTTGACTTCGTCAAACTCGAAGACGACGGGTGTGCATGTGCCCGATGTAATAGCTTTGAGCGTGCATTTCAGAACCTTGCCCTTTTCAAGCCCGTATTTCTTCAGGAATTGCTCGCCCGGATACCACGAGTTCCGCAACTCAAGGAGATGCTCCTTTTTCAGCGTTTCCTTCGCCCACGCCTGTTTTATGGTCTTGTCGGTCATGAACGAGAACGAGACCTCGTATCCCTCGTATCCCGGTCCCCCTAAAACCTTTGCCTGGTCTTTCGACTGCTCCGTCTTCTCGATCCGTGTGATTGTTGCCTGTCCCGGATAGCTCTCATAGGTGCATGGGCCGCCGGCCCGATCCGGGGAAAGGGCAAACGCGTTGCCCATAGATGTCGTGAGAGCGAAACAAAAAAGAGCCACACCTGAAAAGACGAGGATGCTTCTCATCTTCTGCCTCCTGTTTTGATTTATTGAGACGAATTGCTTCCCTGGGGAAGTATAAAAAAGATGCCGTTGTATGTCAAAGGAATAGTGACCACCGCTTTGCCTCGTGGGGGTAGAGGTTGATGCTCAACGGTGTTTAGCCTGGGGGATAAGGTCGCGAAAATAAAACCGGTCATCCCTGATCACTGATCTCCCCTTCTTGCATGGGATGGGTTCCACGAAATTTGGCCCGTCGTAGACGAACGAGTGGAATTCGCCGTTCTCTCCGCAGGGGTCGACGGTGGGAGGGAGGTCAGAGAGGAATTTCTTGTTGTATACTCTGCCGGCAAAGGATCGATCGAGGGCATGTAAATCGACACAGGTGATGATCGCCTTGAAACCAAGGTTCAGAAATTCATGAGCCAGTTCCGGAGAGGGCTTTTTCCAGAGCGGGAAGGAGGCGTTCATGCCCATCTTTGACAGCTGATGTTCGCGATAGGCTCTGATATCTTCGAGGAAAACATCGCCGAACACGACGGTCGTTACGCCTTCGCCGGCATATTTTCCAAGTACGGCCGACATCCTTGCCTCATAGACTTCATTGGAAGTATCCGGGGGGATAAATACCTTCTCAAGGGGTATTCCAAGGACATGGCTTTGTCTTTCAAGGAGCACCTGCCTTACGCCGTGCATGCTGATTCTGTTATAGTGCTCCGTGACCGTAGTCAGGAGGGCGGATATGGCGAGACCTTCCTGCTGAACCTTATAGAGGGCAAGGGCGCTGTCCTTCCCTCCACTCCATGCAACCATCACTGTGTCCATCCTGATTTGTTCCTTTCTCCCTCCACTCCATGCAACCATCACTGTGTCCATCCTGATTTGTTCCTTTCAGATTGCTGAGCAATCAGGGGTATTGTGTCAATTCCGTGCATTTATGTCAATGGTATCTCACCATAAAAGGTGCGTTGAGTATGGGCAACAACCAGGAGTGATTGTAGTTTTATTAAGGACATCCCGATCAGGGCTTTAATTTGTTATTGATAATTGTCCGGCACTAAAGGATAATAGCGAGCCTGAAACACAGTTGATTTCACACCTTCACCGCATCTCATACAATTTCTCGTTTGACTTGTATTGACACAGTAAAAGCTTTTACAACTTCAAGAAAGGGGGAAGAGGGTATGCAATTTCTGCAGTTAAGAAAAAATGAGGGAATTGCCACGGTTACCTTGGGCAGGGGAAAGGTAAATGCCATCAACGAATACGTGATCGATGAAATGGCCGGCTGTTTCGGAATCCTTGCCGATGATCATGAGGTAAAGGCGGTAATCATCACAGGCGCGGGAAAGTTCTTTTCCTTTGGATTCGACATTCCAGAGTTTCTCAGCTATCCAAAGGAGGATTTTGTCCGCT
>PDVJ01000643.1_pt1 | contig 11842 bp, 11 predicted proteins | sample 1369811 | NCBI WGS metagenome assembly PDVJ01 (sample SAMN07795376, study PRJNA414565) | Alkali sediment metagenome, whole genome shotgun sequencing project. | reverse complement strand
GACCACGATCACGTCGAACCGTTCAGGAAAGAGCATCGCGCCCCGGAGAATCACCCCGCGAAAGGGGCGCAATCATACGCCAATGAAAATGAAATTGACAGTTTTGACAGTCGCCTGAGCGATTTAAACCATTTATAAACATAGACTTGAATGACAAATTGACCGTTCGGCCGGCTTTCAATTTGTTACAAATCGCCGGCGCTGCGGCTTTGCCACTAGGTATAGTGGCACCAACTCGTTCAAACGGCGGCGGAAGACGGCAGGCGCCGGACCCGCCCAGGCAAACAGGAGGACATGATGAAACTCGCAACCCGATCCCTGCTCGCGGCGCTGCTCGGCGCGCTCACCCTCGGCGCGGCTTCCTCGGCCCTGGCCGACGGCGACAGGCACTGGAAGCGCGGCCACGGCCATCACAAGCACTGGCGTGGTCACGGCCGCGACGTGGTGGTGATCCGCGAACCGCGCTACTACTACCGCGATCCGGTGGTGGTGTATCGCGAGCCGGCGGTGGTCTACCGGGAGCCGGTCTATGTGTATCCGCGGCGCCCGGCCCTGACCATAGGCCTGGACATCCCGCCGCTGGTGATCCCGTACTGAGCCGCGCTCATTCCTTGACGCCCAGCCCGAGATAGCTCTCGACCACCCTCGGGTGGTCGGCAAGCTCGGCGGCAGGGCCTTCCATGACGAGCTCGCCGGTCTCCTTCAGGTCGGCGATGACGTGGAAGATCTCGCGCACGATCAGCGGCGCGAGTCCCACGATCAGCGGCGCGAGCCCCAGGCTGGGCTCGTCCAGCATCAGCAGCCGCGGCCTGGCCATCAGCGCCCGGCCGACCGCCAGCATCTGGCGCTCGCCGCCCGAGAGCGTGCCGGCAAGCTGGCGGCGCCGTTCCCTTAGCCGCGGGAAGATGCGGAAGACCTCGGCCATGGCCGAGACTTGGTCGCGATCGCCTGCGCGGTAGCGCTGGAAGGCGCCGAGCAGCAGGTTGTCCTCGACGCTCATCTCGCCAAACAGTTCGCGCTTCTCCGGCACCAGGGTCATGCCCATGGCCACCTGGCGCTCGACCTGGACGTCCTTCTGGCGCCGGCCCATGAACTCGATCTCCCCGGTGCAGGGCAGCAGGCCCATGATCGCCGAGAGCATGGTGGTCTTGCCGGCGCCGTTCGGCCCGATCACCGTGGCGATCTGGCCGGCGCCCACCCGCAGGCTGGCGCCGTGCAGCGCCTCGACCTTGCCGTAGGCCACGCGCAGGTTGCGCACCTGCAGGATGTCGGTGGCGACCGGGGCTTGCGCGCCGGCCGGCGTCCGCCCGCTCATTCGACCCCGCCCAGGTAGGCTTCGAGCACGGCCGGGTCGCGCTGGACCTGTTCCGGCAGGCCCTCGGCGATCTTTTCGCCGAAGTCCATCACGACCACCCGGTCGACCAGGCCCATGACGAACTCCATGTCGTGCTCGACCAGCAGCACGCCCATGCCCTCGCCGCGCAGCCTGCGCAGGAGTTCCGCGAGCTGCTGCTTTTCCAGGTAGCGCAGGCCGGCTGCCGGTTCGTCCAGAAGCAGCAGCACCGGGTCGGCGCACAGCGCCCGGGCGATCTCCAGGATGCGCTGCTTGCCCAGCGGCAGGCTGCCTGCGGCGTCGAACAGGTGCTCCTGCAGCCCGACGCGTTCGAGCTGGCGCTTCGCCTCGGCCAGCAGCCGCGCCTCCTCCGCGCGCTCCAAGTGGAGCGAGGCGGCCACCACGCCACGCCGCCCGCGCAGATGGGCGCCGATCGCCACGTTCTCGAGCACGCTCATGGTCGGCAGCAGGCGCACGTGCTGGAAGGTGCGGCTCATGCCGAGGGCGGCGATCTCGCGGGCGTCCAGGCCGTCGATGCGGCCGCCGAGGAAGCGGATCGTTCCCGCGGTCGGCGCCAGCACCCCGCTGATCAGATTGAACATGGTGGTCTTGCCCGCCCCGTTCGGCCCGATCAGGGCCAGGATCTCGCCGGCCTCGACGTGCAGGTTCATGTCGTTGTTCGCCACCAGCCCGCCGAATTGCTTGCGCGCCTCGCGGACTTCGAGCAGCGGGGTGCCGTGCGCCGGCATGGCCCGGCGCGGCAGGGGATCTGCTTCGCGCAGGATGCGGCGGCGATGCCGCTCCGGAACGACGCGCAGCACCAGCGGCCAGATGCCGTCGCGGGCACGCTGCAGCACCAGCACCATGAGCACCCCGAAGAAGATCACCTCGAAGTTCCCGCTCAGATGGAACAGCTCGGGCAGCAGGTCCTGCAGCCACTGCTTGAGCACGGTGATCACCGTCGCGCCGACGATCGCNCCCCAGACGTAGGCGGCGCCGCCGATCACNGCCATGAACAGGTATTCGATCCCGATGTGCAGGCCGAAGGGCGTCGGGTTGACAAAGCGCTGCAGGTGCGCATACAGCCAGCCGGACACGCAGGCCAGCAGCGCCGCGATCAGGAAGATGGTGATCTTGGTGCGCGAGGTGTCGACGCCCATGGCCTGGGCCATGAGCGAGCCGCCCTTGAGCGCCCGGATCGCCCGGCCCTGGCGCGAGTCCAGCAGGTTCTGGGTCGCAAGCATCGCGGCCAGCACCACCAGCCAGATCAGGTAGAAGAATTCCTGTCCGCTCTCCATCCGCCAGCCGGCCAGTTCCAGCGGCGGAATGCCGGTGATGCCGGTGTGCCCGCCGAGAAACTGGACGTTGCCGAAAAGGTAATAAAGGCTGATGCCCCAGGCGATCGTGCCCAGGGGCAGATAGTGACCGGACAACCTCAGGGTGATGAAGCCGAGGAACAGCGCCACGGCGGCGGTGATCGCCAGTCCGACCAGCAGGGCAGCCCAGGGCGAGGCGGCGTGGGCCGTGGTCAGGTAGGCGGTGGCGTAGGCACCCAGGCCGACGAAAGCCGCCTGGCCGAACGAGGTCAGCCCGCCCACGCCGGTGAGCAGCACCAGGCCGAGCGCGACGATCGCGTACAGGCCGATGTAGTTCAGCAGGGTGACGTAGAACTCGGGCAGCAGCAGCGGCGCCAGGCCGAGCAGGACGGCGAAACCGCCGAAGAGAATCCGCTCTCGCATGCCGGCTACTCTTCTTCTTCGGCGTGGTGCGCGGTGAGCGAGCGCCAGAGCAGCACCGGGATGATCAGCGTGAACACGATCACCTCCTTGAAGGCGCTGGCGTAGAACGAGGAATAGGACTCCAGCAGGCCGACCAGCACGGCGCCGGCCGCGGCTACCGGGTAGCTGGCCAGGCCGCCGATGATCGCGCCGACGAACCCCTTCAGCCCGATCAGGAAGCCGCTGTCGTAGTAGAGGGTGGTGATCGGTGCGATCAGGATGCCGGAGAACGCGCCTATGGCCGCGGCGAACAGGAAGGAGAGCCGCCCGGCCATGGTGGCGCTGATGCCCATGAGCCGGGCGCCGATCCGGTTGACAGCTGTCGCCCGCAGCGCCTTGCCGTAGAGGGTGCGGCCGAAGTACAGGTACAGCCCGACGATCAGGGCCGCGCTGCAGCCGAGCACCCAGAAGGTCTGGGCCGAGACGGTCACCGTGCCCAGATCCAGCGATCCCTCGGTGAAGCTCGGTGTCCGGGATCCTTCCGCGCCGAAGAAGAACAGGCCCAGCCCGACGAGCGCCAGGTGCACCGCGACCGACACGATCAGCAGGACCAGCACCGAGGCTTCGGCCAGGGGCTGGTAGGCCAGCCGGTAGAGCATCGGTCCGAGCGGAACCACCACCGCCAGCGTCAGCGCGATCTGTGCCGCCAGCGGCCAGGACTGCGGCGAGGCCGAATCCACCCCGAGCACCACCAGCGCGGGATAGGCGAGGTTCCAGCCGAGCACGTGGGGCAGGCGCCGCCAGCTCCCCGCACGCAGCGCCGAGGTCGCGTCGATCGCCGTCACCAGCAGTCCGGCGCCGAGCAGCAGCCAGACGGTGCCGGGAACATGCCCGGACTGGAAAGCCGCCAGCGTCAGGGCGCCGTAGGCGACGAACTCGCCCTGGGGAATGAAGATGACCCGGGTGACCGCGAAGACCAGCACCAGGGCCAGGGCCAGAAGGGCGTAGATGGCGCCGTTGGTGACGCCGTCCTGGCCGAGGAGCAGGGCGATCTGTAGGTCCATTGGGGCGGGCAGACAAAAGGAAGGGCGCCTTCGCGCCCTTCGCCAGCCGGCATTCTACGCCGTTCCGCGCGCCGGCGCCGGACCGGCGGCGGGGCGCCCCGTCCTACTGGATCAGCTTCCAGCCGCCGTCCCGGATCTCGACCATGACCCGGGCGCGCTGATCGAATCCGAGGTGATCCTGCGCGGACATGTTGAACACCCCGTGCGCGGCGGTGGTGTTCTTCACGCCTTCCAGCGCGTCTCGCAGCGCGGCGCGAAACTCCTTGGTCCCCGGCTGGGCCTTCTTGAGCGCCACCGGGATCGCCGCCTGGAGCAGGACGCCGGCGTCCCAGGCATGCGCGCCGAATGTCGAGACGCTGCCCTTGCCGTGCGCCGCCTCATATTTGTTTACATACTCCATCGCGCTCTTCTTCACCGGGTTGCTGTCCGGCAGCTGTGCCGCCACCAGCACCGCCCCGGCGGGCAGCACGGTGCCCTCGCAGTCCTTGCCGCATACCCGCAGGAAGTCGGCATTGGCCACGCCATGGGTCTGGTAGATCCGGCCCTTGTAGCCCTTCTCCTTGAGCGTCTTCTGCGGCAGGGCGGCGGGCGTGCCCGAACCGCCGATCAGCACCGCGTCCGGATTGGCGGACATGATCTTCAGAACCTGGCCGGTCACCGACGTGTCCTGGCGGTTATAGCGCTCGTTGCCCACGATCTGGAGCTTGCGCGCCTCGGCGACCTTGGAGAACTCGTTCCACCAGTTCTCGCCGTAGGCGTCGGCGAATCCTAAGTAGGCCACCGAGTTGACCTTGTTGCTGCTCATGTGCTCGGTGATCGCCACCGCCATCTGCGCGTCGTTCTGCGGCGTCTTGAACACCCATCTGCGCTTGGCGTCCATCGGGTCGATGATCCGGGCCGAGGCGGCCATGCTGATCATCGGCGTTTCGCTCTCGGCGGCCACGTCGACCATGGCGAGCGAGGCCGGCGTGATCGTCGAGCCGACGATCACATCCACCTTGTCCTCGCTGACCAGCTTGCGGGTGTTCTTCACCGCGGTCGTGGTGTCCGAGGCATCGTCGAGCACGACGTACTGCACCTTCTGCCCGGCGATCGTGGTCGGCAGCAGGGCGATGGTGTTCTTCTCAGGGATGCCCAGGGAGGCCGCCGGCCCGGTGGCCGACAGGGTGACGCCGACCTTGATGTCGGCGTAGACGGCCGATGCCGCCGCGAGTCCGACGATCGCGGCGATGAGACGATTCATACGCATGACTTCTCCTCCGACGGTACGGGTAATTGATTGATCTGGGCTGGAACGGGCGCCAATGTTACCGGCGGGTCTAACCCCTGTCCATGCCGGGGTCTTCGCCTGCGACGCGCTGTTCCACGTGAAACAGGAGGCTCAGAGCGCGGCGATCGTGTCGTAGGCGAACTTGGCGATCAGGACCGAAGCCACCAGCAGAAAAACCATTCGTACGAAGCGGCTCCCGTGGCGCAGCGCCAGGTCCGAACCCAGCCAGGCGCCGGCGATGTTGAAGGCCGCCATCGCCAGCCCCAGGCTCCAGAACGCGTGTCCATGCGGCAGAAAATAAAGCAACGCGCCGAGGTTGGTCGCCCAGTTGACCGCCTTCGCGGCGGCGGAGGCGCTCAGGAAATCCAGGCCGAAGACCCGTACGAACAGGAAGATCAGGAAACTCCCCGTGCCCGGCCCGAAGAAGCCGTCGTAAAAGCCGAGCGCCCCGCCGATGCCGGCGGCGGTTGCGGGGTCGGACGATCGAGGCGCCCTTTCGGCGGCTTTCACCCCGAGTTCAGGCCGGCGCAGCACGTGGATCGCCACGGCTATAAGCAGCCCGAGAATGATCGGCCGCAGCCACTCCTTCGGCAGGAGAGCGACGGTCATGGCGCCGAGGTAGGACAGGAACAGCGCGGCGATACCCGCGGGAAGGACGATCCGCCAGGGCATCGCCACGTTCTGCGCGTAACGCAGGGCCGCGACGCTGGTGCCGAAGATGCTGGAAATCTTGTTCGTGCCGAACAGGCTCGCCGGGCTGGCGGCGGGCAGGGCGGCGAACAGCAGCGGAACCTGGATCAGGCCGCCTCCGCCGACGACCGCATCCACGGCGCCGGCCAGGAAGGCGCCGGCGACCAGGATAAGCAGTTCTGGCTCCATCAGGCGGCGGCGGCGCGGCGTTTCACGTGAAACATCGCCGCACCAGGCGCTATTTTCCGATGCAGAAGCGCGAGAACACCTCGCCGAGCAGATCGTCGGCCGTGAATTCCCCGGTGATCGTTGCCAGCGATTCCTGCGCCAGACGCAGTTCCTCGGCGAACAGTTCCAGCCGCCGCGATTCCCCCGATGCCGCCTCCAGCCGCCGCCCGGCCTCCTCCAGCGCCTGAACGTGGCGCTCCCGGGCCATGAACACGTCCTCCTCCCCGCCATGCCAGCCGGCGATCGCGAGCAGTTCCACTTGCAGAAGTTCGACGCCGGCGCCGGTCCCGGCGGAGAGGTAGATCGCCACCTCGCCTTCCCGCTGCCTGCGGTGCGCGGCGAGCGGCGTCAGGTCGATCTTGTTGTAGACCACAACCCGGCGGATGCCGGAAGGCAGCCTGGCGAGTATCGCCCGGTCCGCCTCGGTGATGCCGTGGCGCGCGTCCACCAGCAGCAGCACGACGTCCGAGCGCTCGATCTCCTGCCAGGCGCGGCTGATGCCGATGCGCTCGACCCGGTCCTCGGTTTCCCTCAGGCCGGCGGTGTCGATCACGTGCAGCGGGATGCCCTCGATCTGGATGCATTCGCGCAACGCGTCCCGCGTGGTGCCGGCGATCTCGGTAACGATGGCCCGCTCCTCGCCGGCGAGCCGGTTGAGCAGGCTGGACTTGCCGACGTTCGGCTGGCCGGCCAGCACGACGTGCAGGCCGCTGCGCAGCAGGCTGCCGCGGCGCGCCTGGCCCGCGATCGCTTCGAGATCGGCGCGAATGCCCTCCAGCCTTCCTGCGGCGTCCGCCGATTTCAGGAAGTCGACCTCCTCGTCGGGAAAATCCAGCGTCGCCTCGACCAGGGTCCGAAGTTCGATCAGGCGATCCACCAGGGCGTGGATGCGCCCGGAAAATTCGCCGGTGAGCGAGCGCACCGCCGAACGCGCCGCCGCCGTGGTCGACGCTTCGATCAGGTCGGCCACGCTCTCGGCTTGCGCCAGGTCGAGTTTGTCGTTCAGGTAGGCGCGGCGCGTGAACTCGCCGGGTTCTGCGGGCCGCGCACCGAGTTCCAGGCAGCGCTTGAGCAGCATCTGCAGGACCACCGGGCCGCCATGTCCGTGCAGCTCGAGCACGTCCTCGCCGGTGTAGGAATGCGGGGCCGGGTAGTACACGGCGATGCCCTGGTCGATGGCCGAACCGTCGGTGGCCCGGAAGCGCGCCAGCGTGGCCCGGCGCGGTTCGGGAACGCGGCCGATGAGGGCTTGCGCGGTCGAGGCGAGTTGCGGACCGGAGATGCGAACGACGCCGATGCCGCCCCGGCCCGGCGGCGTGGCGACCGCGGCGATCGCCTCAGGCAGGCTTGGCCTTATTCCCACCGCTTTCGATCATGCGGGTGATCTGCCACTGCTGGGCGATCGACAGGACGTTGTTCACCACCCAGTAGAGCACCAGGCCCGCCGGGAAGAACAGGAACATCCCGGTAAACACGATCGGCATGGCCAGCATCACCTTGGCCTGGATCGGGTCCGGCGGGGTCGGATTCAGCTTGGTCTGGATCAGCATGGTCACGCCCATGACGATCGGCAGGATGAAGTACGGATCCTTCGCCGAGAGGTCGTCGATCCAGAGGATCCACGGAGCCTGGCGCATCTCCACGCTGCTCAGCAGCACCCAGTAGAGCGCGATGAATACCGGGATCTGCACCAGGATCGGCAGGCAGCCGCCCAGGGGATTGATCTTCTCCTTCTTGTAGAGCTCCATCATCTCCTGGTTCATGCGGGCCCGGTCGTTCCCGTACAGCTCCTTGATCTTCATCATCTTGGGCGTGACCACGCGCATCTTGGCCATGGACTTGTAGCTCGCCGCGGAAAGCGGGAAGAAGATCGCCTTGATGATCACGGTGAGCAGGATGATCGCCCAGCCCCAGTTGCCGACCAGCCCGTGGAGCCACTCGAGCACCCAGAACAGCGGCGCCGCGATCACCGTGAGCCAGCCGTAGTCGACCACCAGATCCAGTCCGGGCGCCAGCTTCTCCAGCTTGCTCTGCTCCTGCGGTCCGGCATAGACCGGCATCTCGACCCTTGCGCTCGCGCCGGGCGCCACCGCGCCGACCGGAACGATCACGCCCACGGAATACAGGTCGTTGCCGATCTGCCGGGCGAAGAACTCCCGATCCACCCCAGCCTGCGGCAGCAGCGAGGAAACGAAGTAGTGCTGGACCATGCTGATCCAGCCGTCCTTGGCGCCCTGCGGCAATTTGACCTTCCCCTTGGCGATGTCCTCGAAGCTCAGCTTCAGGTACTTCGCCTCGTTGGTGAAGAGCGCCGCCCCGGTATAGGTCTGCAGCATCGCCGACTGCCCCTCGGGCGGCTTGCCGTCTCGGGTAAGCTGGAAATAGGCATGCGGAGCGATTGGCGCCGCCCGCCCGTTGTTGATCTCAAAGGCGATGTCCACCACGTAGCTGCCACGGTGGAAGGTCATGATCTTGGTGACCTTGACGCCGTCGGCCTCCGGCGCCTCGAACCGCAATTGCAGCGTGTCCTCGCCGGGCTTCAGTTCGTAGCGCCCTGGCTGGAGCGTCCAGACCGTCTTATGGTTCGGCAAGCCGTCGCCGATCAAGCCGCTTTGCTGGAGGTAGACGTGCTTGGTGCCCGAATCGAACAACACGAACGGATTGCTCTTGTCCTCGGTGGCCTTGTACTGCTTCAGCTCCAAGCGGGTGATCTCGCCGCCCTGGGCGGACACTTCGGCCACCATCAGATCGGTAACGACCACGGCCTTGGGCAGGTTCGCGGCGGGCTGGCCGGCGCCCGGAACCGCCGAGGCATCCGGCGCCGGAGCGGCGCTGGTCGCGCTCGGCGTCGGCACCGCCGACTGGGTCTGCTGGGCGGGTGCAGCCGGGGACACCATGGGCTGGCCGCGCTTCTGCCAGCCTTCCCAGAGCATGACCAGCGAAAAGGTGAAGACCAGCAGGAGTATCAGACGTTGGGTATCCATGGGGGAGGGGATCTTAGATCAGGGCACCGGATCGAAGCCGCCGGGGTGCCAGGGATGGCAGCGCATCACGCGCTTGAAGCCGAGCACGCTTCCGCGCAGGGCGCCGTGCCGCTCGATCGCTTCCACCGTGTAGTCCGAACAGGAAGGATAGAACCGGCAGCTGCGGCCGAGCAGCGGGCTGATCGCGTACTGGTAACCGCGCAACAGCAAGAGCAAGAATCTCTTCATCGGATCAGCCGCGCCATAAGCGCATCGATCTCGGCACGCAGCGTGCGCCGGCTCAGTCCCGCCGACGCAGTCGCGGCCCGGAGCACCAGGTCGTAGGCGGGCAACCGGGGGCGATGCATGCGGAACGATTCCCTGGCAAGCCGCTTGACCAGATTCCGGCCGACCGCGCGCCGGTCCGCCTTGCGGCCGACCACCAGCCCGAGCCGCGCGCTGCCGAGTGGATTGGGCGCGTAATTCAGCACGAAGTGTTCACTGCGAACCGACCGCCGATGCGCTAGAACCGCCTTGAATTCGGCGGCCCGGTGCAGCCTGAGCGCGGCGTCGAATCGCCAGTCCGCGCCCGAAACCGCCACCGGCCTGACGGCAGCAGCGAAGCCGAAGCCTTACACGCCCAGTCGGGTTCGACCCTTCGCCCGGCGTGCCGCGATAATCGCGCGGCCTCCGCGGGTACGCATGCGTACGAGAAAACCGTGGGTGCGCTTGCGCCGAACCACCGAGGGCTGATAGGTCCGTTTCATGTTCGTGTGTCCAAAAGAAAAACGTCGGATTACAGCGCCCGCTCCTAACCTTGTCAAGCCTTAAATTTCCGGCGCCCTGTGGATAACTCCAAGCGGAGCGGATAGAATGCGCACTCCGCCGTCCGCAGGGCGTCCGGCGGCATAAATTTTTCATCATAATAATCAAAACATTATTACATACGTTCGAAGAGCGGCCGGCTGCGCACCCCACCACAAGAATGCCGAACATCTGGACCGTCTGCCTGACCCAGTTTGAGCAGGAATTGCCCCAGCAGCAGTTCGCCACCTGGATCAAGCCGCTGCACGCCGAGTGCGGCGGACCGGGCAGCAGCGAGCTGAAACTGGTCGCGCCGAACCGCTTCGTCCTGCAATGGGTGAGGGAGCGCTACCTCACCCGGATCCAGAACCTCGCCGAGCAGGCAAACGGCGCGCCGATGGCGGTATCCCTGGGTCTGCCCGAGGCGGTCCAGAAACCGCCGGTCCCGCCCAACGGCGCACCGGTCGCACTGATCGCGCCCGTTCCGCGGGCGCAAGCGCCCGCGCCCGCGTCGGACTCGGCTTACGACAAGACCCGGCTGAACGCGGCCTTCACCTTCGATACCCTGGTCACCGGCCGCGCCAACGACCTCGCGCGCGCGGCGGCCTTTCAGGTCTCTCAGAGTCCGGGCGTGTCCTACAACCCGCTGTTCGTGTACGGCGGCGTGGGACTCGGCAAGACCCACCTGATACACGCGCTCGGCAACGAGGTCTATCGCCAGCAGCCGGAGCTGACCATCCGCTACGTGCACGCCGAGGATTACTACGCCGACGTGGTGCGCGCCTACCAGCAGAAATCCTTCGACGTCTTCAAGCGCTACTACCGTTCCCTCGACCTGCTGCTGGTGGACGACATCCAGTTCTTCAACAACAAGAACCGCACCCAGGAGGAGTTCTTTTTCGCCTTCAACGCGCTGATCGAGGCGCGCAAGCAGATCGTGATCACCTGCGACACCTACCCGAAGGACATCTCCGGGCTGGAGGACCGGCTGATCTCGCGCTTCGACTGGGGGCTCACGGTGGCCATCGAGCCGCCGGAACTCGAGATGCGCGTGGCCATCCTGAAGAAGAAGGCCGAGGTCGAGCAGATCGAGCTGTCCGAGGAGGTCGCCTTCCTGATCGCCAAGCACCTGCGCTCGAACGTGCGCGAACTCGAGGGGGCGCTGAAGAAGGTGCTCGCCTTCGCCCGCTTCCACGGCCGCGACATCAACCTGGAGCTGGCCAAGGAGGCGCTCAAGGATCTGCTCGGCGCGCACAACCGCCAGATCACCCTGGAGGCGATCCAGAAGACCGTGGCCGAGTATTACAAGATCAAGGTCGCGGACATGTATTCGAAGAAACGCAACCGCGCTGTCGCCCGCCCGCGCCAGGTGGCCATGTGGCTGGCCAAGGAACTCACGCCGGCCAGTTACCCGGCGATCGGTGAGTCCTTCGGCGGCCGCGACCACACGACCGTGCTGCACGCCTGCCGCACCATCGCCGAACTGCGGCTGGCGGACCCCACGATCAACCACGACCTGCATGTGCTGATCCAGGTGCTCCGCGGTTGAAAACCCGGTGGCGGATTGTGGACAACCCGGCTTTCAGCCTCGACGGCCGGATTCATCAACAATTCATCCCCAGGGCCCAGGCGCTCCATCCACAACCGATTTTTCGGATCAAGTGACTGATCTCAATGTACAATTGGCGTTTTCCACAGAGTTGTTCCGCCGTATACTGTTAACAGGAGATTAATAAATGCTCCTAATAAAGACCAAGAGGGAGGAACTCCTC
>PDVJ01000642.1_pt1 | contig 11859 bp, 11 predicted proteins | sample 1369811 | NCBI WGS metagenome assembly PDVJ01 (sample SAMN07795376, study PRJNA414565) | Alkali sediment metagenome, whole genome shotgun sequencing project. | reverse complement strand
AATTCAACGTAGTATTGACAAACTATTCATCGAAATCGGCGAATATACCTACGACGAGCTAACCGCTGGAAGAAATCTGAGCAAAGATGATCCTCTCATCAAAGAAAAAACGATTGCCATCACCCATATGCGTTCAGAGATAGATGGGATCGAAGAAGAGATACATGAAATTCAAAAGGCCCGCCCTCCAAAAGAAGAATTATAGCAACCTTCATCGGTATATGAGGTGACGGATATGTTTATAAAACATCATTTCTAAAAAAAGGCTCATGGTTATTGCACAGCAACAGAGATAACCATGAGCCTTTTTTTAGAGGTACTTCTGAATTAATACTTCTGCTATCTGAACAGCGTTCAATGCAGCGCCCTTGCGAATATTGTCAGCTACAACCCACAAGTTGAGTCCATAGGGCACTGATTCGTCCCTTCTGATTCTCCCAACAAAGGTCTCATCTCGTCCGGCTGCATGAATAGCGAGGGGATATTTGTTCTTTGCCGGATTATCAACAACTATAACTCCGGGTGCTTTCTTAAGCAGTTTTCTTGCCTTATCCGGGCTTAAATCTTTCTCAAATTCGATATTGACAGACTCTGAATGGCCGTAGAACACTGGGACTCTCACTGTCGTTGCCGTAACCCTTATACTGTCATCCTCCATGATCTTCATGGTCTCATTAACCATCTTCATCTCTTCCTTTGTGTAGCCATTTTCAAGAAATGAATCAATATGGGGCAGGACATTGAAAGCTATCTGCCAGGGGTACACTTTATTCTCAACACGTTTGTTGTTATAAATAGCAAGGACCTGCTGTTCCAATTCGTATATAGCTTTCTTGCCTGTCCCTGAAACTGCCTGGTACGTTGAAACAACAACCCTCTTGATCTTCGCGGCATCGTGGAGGGGTTTCAATACTACCACCATCTGAATGGTAGAACAATTTGGGTTCGCGATGATACCACGTTTTTTATACCGGGCAATAGCGTGCTCATTCACCTCTGGGACCACAAGGGGGATATCAGGCTCCATCCTGAAAGCACTTGTATTATCAATGACAACGCAGCCGCTTGAAGCAGCAATGGGTGCAAACTTCGTGCTTATCGCACCGCCTGGCGAGAAAAGGCCGATATCAATGCCCTTAAAAGATTTTTCTGTGAGTTCATCTACAGGTATTTCTTCTCCTCTATACGTTAAGGTCTTCCCTATACTTCTTGCCGAGGCAAGGAGGGTCAGTTTTTTTATAGGGAACTTCCTATGCTCAAGGGTCGCTACCATTTCGTTTCCTACTGCTCCAGTGGCGCCGACAACAGCAACATTATATTTTTTCATTTTCTGCCTCCAGTTTTTTTCGTAGGTAATTGATTAAACCACCCTCGTTAATCAGCTCTATCATAAAGGACGGAATGGGCTTTGCATTGACCTCTTGCCCCCCCCATTTGATGACCCCGGTAGTAATGTCCACCTCAACTTCCTCACCTTGCTCGATTACGTCAAAAATGTCAGCTTCAAGAAGGGCAAGCCCTTTATTAAAGGCATTTCTGTAAAATATCCTTGCGAAACTTTTCGCTATGATAAGGGGTATGCCAAGAGCCGAAATGGCTATGGGTGCGTGCTCCCTCGAGGACCCGCAGCCAAAGTTAAACCCGCCCACGATGATGTCGCCCTTCTTGACTTTCTTTGCGAAGGACGGATCTAAGGGTTCCATGCAATGTTCGCCAAGGACCTTAGGATCTGTTGACGACAGATATCGTGCAGGGATAATCACATCGGTATCGATATTATCGCCAAATTTCCAAACTTTGCCTTTCAGTTTCATACTACCTCCGAAGGATGGGTGATAAAACCCTTGATAGCGCTTGCTGCACCAACTGCCGGTCCAGCTAGGTAGACCTCGCTTTCCGGATGACCCATCCTGCCGACAAAATTTCTATTCGTTGTTGCTATGGCCCTCTCCCCCTTGGCAAGAACTCCCATATGCCCACCGAGACATGGACCACACGTAGGAGGCGAGATAATACATCCCGCTTCCATGAAGGTTTCAAGGTAACCTCTTCGCATCGCTTCAAGATAAATCTTGGGAGTAGCCGGAATGATGATACACCGGGTGTGGGAGGCAACTTTTTTATTTTTTAGAATATCCGCTGCCATGGCAAGATCTTCAATCCTGCCGTTCGTGCACGAACCGATAACCGCCTGGTCAATGCGGATATTACCCAGTTCCCTTGCGTCTTTTACGTTCGACGGCAGTGACGGGCATGCTACCTTCAGGTCTATCCTCCCAACATCAATCTCATAAACTTCCCTGTATTTTGCATCACTGTCACTCTCAAAAAGAACAAACGGTCTCTTACCGCGGTCCTTAACATATTCCAGGGTTTTCTCATCTACTTTAAAAATCCCATTTTTTGCCCCTGCTTCAATCGCCATATTCGCTATTGTGAAGCGCGAATCCATGGAGAGGGCAGAAATCGCGTCACCATCATATTCCATTGACGTATAGAGCGCCCCGTCTACACCAATCATCCCGATGATATGAAGGATGAGGTCTTTCCCGGTAACCCATTTCTGAAACTTGCCATAGCAGGAAAATTTTATGCTTTCCGGAACCTTGAACCAGTTTTTTCCTGTTACCATGCCATAGGTCAAGTCTGTACTCCCTACCCCTGTTGAAAAAGCTCCGAGGGCGCCATAGGTGCATGTGTGACTATCTGCCCCTATTACGACATCTCCCGGCAATACAAGTCCCTCTTCGGGCAATAGGGCATGTTCTATACCGCAGGCGCCTCCGTCATAAACATGGCTAATACCGTATTTTTTTGAAAACTCCCTTATCTTTTTGCAGTTCTCTGCAGAGGGAATGTCCTTGTTCGGCGTAAAATGATCGAGGACAAAGACAACCTTCTCAGGGTCGAAAACCTTTTTTGCGCCAACCTTATCGAATTCCTCCAAAGAAAGTGGTGCCGTGATGTCGTTTGCGAGGCAAAGATCGAGTGTCGCCTCGATTATCTCGCCGCCTTCTACATGGTCTTTTCCTGCATGTGATGCCAGTATCTTCTCTGTTATCGTCATCCCCATAATTATCTATCCCCAATCTTCTTGCGTTTTATATAATCCAACTTGTTCAGTGCGTTGATGTATGCCTTGGCACTTGCAACAATGATGTCTGTATCAGCCCCTTTGCCTATGACGGTATAGCCTTTCTCTTCAAGCTTCACAAAGACTTCTCCCTGGGCGTCCATGTCTTTGGTTATTGCATTAATGGAAAATTTGAGGAGCTTGCTGTTCGTCTTGACCAACCTCTTTATAATTTTGTACGTTGCATCAACTGGTCCGTCTCCCACATCTACATCCTGGTAAGATGTTCCATCGATATCAAGCTTTACTGTTGCTGTTGGAATTGTTGACTTTCCACAGGTTACGTTGAGGTAGACGAGCTTATATTTCTCAGGAATTTTGTAGATCTCGTCCATGATGATCATTTCAATGTCTTCGTTATAAATATCTTTCTTCACGTCAGAAAGCGTCTTGAATCTTTTGAATGTAAGGTTAAGTTCTTTATCCTCAAGGGAGTAACCCATCTCAATAATTCTCTCCCGAAATGCATGGCGGCCTGAGTGCTTTCCAAGGACAAAGGAACTCTTCGGAATTCCGACCGATTCCGGCGTCATGATTTCGTAGGTAATTTTTGACTTCAAAAGACCATCCTGGTGGATACCGGATTCATGGGCAAAGGCATTGGCGCCAACAATCGCTTTGTTCGGCTGCACAGAAACACCAGTTATGGAGGTGATCAATCTGCTCGTAGGGTATATCTTTTCTGTGTTGATTCGCGTCTGGGCAGAAAAAATGTCTTTTCGCGTTCGAAGGATCATGGCAATCTCTTCAAGAGATGCATTACCTGCCCTTTCCCCGATTCCGTTTATGGTACACTCTATCTGGCGGGCGCCGTTCTGTATTGCTGCAATAGAGTTTGCAACCGCAAGGCCCAGATCGTTGTGACAGTGTACACTTATTATAGCCTTGGAGATATTGGGTACATTTGTCTTAATATAGTGAATAAGCCTGCCGAACTCATCGGGTACGGCATAACCAACCGTATCCGGAACGTTCAATGTAACAGCACCTGCATCGATGACTGCTGCAAAGACTTTACAGAGGTAGTCCCAGTCGCTGCGCGTTGCGTCCATAGCAGAAAACTCGACATTATCCGTATATTTCTTTGCCCTTTTTACTGCTTTCACTGCAATCTTCAGGATTTCATCTTTATTTTTACGAAACTGATGTTTAAGATGAATATCAGAGGTGGAAATAAATGTATGGATCCGAGGCATTTTCGCAACCTTTATTGCCTCCCACGCCCGGTCGATATCCTCGTCGTTCGCCCTCGCAAGACCGGCGACCTCGCTATTTTTAATGGACTCGGCTATCAGACGAACTGCATCAAAATCACCTTCAGATGCAATAGGAAACCCAGCTTCGATTATATCAACGCCAAGGGCCTCAAGCTGCCTTGCGACTCTTAATTTTTCAGGGGTATTCATCGTATTGCCGGGTGATTGCTCACCATCCCGCAAAGTAGTATCAAATAAAAATATTCGATCCGCCATGTTGTCCTCCGCTTTGTATCGCAAGCATTAATTCCCTTGAGGGGTAAGCGAATTCAGGAAATATTAAAAAACCATATTCATTGAACAATGTCAATTAGCCCAATTCTTCTGAACTCTTTTCCCGGCTCTCAAACCGGGGAGAGTGAGTCCTGAAATACCTAGCTTCCTCTGTATAACCTCTATAAGTTCCTGCTCTCTCTCAATATTTACCTCGATCGAAAGATAAAAAAGGTTGTCTGGAATGGTCAATCCTGAGATTTTGACTGCATCTTTCTCTGTTGTAATGATCAGATTTACATCTCTAAAGGATGATATTTCTTCAATGTCCTTGCTCCTGTAAAAATGATGATCATGGAATGTAATCTCTCTCACAACATGAGCACCCAGGGACCTTAAAAATTCAAAAAAAGATCTGTTATCTCCAAGTCCTGAAAAAGCGAGAACTTTCTTTTCTTTAAGAACATTATAATGAGTAATAAGATTGTGCTTCATGTTATAGAGATGTAACGGTCTGTATTCCATCCTGAAGGTAGGGATACCTTCTATAAGTCCTGCAATCTCCGAACCGAGGCAGCCATTATTAATAAGAATAGCATCTGCATCTCTTAATCTGCTTAGAGGCTCTCTGTAAGGACCATAGGGAAAAAGGTTATGGGCCTTGTCGTTTTCTTCACCTTTTAGAACGACAATCTCAACGTTCTTCTTGATATTTTTCACTTGAAAACCGTCATCAAGGAGCGCAAGGTCTACGTTGCACTTTCTCATGGCTTCAATAATTGCAAGGGACCTCCTTTTTCCTACGACAACCGGGGTCTTGGTTTTTCTTGCCAGCATCAATGCCTCGTCTCCTACATCAACTGCCTTATCATTGTTTCTATCGATGCAAAATGTCCCTTTTCTCGCCCTTTTGTATCCACGTGTTATTATTCCGGGATTAAACCCTGATTCCTTCAGCCTGTAGGCAAGTCTTTCGACTACAGGGGTCTTTCCTGTGCCACCGACTGTGATATTACCTATAGCAACAACAGGAATAGATACCTCGTCAATTTTAAATACGCCTGAACTGTAAAGATAGTTTCTCATAAGAAGGCAAGCACGGTATAGCTTTGAGAGAGCGTATAGCGGGAAAGATAAGAACAATTTCCCATATTCTGATTCGCCTCTCCATATTTTGATTACAATATTCCTCATTTAGTCGCAATTTTATACCAAATAATTGCATAAAAATCAAGGAGATAGCTACATCGTTCAACGTATGGGTTTATGAGTACTTAATGACAGAAAATAAAGGCGGAACGATCATACTACTATGGCAGATTGGGCACTTGCCAGGACGCGACAGCCTGCCTCGTTTTCGGAATACAAAACCACATTTCTCACATAAAGCAGGATTGACAACGAGGTGATATCCCCCTTTATTCATCGTCTTTCTGATATGTTCGAGGTGGTCATAGACATCCCTTTCGGTAATTTTCAGATAGCCTGAAAGCTCTTTTGCCGAAATAGTGAAATCCCGCAAGATGGCTATGATATATTGACGTATTGTTTCGTGCCTTTCAGCAGGTTGTGCTGGTTCCTTGGGAAGTTTATGCATGAACGATTATACTGTATATTGAAAGCCTGAAACAACTCAGGCGTTGATGACTCTTTCTAGCTCAACTATCTCTTCATGGGCCAGATTAAGACTCTCAGTGAAATCCACAAAATCAAGACCCCGAATTCCAGGATTTATTCTTTCAAGTATCTTAAAGGCATCTGTTTCTCTCAGGACTATGCCACCCATCTCTCCGCCAAAACCGAAGCTCTTGAGCTGTGCAAGATGATTGGCGAAAGAAACAATTGACACTGCAATCATACACTCATCAGGCGCATCATTTGTTTGATGATGGTAGAGGGCAACCTGGTTGAAAATCATGGGTAGCTGCCACTTTTCCATGAGCCATGCGCCAACCATGTCATGGGAAGCTCCTATCACAAGCTTTTCTGCCTCCAACACGGAAATATTCTCATTGTAAGTTAAGCGAAGGACCTCTGAATACACATCGTGTGCAAATCTGTCCAATACAATCTTTCCAACATCATGAATGAGGCCGGCCAGATATATATTGTTTAATAATCCAATGTTTAATTCACTTGCAAGGAGNTTTGAAAACACACCCGTTGCCACCGAATGCCTCCANAANATTGTCAGGTCGATAGTCGGTTGCCGGGAAGNTGGTCTTAATACACTGCAAGCACTGCAGGCAATGCANAGTGATGTGATCTCTCTCGTCCCGAGCATACGAACAGCATGCTCNATGGTTGCAACCTTATTTCGAAGTCCATAAAAGGCNGAATTGGCTACCTTTAAAACGTTCATGCTCATAGATGGGTCTTTTGAGATGACTCGTCCAAGNTCATTGAGGTCGATGTCATCATCATTTAAAGCCTGTATAAGCTCCGTCATAACAATAGGTATAGGTGGAAGGTATTCAATGGTATGTTTAATCTTACTCTCAAAATCCTCGATCATACCCATTCCTCAGAATATATCTGCATCATATACCTAATTTTTCATTATTATCGGAAAAACTGCCTTCTACTTTACATGGATTATTAATCAAGATTTCGTTTAGAAATGATGCCATTCATTGTAATGAGTTACAAACGTACCAGGCTGCTCCATGGCAATCAATTGTTGATAATTTTCTCCATTGCTACAATCTCGTTATATGCTTCATCAAGATCCCAAATAAATTTTACTACATCAAGGTTCTTTATCTGGGGGTAGGCTTCATCAATGATCTTCCAGGCATCAATGTCTTCAAGGACAACACCGCTCATGTCTCCACCAAAGCCAAAACTCTTGAGCCGTGCAAGCTGGTTTGAAAGAGAGACAATAGCTACCTCTAACCTGGTATCCTCTTCAGTTTCCATAACTGAATGATGGTGGTTGGCGACGTTAACGAAGATTGGTGGGAGATTCCATGCCTCCATAAGCCATCCCCCGACTGTTGCGTGCGATTCACCCATTACACGTTGCTCCGCCTCAGTCACTGAGATGTTCTCATTGTAGGTTATTTTTACAATCTCTTTATAAACATCATGCATGAACCTGTCGAGTATGATTTTGCCAACATCGTGGATAAGTCCTGCAAGGTATATGTTGTTTTGGGTCTGAATGCCCACTTCACCGCAAAGCACCTTGGCAATAACTCCTGTGGCAACCGAATGCTGCCAGAACATGCTAAGATCTAGTGTTGGCTGATTAGCTGGTGCCTTCAAGGTTCTCCCTGCTGTGCATGCTATACACAGCGAAGCAATCTCCTTTGTTCCAAGCATGCGCACTGCATGCTCGATATTGTTGACCTTGACAGGAAGTTTATAGAAGGCTGAATTGGCTACCTTTAAAACATTAACACTCATTGAGGGATCTTTTGCGATAATCTTTCCCAGTACATTAAGCTCAATGTCTTCGTCGTTTAGCGCCTGAACAAGCTCGACCATAACCGTCGGGATAGGTGGCAGAAAGCTTATCATTTTCAGGACTTTTGCCTTAAAATCTTTGATTATCACAATACACCATTTGCTTACTTTATGTATTCCGAAACATAACTATTATCGGATGTTCCAAGATTTGCTTTAAGGTAATTTGGTAGATTCTACTTGTAACTTCACCACATGAGATACAGAGGGGCTTTCTGTTGTTGTTTTTCATTACTGAAGTACTTAATGTTATAAATGTGTTTACTCTCAAGCTTTCCCTGATTATTATATAGGCACTTAGTGGAGGTAATACCCTTATGACACGTATTAAAAAGGCTTTTCTCATTATTTTCATTCTTGTTTTCATAATTTTTGTCGCTTCCTTCATGATAGGTATTGTTGGGCAGGGATTCGGGGACAAGATCGGCATTGTGGAGATAGAAGGCGTCATTGCTGACGGGAAAGATGCCATGGAGGATATCGTCAGGTTCAAGGAAGACGATGCTATTAGAGGTGTCATTGTAAGGATCAACTCCCCTGGAGGGTCTGTTGGGCCTAGCCAGGAGATCTACCACGAACTCAAGAAACTTGCCGCCAAAAAGAAGGTCTAGATCTCAGCCAGTTCTGTATGTGCTTCGGGAGGATACTACATCGCAAGTGCCGGGGAAAAAATTTATGCCAATCCATCTACCATTACCGGCAGTATTGGCGTCATCATGGAGCAGGTGGTCGCCGAGGAACTTCTGAAGAAGATAGGTATTCAGCCCAACACCCTCAAGGCAGGCAAGTTCAAGGATGTCGGGTCACCTTTCAGAAAAATGAAGGATGATGAGCGAGCATACTTTCAGCAAATTCTCGACAGTATTCACGAGCAGTTTATAAAAGACGTTGCTGAAGGTCGTAAGATGCCCTTCGAACAAGTAAAAAAACTTTCTGACGGCCGGGTATATACAGGCACACAGGCAAAAGAGCTTGGCCTGGTTGACGGCATAGGTACGTTTTATGACACAGTAGACGATATGAAAAAGGATCTTGGCATAAAAGGCAAGCCGGTTCTTGTGTACGGCAAACGCCCCTTCTCCCTCCTCAAGTGGCTAATTTCTTCAGCTACCGAAACGATCATTAAGCATTACAGCGCTGCCCCAGTGTATTATAATAATTACAGGTTCATGCCAAATTATTAGGAGGTAATCATGGCTTCTGACCAAGAAAGCAAAGAGTTGGAGGCATCATCTCAGGAATGCAAAAGCCTGGGCAGACGTATGCTCCTGAAAGCTGTGGGCGTTTTCGGTGTTCTCATTTCCGTTCCATCCTCTTTGTGGGCTTTTTTTATTGACAAGTTAGGCATCAGGACCGTTGAAAAGGACACCTTTGCCTTCGAATACGCATCAAAATCTGTTTTCTGGAAGATTAAGAAAGAGCGTGAACCGTATTGCTTGGTAATAGACGGCCTTGTGAAAAATAAGTGCAGGATCACTTTCCAGGAACTGATGAAGCTGCCACAGTGTACTCAGACATCAGACTTTCATTGCGTGGAAGGGTGGTCGGTGAAGGATATCAAGTGGGAAGGCATCCGCTTCGAAGAGATTGTTAAGATTGCCAAGCCTGCACCGGAAGCAAAATACGTAATATTCCATGCCCTTGGTGAGACCGATGATCCTCCCAAGGGACAGTACAATTATATTGAGTGCTTTACCCTAAACCATCTTCTTGATCCAAAAAAAGAATGCCTCCTTGCCCACTCCATGAATGGTAAGCCCCTGCCCCATGATCATGGAGCCCCCTTAAGGGTCATAGCACCCTATGATATGGGGTACAAAAGTATTAAATTCGTGTACAGGGTTGATTTTTCGAAAGAAGAACGACCGGGATGGTGGACCCTTGCTAATCCGGCCTATCCCGTAAACGCCCCTGTGCCCCCTACAAGACTGAGAAAAAAATAGTCTAACAATAAAATACCCCGCACAAATAATCCTTCCTTACAAGAATGAAGAAGATTGTCATTACGGATTACTGAAAAGAACTTGTTTTGTTAAACTCATAATGGTAAAAAGAGTGAAAGTTCGTGTTTTTTATGAAAGGAGATTTACTCATGAAACATGCCTCATATTTAATAGAAACACTTGTTATGTCAATTATGTTTTGTTTTTTCAGTTATCAAGATGTCAATGCCTACCTTGACCCTGGAACTGGTAGTTATGTGCTTCAAATGGTCATAGCCGGTTTGCTGGGGGCATTTTTTTTCATTAAATTATCATGGAAGAAAATGATGAATTTCTTTAGTAATCTATCTTCAAAAAGAAAAGATGGAAGAATTACCAAAGGATAAGAGTATCCCGGGTTCATTTCGTGATCCAAGCGGGAGTCTCTTTTATAGAAATGGCTTCTTATACCGACAGGTAAACACTGTCTATAAAGATAATTACGACTTCCTAAACAATTCTGGCCTTTATAAAGCTCTTTTAGATGACGAATTATTAGTTTCGCATGAAGAAGTTGATATAGAAGGAGCAGAACCCNATAAAGCTTATAAGATACTAAAAGTAGAACTNATACCCTTCATATCCTATCCCCACGAATGGTGCTTTAGCCAATTAAAAGATGCGGCCTTAACCACCCTCAAAATTCAAAAGACGGCGCTTAATTATACTATGACGCTTAAAGATTCCAGCGCGTATAACATACAATTTAGAAAATGCAAACCCATCTTCATAGACACACTTTCTTTTGAAAAATACAATGAAGGTGAGCCTTGGGTGGCATATAGACAATTTTGCCAACACTTTCTTGCGCCTTTGGCATTAATGAGTTATAAGACATTCGTTTGAATCAATTATTTCGGATTTTTATAGATGGAATCCCTTTAGACTTGGCAAGCTCTCTCCTTCCAATGCGAACACGCCTTAGATTTTCTTTGCTTTCACATATTCATATCCATGCAAAAAGTCAGGATTACTTTGCCGATAAAGCCGTAAAAAAGAGTGGTCATAAAATGAGTCGTTTATCTTTCTTGGGTCTTATAGACAGCCTAGAGACTATCGTTAAGAGTATGAAATGGGAGGCAAAAGGCACTGAATGGTCTGATTATTACCAAGATACTAATTATACTTCAAATGGATTTGAGCACAAAAAACAGATTGTGTCTAAGTATCTGGATAAAACAAAACCAAATACAGTTTGGGATCTTGGCGCAAATGTGGGAATTTTCAGCCACATCGCAACTGATAGAGGTATACAAACTCTTTCTTTCGATATTGATCCGGCTGCTGTTGAAAAGAACTATCTGAGATGTGTATCTAAAAATGAAACTATCCTGCCCCTCTTAGTTGATTTGACAAATCCTTCTCCGGCTATAGGCTGGGAAAATGAGGAAAGAATGTCTTTGTTTGAGCGCGGACCGGCGGATACGGTGTTTGCGCTTGCCTTGATTCATCATCTTGCTATTTCAAACAACTTACCGCTTAATAAAATTGCAAAGTTTTTTAATAGTTTTTGCAGATCGCTTATTATTGAATTTATCCCCAAAGATGATTCTCAGATCAAAAGGCTTTTAACAAATCGAGAAGATATCTTTCCCGACTATTCGGAAAAGAATTTTGAATATGAATTCAAAAAGTATTTCAAAATACTAGATTCTGAAAGAATCAAGGATTCTGAAAGAACGATGTATTTGATGGAAAAGGAATCGGCTTAAAATGAAAAAACTCTTTGTCTTACATCCATTTCTGTTTGCAATAGCACCTATAGTATTTCTATTTGCTCACAATGTAGAAGAGCTTGAATTTTCCG
>PDVJ01000405.1_pt2 | contig 11867 bp, 13 predicted proteins | sample 1369811 | NCBI WGS metagenome assembly PDVJ01 (sample SAMN07795376, study PRJNA414565) | Alkali sediment metagenome, whole genome shotgun sequencing project. | reverse complement strand
GGGGCCAGCGGCAGCACTATCGTGGGACACAGCTCCGGCGGCCCGGCGAAGTGCCCATCCGGACCCAGGAAGGGATCAAGGCCGTGGACGAGGCAATCCGCTTTCTGGAGAGGCAGAAGCCCGCAGGCGCCCTGGGCCTGTCGCGCGGGATGTCCCTTGCAGCGCGCGACCTCGCAGCGCCCCAGGGGGCATCGGGCGGCTTCGGCCACACGGGACCTGACGGGAGCACCCCCTCACAGAGAATAGAGCGCCACGGCACATGGGAATCCGTCATCGGAGAGAACATCGCCTACGGGCAGCGGACGGCCCGGGACGTGGTGGCGGCCTTCATCGTCGACGACGGCGTGCCCGGACGCGGGCACCGGAAGAACCTCTTCAATGCGGCATTTCACGTGATGGGCGTCGACTGCGGTCCCCACTCCACCTACGGGACTACCTGCGCCATCACCTTCGCGGGAGGCTTCCGCGAGAAGCCCGACCGCTGATCAACACCCACCCCGGATGATCGTCTCGCCTGAATCTTTCCTTGCAACTCACCTGTCCGCCCTTGCGTGGCCGCCGTAATACCGCAGAGGCAGGACCAGGCCGAAGAAGGGCAGCAGGTACATGGCCGCCGTGCGGGCATGACGGCACCCGCCAGTCGGTCCTCCACGGGGCTTTTCCGAAAGAAAAGAATGCCGCCACGGCATAGATCACCGCAAGGACAATACCTGCGAGGCAGGCCTCAGCGATCAGGACGGGGTCGCTGTAGAAGATCTCTGCGTACTTCGAGAACACGCCGAGCGTGATGCAGGCGAACATGACGAGATTCACCGGGTAGGAGCGCCGGTTGGCGGCGTCGAGCAGGTGAGGCGCAAACCGTCTCAGGATCTGCACGGCGGCGATGGGAACGAAGATCGCCAGCGCCAGCACCCGGAGCATGTCCCAGAATGAAAAGCTCACGCTCTGCGAGAGAACGAGTTCGACGACTGCCGGGAGGCTGAAGGGCACCAGGATCGAGGTGATCACCGTCACGACGAGGACCCGCGCACTGTTTCCGCCCACGAGGTTCGACATGAAGGGCGCCACAACGCCCGTGGACACCGCGGTCAGCAGGAGCGCCGCAACGGCATATTCGGGCATGACGTACAGGAACAACCCGTAGAGGATCACGGGCAGGACAACCATTTTCAGCGCGACGAGGGAAAGGATCGACAGGCTTGCCCGGCGCAGGGCCTCCCAGACCTCCTCGAGCCGGATGGAGAGAAAGCTCATGAAGAAAAGGATCATGAGGCACGCGAGCGGATAGGGCTGCAGGAAGGCGAAGACCTGCGGGCAGCAGATCCCGGCGGCCATCGACGAGAACACGACGGCTAGCAGGATGATGTCCCTCGTGCGGAACGGCAACGCCATGGCGGGGCACTTACTCCTTGACCGGAGGCCGGCGGCGGACGATCTGGTTGCCGATGACCGTAAAGACCGTCTCGCCCTTCTGGTTGTACGTGGAGTAGCGGAGCCTCACGATGCCCCGGTCGCCTGCTTTCGAGGGCCTGAGTTCCAGAACTTCGCCTGCGGCGCGCAGCGTGTCGCCGGGCCGGACGGGCTTGAGCCATTTCAGCTCGTCGAACCCCGGGGAGCCCAGGCTGTTTTCGGCATTGAGCGCCCCCGTCATGAGGAAAAGGCGGAAGGTGAGCGCGATGGTGTGAATGCCGCTTGCGATGAGCCCCCCGTAGGGGGTCGCCTTCGCCGCCTCGGCATCGACGTGGAAGACCTGCGGGTCGAAGTGCATGGCAAAGTCGATGATCTGGCCCTCCGTCACCGTCATGCCCGGTGACTCGAAGCGGTCACCGACTTTGAAGTCATCAAAATACAGCGTGCTCATCCGTTCGTCCTCCTCCTTCTTCCTCGCACCTCGTTCCTCGAGCCTCGAACCTTGCAGCGGGTACTGAAAAGCCGGGCATTCCCGGCTTTTTTTCTTATACCATCCCACCCGGCATCAAATCCACGCTTTCTTCACACAAAAAAATCCCCCTTTTATCCCCCTTTATTAAAGGGGGAAAGAGGGGGATTTGCTGTTTTCCGTTTGCTTCTTCCCCTGGACCCTTGACCCTTGACCCTGAACCCTTCTTAGAACAGGTATTCCGTCGACAGTCTGATCCCGTACTGGTTCGTCCGGCTCGACGGCTCCCTGACGACAAACCCCGTGTAGGTCCCGTCGGTGTAGTTGAGCGGCTCCCAGGGGCTCTCGCCGATCTCGCTGTACTCGTACCAGGGCGTCACTGTAAAGGCCCAATTCACAAGGGGCCGCCAGCTGAGGGGAATTTCCAGCAGATAACCCAGCTTGTTGCCCAGCGTCACCGTCGTGTTGGCGAGGAGGTCGTTTTTGTAGGAAATGGTCATCTGGCCGTCGAACATGATGTTCATCGATGCGTTGAGACCGACGGAGAATTTCTGATTCACAGGGTAAAGAAGCTTCACGCCGACAGGAAAATACCACCAGCTATAGGTTTCGTTGTATCCGATATCCCGCTTCCAATAGCGGTACCCCAATCCCGCATAGGGTGTGATGGAAAAAGGCAGATTCCCCCTGTAGGTGTACCCCGCGTTCATCTCGAGGCGCGCAAAGTCGTTGCGGGTGGTATCCTTCAGCGGCACGCCGCCCATCGTGGAGCCGTCGTAGTCCGTGTCGTCATCGCCCACCGACGCTTCGCCGAAGGCCCGGAAATAGAACCCGTCGTCTGCCATGTAGCTGTAACCCAGTCGCACCTGGGGGACCCAGCCCGTTTCCGTGCTCTTGAGAGGGGGGGTGAGATCTTCCTTATAGTCGTAATAGCCATAGGAAAGGGCAATCTCGAACCGGTGCGGTTGGGCATACGAGATCCCTTTTGACTTGAGGTACTCCTTCGCCTCCGGTACGCCGAGCCGTCCCGCCTTCTTGAGATCCTCGATCGCCTCGTTGTTCTTTCCGAGCTTGAGGTAGACAAGACCCCGGTTGTTGTAGGCCTGCCCGTTGAGATCGTCGAGTTCGAGGGCCTTGTTGAAATCGGAGAGAGCCTCCGGCGTCCTGCCGAGCCTGATGTACACGAGACCCCGGTTGTTCCACGCATCGGGGTCCTTCGGGTTGAGCTCAATGGTTTTGTTGAAGTCGGCCAGGGCATCATCGAGCCGGTTGAGCCGCAGACTTGCCACGCCCCGGTTGTAGGCTGCTTCGGCTGCCCGGGGATTCTTCGCCAGGATCAAGCCGCATGCAGCAATCACGTCCTCCGCCCTCGCAGATCCCGAGGAAAAACAGGTTTTGTATGCGGACGCATCGGGCGTCAACGCATCCGACTGAGCAAGTGCAGTTGTCGGCATAACGAACAGGACAGACAGGCAGGCAAGCATGATCCGTTTCAGGTTCATCGTCTTCTCCCCCTCGAGATCGCATCGTGCGACAGGATTCGAACGAACGCGGATGTGATTTGCAAAGTTCATACCCCCGTGACCTCGTGCAGCCTTCAGCGTGCGGGGCAAGAGAATCAAGAATGGCGGTTTGCAACCGATAGGAAAAGCATGAGGGGAATTCCGCGGCTTTTCTTGACCATCCTGATTCTTCTGTTTTTCTCGGCCCTCCCGGCCCACGGGTGGTCCGGGCGCGTCTGCGGAGTTGCCGACGGAGACACGATCTCCGTTCTTCATGGAGGCAGGGCCGTCAAGATCCGTCTCTATGGCATCGACTGTCCCGAAAAGCACCAGGCCTTCGGACAGAAAGCGAAAACATTCACCTCGCAGCTGTCTTTCGGCAAGCTCGTCGAGGTCGATCCCGTGACCCGCGACCGCTATGGCCGCATTGTCGCCTGGGTGCATGTCGGAGGCCGCTGCCTCAACGAGGAAATCCTCCGGGCCGGCTACGCCTGGCACTTCAAGCGATTTTCCCGCGACAGTCACCTGGCCGAACTCGAACTGCAGGCCCGTGCCGCCCGGTCCGGTCTCTGGGGGGATCCGGCACCGGTTGCTCCCTGGGAGTTCCGAAAGGCCCGCAGCGGCATACGGACCAACCTGCAGACAGCTTCCGCATCGCGCTGACGGCGGGCGATGATGTCGGTTGTGAATTGACAAGACCCCGCAGACCCATCTATACTTCCCTTAAAACAAAAAGGAAAGGATCGGTCATGCAGACCATGAAGACGGTATCGGCTGTTGTTGCCCTCGTTGTCCTGATGGCCTCGCTCGGCCTGTCCGGCTGCGCGAATCAAGCAGGAACCGAAGCGGGGGCTCTCCTCTCCCAGGACATCCGGAAGATGGACAACGACGAGCTCACTCTCTATTACTACCGCCTCACCGAAGAGATCGACCGCCGTGAGCGCTCGGGCCCCTCTTCGTCCGTCGGTATCGGCATCGGCGGCGGCAGTTGGGGTGGCGGCTGGGGCTCTGGCAGCGGGGGCGGCGTGGGTGTGGGCTACTCCACGTCGGTACCCGGTGGGGGCGGCGGCTCCGATGGGCATCTCCACAACAACCCCCGTGGGAGGAGGAGGCGGCACGGAAGATTTACGCAGCCGCCGCGCCGAGGTCCGGGCAGAGATGCAGCGCCGGAACATGAAGCTGCCCTGAGGCCAGGGTACAGGGCACAGGGTCAAGGGTCCAGGAAATGCAAAGAGGGAAGAGCGCTCTGCGTTCGTCCCTATTTTTTTCTGCCTGTCCCCTGAACCCTTTGCTTCGCACAGGCACCCTTCTTGCACAACTTCGTTTAAAACCGGTCATTGCGCAAGGGCATGGCGATAATGCACTCCCGAGAGATTGCATCGCCTTGCCTGCAATGACGCTTCCGGAGCCCATGCCGACCACGCCGAAAACAAAAAAGAGCGCAAAATCAAAGTCTTCCGGTGCAAGAAAGCGCCAGTGTCTCAACGCGATTCTCGGGGAGAACCGGACGCTCAAGGCCTGGTTGCGCCCCGGGAAAGGTTCCCCGACAGAGGCCTTTGTCATCCTGGCCGACGGGCTCTCATCGAAGGACCGGGAATTTCTTGCCTCCACTGCCGACCTTGTCGTCGACCCCGGCGAGGACCTGATCGGCCTGATCGCCAGGTTGAAGCGCGAGAACAGGCAATTGAAGTCGCTCAGCTTGAGCGACGATCTCACGGGGCTCTACAACAAGCGGTTCTTCTCGATCCAGCTCGAGATCGAGATGGCACGGGCACGTCGAACGGGGCTGCCCTGCAGCCTCACGATCATCGACTTCGACAATTTCAAGGAAATCAACGACCGGCTCGGCCACGACGAGGGCGACCGGTTTCTCATCCAGATGGGCGGGCTCATCCGCGAAAAGTTGCGTCCCACGGACTTCGTCTGCCGCTACGGAGGCGACGAGTTCGCCGTCATCATGCCCGCAACGTCGCTTTTGGACGCGATCGGCATCGCGAAGCGCCTCCAGGAGTTCACGGCCCACTTCACCTGGAAGATGGCCGTCCAGGTCTCGGCGAGTTTCGGCCTTGCCGCCTTCGAGCCGTCAAACCCGATGAATGCTGAAGAATTCTTCAAACGAACCGATAGTGAATTGTATCGGGCCAAGAAGGCCGGGAAGAATCGCATCTCCTACCCCGCGCAGGCTTCGACCCAGGCCCGCCAGAGGGAAGCGGTGGCGCGGGATGAGCGGGAGGCGCTGTTCAGCCTCAGTGCCGACGGATAAGGCAGGAAGTTAGGAAGTGTAGAAGAGCGGAGAAGAAAGTTCCGATCCAGGAATGCATGTCTTATCCGATCTTCCTCACTTCCGATCTTCCGATCTTCAAAAGCAGGGTCTCGTAAGACAACGTTCGAAGAGCGTTCTGCAAGGTTGCTCAAAAAGATGACCCAGAGCCCCACGAAAAGCCCCATCATCGCCACCGTCACGAGCGGCAAGGGGGGCGTCGGCAAGACCTTCGTCACGGTCAACCTCGCCGCGACCCTGGCCGCACAGGGCCGGAAGGTCCTCGTGGTGGACTGCGACCTCGGGCTCGCCAACGTGGACATCATGCTGGGCGTCCACCCCCGGCTGAGCCTGAAGGATATCCTCTTCGGCAATGCCCTGCCGGAAGATGTCATTATCCCCGTCAAGGGCGGTTTCCACCTCCTGCCTGCCTGCTCCGGCGTGCGCGAGATGGCCCAGCTGCTCTACGAGAAGATTCAGATCGTGAAAACCGTGGTCCTCTCCCTGGAAGGCTACGACGTCATCCTGCTCGACACGGGCGCGGGGATCGCCGAGACGGTCCTCCAGTTCAACCTGCTGGCCCCCCGCAACATCGTCGTCCTCAACCGGGAGCTCACGTCGATCACCGACGCATACGCCATGATGAAGGTCCTGCATCAGGTCTTCGGACGGGACACCTTCAGCCTCATCGCCAATGCCGTGGCCGACGAGCACGAGGGTGAAAAAATATTTCACCACGTCGACGGGATCTGCCGGAGGTTCCTGGGGTTTGCCCTGGACTACCTGGGCCCCGTCTGCCGGGACGAGGCGGTGCCGAAATCCATCCTTCGCCAGGAGCCTCTCGTCCTTGCCGATCCCGGATCGAAAACGTCGGCCTGCTTCGGCCGGATCGCCGGGGCTGTGAGCCACTGGAGGCAGCCCAGTCCCCGGGGACAGGCGATTCCCGGAAAGGAGATCAGCGCCCGGGGCATATTGCATTGAACGACAGGGGTCGAGGGCCGCGGGCAGAGGGTAGAGGCCGCATTTCTGTTTTTTCCCCTTCTTGACTTCCTGACTTTTTCTTCAACGCATCTTCTTTTCGGACAGGGCGGAAGCCGGGAAATATTCATGGACATTTCATGAAAAAGTGCTACCCTTAACCATTAAGCATTATGTTCTCGGTTTCATGGAGGTTTTCATCGATGAAAAATGCCAAGGGTAAACTTTTCGCCACCCTCTGCCTTCTTCTCATGCTGTTCATCGTCTTCGGCCCCTATGGCTACAGCCGGGTGTCGGCTGTCGACTCATCCACGTACAAGAGCCTCAAGCTCTTCAACGAAGTCCTCGACATGGTCGAGAAGAATTACGTCGAAGAGGTGAAGCAGAAAAAGCTGATCGACGAGGCCGTCTCCGGGATGATCAAGTCCCTGGACCCCCACAGCGCCTACCTGACGCCGGAGCAGTACAAGGAACTCCAGGTGGACACGAGCGGGACTTTCGGGGGGCTGGGGATCGTGATCGCCATGCAGAACGACCAGCTCACCGTCGTCTCCCCCATCGAGGACACCCCCGCATTCAAGGCCGGGATCAAAGCCGGCGACCGGATCATGAAGATCGACGGCCAGATCACGAAGGGGATGACCATCCAGGACGCCGTGAAGAAGATGCGGGGCCCCGAGAACAGCAAGGTGACCCTGACGATCTTCCGCAAGGACATGAAAGAGCCCAAGGATTTCGTCATCACCCGGGCCGTGATCAAGATCAAGAGCGTGAAACACAATCTGTACGAGGGCAACATCGGCTATGTCCGCATCTCCGCCTTCCAGGAATCGACGGTGGATGAGCTCCGGAAGGCCCTCCAGCAGATCAACGGCAAGTCCAGTGACCTCAAGGGGATCGTCATAGACGTCCGGAACAACCCGGGAGGGCTCCTCGATCAGGCTGTGAAGGCCTCCGACGCGTTCCTCAAATCGGGGACCATCGTCTCGACGAAGGGCCGCGTGAAGGCCATCGAGAACAAGTTCGTCGCAAAGGATGACGGCACCGAGCCCACGGTCCCCATGGTGGTCCTCGTGAACGAGGGCACGGCGAGTGCCTCGGAAATTCTCGCGGGCGCTCTGCAGGACAACGGCAAGGCTATCGTCCTGGGGATGCCGACCTTCGGGAAAGGCTCGGTGCAGACCGTGATCCCCCTCGAGGACGGCTCGGCCCTGAAGCTCACGACGGCCAAGTACTACACCCCCAAGGGCCGCTCCATTCAGGCCGAGGGCATCAAGCCCGATATCCTCATCGAGCCCATCCGGCAGGCCGAGGGCCCTGAAACGGCCGAAGCCCAGATGCTGCGGGAGAAGGATCTCAAGGGCCATATCAAAGGGGATCGCGAAGGCGATCAGGCGCCCGCCCAAGACAAGAATAAGGATAAGGGCAAAGACAAGGACAAGGACAAGGACAAGGATAAGGAGAAAACCGATCTCCAGCGGGACAACCAGCTGAAGAGCGCCGTCGACATCCTCAAGAGCTGGGAGGTATTCAAGCGCATCGGTAAGAACTGAGAAGCCCGGTACGACCCTTGAAGCGAAGGAAAAAAAGGCGATCCTCCGGCAAGCGGGGCCTGAGGACGGCCGTTGCCCTCCTGATCGCCTGCATCGCGGGGATCGTCGCCGTCTGGCTGATCCCCGACGGCGATCGCAGGAGCTCTCCCCCCCCGCCACAGGCCTTATCGACGGAGGAGAAAACCGAAAATGCAGCCGAGCCAAAGCGGGTCGGCAGCCCCCCTGCCCCTGTGAGGAAGGTCGAAAAGAAGAAGATCGCAATCCTCATCGATGACATCGGTTACGATCCCGGGGCCCTGAGAAGGCTTTTGGCCATTGAGGCCCCCCTGGCCTTCTCCGTCCTGCCGCGCATAGCCCACTCCAGGTCTTCCGCCGAGGCGGTTCACCGGGCGGGAAAAGAGGTCCTGCTCCACCTCCCCATGGAACCTCACGGCTACCCGGACCGCAATCCCGGGCGGGGTGCCCTTTTCGCCTCCATGACAGCCCGCGAGATTCGAAAGACCCTGGAAGAGAACATGAAATCGGTGCCCCGTGCCAGAGGGGCCAACAACCATATGGGCTCGAAGTTCATGGAGGAGCGCGAGCCGCTCCGGGTCGTTTTTGACGTGCTCGATGCGCACGGCCTCTATTTCGTGGACAGCGTGACGACGGACGCCTCGGTGGCCCGGGAACTGGCCGACGAGAAGCCCCTGCGGTTCGCTACCCGGGATCTTTTCATTGACGATGCCGAGGACCGGGGATGGGCCAGGGTTCACCTGGAGAGGCTCCTCGAAAACCGCAACGAGTGGAACGAGCTGCTGCTGATCGGGCACCCTTACCCGGAAACGGTCGCCGCCCTGGAGGAAATGATTCCGCAGTTCAAGTCCCTGGGAATCGAGTTTGTGCCCCTCTCCGCCCTTGTCGACAGCAGGCAGGGTTCCCGGGGAAACGGGGCTGACGGGAATAAAAACAGGAACAGGACACCATGAAAGAAAAGATCCGCAACGCCGTCGTGCTGGCCGTCGTGCTCGTCGCCCTGACCGTGCCTGTCGCCCCGGCAACGGCACAGGATACCGGGACAGGGGAGTCCTCGGGAGCGGCCCCTTATCACTATTCGCTCGGCACGAGTCTCATGCTGGACGGCAAATACGCCGAGGCAGCCAAAGAGTACGAGAAGGCCCTCGCCCTGGACCCGAAGTCAGCCTTCCTCGCCGCGGAGCTGGCCTCTCTCTACGTGAAAATGGGGGAGCTCGACCGGGCACTTTCCGTCTGTGAGCAAGCGCGTGATCGCCCTGGACCCGAAAAGCTATGACACCTATCTCTACCTCAGCGTGATCTACGCCGAGACAAAGCGCTACGAAGAAGCCGTAGCAATCTTGAAAAGCCTCCTCGAGCAGGACCCCAAGAGTGTCATGGGGCACTACTATCTCGGCAAGATCTACGGGGAGATGAAGCTCTACAAGGAAGCCTCGGTATGGATGGAGAAAGCCATCGCCCTGAAGCCGGGATTCGAGTCGGCCCTCTCCGATCTCGCGCTGCTCTGCGAGATTCAGAACCAAACCGGCAGGGCGCGGGAGATCTACGGGCAGCTGATCGAGGAGCACCCCCAGCGCATGGGCTACCGGCTGCGCCTTGCAAAACTGGACATCCGGGAAAAGAAGTACAACGAGGCCATCGGGATTCTGGAGGACGTCCTGAAGCGGGACGTTCGCAACCGGGAGGCGCGCCTCACACTGGCCCTGGCCCTCATGGAAACCCAGAAGACCGAGCGTGCCATCGAGGAACTGAACACCCTGCTGGCGAGCGCCCCCAACGACCAGGAGGCGCGCTACTTCCTCGGGGGGGCCTACGAGGAGAAAAAGATGACGGCCGAGGCCCTGCGGGAGTACGAGCGAATCCCGGCCACCTCGCCCCTCTATGGAAGCGCCCAGGTCCGGGCAGGGTACATCCTGAAGAGCCAGGGAAAAACGGGCGAGGCCATCGAGAGGGCGAAGAAAGCCCTGGCCGAAAAGAAGAGCGATGCGGCCCTCTACGGCCTGCTGGCTGCTCTCTACGAGGCCGACGGCAAACTCGCCGAGGCCGAGAAAACCCTCAAAGAGGGGCTTGCGGCAGCGCCGCAGAGCACCGACCTGCGCTACCGTCTCGGGATGCTCTACGACAAGATGGGGCGCTCCGACGACGGCGTCCGCGAGATGGAGGAAATCCTGAAGGATGACCCCGACAACCCCGAGGCCCTCAATTTCATCGGCTACAGCTGGGCCGACCGCGGGATCAGGCTCGACGAGGCCGAGGCCATGATCAAGAAGGCACTCTCGCTGAAACCGGGCGACGGCTTCATCACCGACAGCCTCGGCTGGGTCTACTTCAGGAAAAACCGGATCGACGAGGCCGTCAAGTACCTGAAGGAAGCGGCCGCCATCCTGCCCGAAGATGCGGCCATCGCCGATCACCTGGGCGATGCCTACGCGAAGGCCGGAAAGCCCAAGGATGCCCTGGAACAGTACCACAAGGCCCTGAAGCTCAAGCCCGACATGAAGGGGCTCAAAGAGAAGATCGAGGGGCTTGAGGCCAAGGTGGGCGGGAAGAAATGACCGGTCGTGAAATGGCTTGGTTTCATAAAATCCTCCCCTGCCCTCCTCCTTGCCGGCTGTGCCCACGAGGAGGGCATCGTTCTGTCCGAAAAAGACATGCCGCCCCCGGCAGCTCTCTACGAAAAACTCACCGCCGATGCCGCCCCGGGAACGTCCCTCACAGGGATCCTTCGTGTCGTGGCAAGCCTTCCCGGCGAGCGATACACCTTCAAGATCGCCGCGGCGGCAAAACGTCCCGACTGCCTGCGCCTGGAAGACCTGTCCGTCATCGGACTGCCGGACTTCATGCTCACGGTCAAGGGGGACGAAATCCGGATGTTTCTGCCCCGTTCGGGGGAGTTTCTGGTCGGGACGGAATCATCGGTTCATGTCCGGCGCGTCTTCCCCCCCGCGGTGAAACCGCTGGACCTCGTGGCACTCCTTTACGGACAGCCCCCGGGAATATCGGGCGCGAAGAGCCTGAAAGGTTCCATAGACCGGAATCGCTTCCGCCTGGACGTGTACGCGCGGGGCGCATGGGCACAGTCGCTGTGGGTCGATCCGGTCACGGGTCGCCTGGCAAAGGTTGAAATCGCCGACCGCAACGGAAGCACGGCATACCGGGCCCTGTTTCACGACGCCGCGGAAGTGGGCTCGCTGACCGTGCCCGGCAGAATCGAGATCGAAACGGAGGGGATGGCGAAGGTCCGCCTCTCCATCCGCAATACGGACATGGAGCTCATCTCGCGCGACGACGACCCGGATTTCTTTCTCCTCAAGCCCCCCGAGGGCATCGCCCCCCGGTCCTCCAAATAAAAAGGGCGCTCAACCTCACGGTCGGCGCCCTTTCGTTCGTTTCGTTTGTTCGTTTATTTCGTTTTATCTTCTACTTCTCTTACTTCTTCCACTTCCCTCACTTCTGTCACTTCTTTAACTCGGAAAGCTTCGCTTTCGCCACCCTCGCCTGGTTCGAATTGGGGTATTTCTTGACGATCTGCTGGTAGACGATCCGGGCGCTCGCATTGTCGCCGAGCTTCTGGAAGGCCATCCCCTGCTTCAGGAGCGCGTAAGGGACCTTGTCGCCCGACGGGTAATCCTTCACGACTTTCTCGTACTCCACGATGGCCCTTTCGTACTTCTCCTCGA
>PDVJ01000640.1_pt1 | contig 11869 bp, 10 predicted proteins | sample 1369811 | NCBI WGS metagenome assembly PDVJ01 (sample SAMN07795376, study PRJNA414565) | Alkali sediment metagenome, whole genome shotgun sequencing project. | reverse complement strand
AGGATCATCTTTGCTCAGATTTCTTCCAGCGGTTAGCTCGTCGTAGGTATATTCGCCGATTTCGATGAATAGTTTGTCAATACTACGTTGAATTTTCGCAATATCAAGGTATTTCTTCTTCCCGAGCTTTGCCTGTTTTTCCACATTGAAAGCTATGTCCTGGGCGGTCTCCTTCAGGACCTTCAAGCCGTCTTCAGCCATTTTTTTCCAATCATCAATCGTTGTCATTATGCCTCCATTAGCACAGTCAATTACGTTAAATATACCCGGTACACGATCTTTTTTCAAGCCTTCAATTACAGGGGCTTACGCCTGTCACCCGCATGGGTGGTCGCCCCCTCCACGAGCCAAGCCCGCAGAGCCTCCCCTTTTTTTACCGCGCATCCGCTGGACGCCCGCTGTACTGGGACGTTCGCTCGTCCCAAATACCACGGGACTCGCTCGGACGGATCATTCTTGGCTTCTCACGTCCCACATCCAAGTCCCGAAGGGACGGACATCCCACGTCTCACGGTCTTTGACCGTTGGACCCTTGTCCTCTCGACCCCCTCGGACCCTTGAACCCTTCTTTATTGATTGATTATCAATAGCTTATTGAAATACTTAGACTCTTATGATAGATTACGAACCAACATGAGTTTTACCTTTTATCGATTTCTTTTTTCTGTCTGTGGATTATAACCATGAACATAAGATTAAGATTGGAAGAGAGGGAAGAACTTATATTGGCGCCCTTTGCACAGAGAAGCTGCAAAACAAAGGGAAGGCTGAGAGATGAGCCTGAATGCGATATAAGACCAGCCTTTCAGCACGATCGTGACCGGATAACCCACAGCAAGTCTTTTAGAAGACTGAAACACAAAACGCAGGTTTTCCTTGCCCCTACCGGTGACCATTACAGGACGAGGCTTACCCACACGCTCGAGGTGGCCCAGATTGGAAGGACTATTGCACGGGCTCTAGCCCTGAACGAAGATCTTGTGGAGGCCATTTCCCTCGGGCACGACCTTGGACATACGCCCTTTGGCCATGCAGGGGAAGATGTTCTCAATCGAATCCATGCCGGAGGCTTCAGGCATTACGAGCAGAGCCTCAGGGTTGTTGATATGCTTGAAAAGGATGGCCGTGGACTTAACCTTACCGCAGAGGTAAGGGACGGGATATTAAGGCACTCAAAGGGCAAGGGCAGTGTAGTTTTTCAGGATGATAGAGACAGGCCGCTTACAAAAGAGGCTGAGGTTGTCAGGATAGCGGATATTGTTGCCTATATTAACCATGATATTGACGATGCCACAAGGGGCAATGTAATTAGCAGAGAAGATCTGCCAAAGGAATCCAGAGAATATCTTGGCGGAACCAGTTCAGAAAGGATTGATACTATGGTTAGAGGGGTAATCCAGGAAACCCTAAGAAACAATAAGATGATATTAAAGTTTGGTACCGAACTTGAGCACCATATCGTCAAGTTAAGAGATTTTCTCTATGAGAGGGTGTATGACAGTATGACAGTCCACCAGGACTTCATAAAATGTTCAAAAATTATAGAAGATCTCTACCACTATCTTCTGCGCAACAAGGATTCCTTCCTTAATGAAACTGAAAGGGATGATTTTTATGATGATCCTGCAGTATGTGTATGTGATTTTATAGCAGGCATGACGGACAGGTATGCGTTTAACTTGTTTGAAAAGATATTCCTGCCAATGCCATGGAGGATACAGGTTTGAAAACAGTTTTCAGTGAGCAGTAATCAGTGATCAGTAAAAGCTTAGCGAACAAGAAAACAGGATGTTAAACTTGAATTGAAAGGAAGCTGAAAGAATGATGGAGAAAGTCTATAACCCCCATAATATTGAGGGTAAGTGGTACCAGTTCTGGATTGAAAAAGGTTATTTTACAGCAGATAATGAGTCTGCGAAGAGGCCGTTCTCGATGGTAATTCCTCCGCCAAATGTTACCGGATCACTTCACATGGGCCATGCTCTGAACAATACCATGCAGGATATTGTGACAAGATATAAAAAGATGTCCGGTTTTAATTCCCTCTGGGTGCCGGGAACTGACCATGCGGGGATAGCCACACAGAATGTTGTTGAAAGAGAGCTTGTAAAAGAGGGTTTGAGTCGTGAAGTGCTTGGTCGCGAAAAGTTTATTGAACGCGTGTGGGCATGGAAAGAGCAATCCGGTGGAATCATTATCGAGCAGCTAAAAAGGCTCGGTTGTTCCTGTGATTGGTCACGCCAGCGCTTTACCATGGATGAAGGGTTGTCTCGGGCGGTTCGCGAGGTTTTTGTCAGGCTCTATAATGAAGGGTTGATATACAGAGACAACTACATTATCAACTGGTGTCCGCGATGCAAAACGGCCCTTTCAGATCTTGAGGCAGAGCACGAGGAGACAAAGGGCCACCTCTGGCATATCAAATATCCTCTTGCAGATGGGTCCGGTCACCTGACAGTAGCAACAACAAGGCCGGAAACCATGCTCGGAGATACAGCTATTGCTGTAAGCCCGACAGACGAGCGGTACACTAAATACATTGGTCAATACGTAATCCTCCCGATTGTGGGTAAAAAGATACCTGTTATAGGTGATTCCTATGTAGACGCCTCTTTCGGCACCGGGGTTCTAAAAGTAACGCCTGCTCATGATGTAAACGATTTTGAGATAGGCAAAAGACGTAACCTCGAGGTTGTTAAGGTTATCGATGACGATGGGAAAATGAATGAAAATGCTGTCCATTACAGGGGAATGGACAGGTTTGTATGCAGGGAAAAGATCGTTGAAGAATTAGACAGCAAAGGTTTGCTCGAAAACATCGAGCCCTACGCCCTGGGTGTAGGTAAATGCTACCGCTGCAAAACTGTGGTTGAACCGAGCCTGTCCCTCCAGTGGTTCCTGAAGATGAAGCCTCTCGCCGAACCCGCTATTGAAGCGGTGCGTGATCACAGGGTAAGAATTATACCTGAAATGTGGGAAAAGGTTTATTTTGAGTGGATGGAGAATATCAGGGATTGGTGTATCTCCCGCCAGATCTGGTGGGGGCACAGGCTCCCTGTATGGTATTGTGACCACTGTAATAAAACCTTTGTTTCTGTTGAAGATCTGATTGTTTGTGATACATGTAAGGGCAGCTTAAGGAGGGAGACTGACGTTCTCGATACCTGGTTTTCATCCGGTTTGTGGCCTTTTACAACACTCGGTTGGCCTGCGGATACAAAAGATTTAAAGACATTCTACCCCACAAGCCTCCTCATTACTGGTTTTGATATCCTCTTTTTTTGGGTGGCAAGAATGATCATGATGGGTATGAAATTCATGGGAGATGTGCCTTTCAGAGAGGTTTACATCCATGCCCTTGTTCGGGACGCTGAGGGCAAGAAGATGAGCAAATCGAAAGGCAATGTGATTGACCCCCTGATTATAATCGATCAATACGGAACAGATGCTTTCAGGTTTTCCCTTGCCATGCTTGCAGCCCAGGGAAGGGACATATTACTTTCTGAAGAGCGGATAGAAGGGGTTAGAAACTTTGTAAACAAGGTATGGAATGCATCGAAGCTGTCCCTCTCATTTATCGGTGATTCTGTTGTTGAACAATCTTCCCAGGACTCTTCCTTCCTTCCAGACCGCTGGATACGATCACGGGCACAGAAAATGGTGCGTGATGTGGCGGAAAGCATAGAAACATACCGTTTTAACGAGGCTGCAAACACAATATATACCTTTGTTTGGCGTGAATTTTGTGACTGGTACCTTGAGCTGATAAAACCCAATCTCTATGGTAAAGTGACGACTTTTAACCCAGAGGTTACCCGTTCAATCCTCTACAGGACACTTTCTGACATTCTTAAGGTGCTTCACCCATTGATGCCATTTGTTACTGAGGAGATTTATCAACGGTTGCCGGGAAAAGAAGGCGAGAGTATAATGACTGCTTCCTTTCCTAAGCTTGATGTTGGTGAAATTGATGAGGAGATAGAAGACCGTATGGATCTTCTTATGGGTGTGGTAGATGTAGTCCGGAACATCAGAGGTGAAACAGGTATTGCACCAAATGTGAAAGTAGAAGTGATAATCCGTACCGACGGTTATAGATCCTTATTAGAAGAATATGAGTATTACATCAAAGAATTGGCAAAAGCAGAACATCTTTCATTTGTGGACGGGGCGGCCCCTGATCATTCGGCAGTGGGGGTTTATAAAGGTGTAGAGATCTTTGTTCCCCTCAAAGATCTTATAGATATTTCAAAAGAACTTTCAAGGATCAGTAAAGAGCTTACAAAGATTGATGAAGATTGTGAAAAGATAATGCAAAAACTGAATAACCCATCATTCAGGGAAAAAGCACCCCCAGAGGTGATTGAGAAGAATCAGATAAATTATGATGAATTGCAAAAAAAACGTGGAAAACTGCTTTCAAGTAAAGGATTATTAGAGAATATTTCAGGAAATTAAATGCCGCTTAACTTTTCAACGATAGAGAATTTTGTCATTGATAACCGGGAGAGGATGAAAGACAAAGCCCTCCTCCGTCATGAGCGTTATGTAATCCTTTCTAAGCTCAGGAATAAGCTTCAGACATCACTGGATGATTATATCCGTTTTGAGAATGAATTATCGTCTCTGGTTGTGGACAAGATTGAGAATGCAAAAACCTACGGAGAACTGTTGGCATGCCACAAAAGGGCAGTAGGGGGTATTGAAAAATATTTTCTCGAAGAAGATACTATCGTTGATGTTCACGATCTTTTCCGCATTGTGCGGGATGGTATTGCTATCAGGGTGATAAAGCTCATTGAAGATGAAATGGAGAAAGAAGGGTATGGATACCCGCCAACAAATTTTGTCTGGGTAGGACTTGGGAGCGAAGGACGGGATGAGCAGACGCTTATGACCGATCAGGACAATATGATCCTTTATGGAGATGTGAAGGATACATTCGGAACAGAACTTTTGAGAAAAGAGTGTTATGAGCGTTATATAATGTCAGACGGCAAGGGCAGCGCGCAAAAGATGACCGAAAAACATGTCCTCGACTACTACTTCGAAGTTTTCTCAAAAAAAATCGTAGAAAGACTTCATGATGTTGGTTTTGAGAAGTGCAAAGGTGGCGTAATGCCTTCGAATGAGAAATGGCGTGGCTCTCTCATGGATTTTCGTGACAGGTTAGTACAGGGAATAACCTTTGAACGGGGACTCTTCGATTCCCTCGATATCATTATACTTACAGATGCACGGCCAATATATGGGGACAAAGAGCTGTTGAACAATTTATTGCGAGAATTCTTCAAGATGTTGACTGACAACAAGTCTGTTATGAAAGACCTTTATCAATCAGCAGTCCTTATGCCAACAGCTTTGAGCTTTTTCGGAAATTTTAAGACTGAAAAAGCCGGTGAACATAAAGACATGATCAACATTAAATTACTCGGATGGGCACCGCTTATTTTAGCAGTAAGAATGGTTGCCATAACCAACGAGGTTTTTGAAACAAATACACTTCGGAGAATAAGAATTCTCAGAAACAATAATGTGATCAGCAAGGAAATGGAAACAGATTTGATGGACGCATATCTCATCTTTGTGAGGTTCCGGCTTCATAACCAGATTGGCAATAAAGAGGTCAGCCAAGGAGATATGAATTATTTGAACCCTGCCAATTTAAGCGAAGATGACCAGGTTAAGCTGAGAAAGGCTATGCGAACTGTTGAAAGTTTCCAAAAGTATATTCAGGAGCGGTTGCTTTTCGGGCAACCTATTTAAGGAGGGATCAATGAAAGTTGTGGAACTTATGAACAAGAATGTGGTGACCTGTCATCCTGCTGAAAAACTGAGTGTCATCGTAAATAAGTTCGAGTTATTTAATATTGCAGGGATGCCTGTATTAGAGAAAGGAAAACTTGTCGGTATAGTTTGCCAGAGCGACGTGCTAAAAGGTCTGAAAACAGGAAGTTTGCAGGATCTGTCCGTGAAGGATGTTATGGTTACAAACGTGCTTAATGTGTCGCCAACGGAATCTGTTGTAGTTGTAGCCCGGCTCATGGTGGAACATCATATCAACAGGATACCAATTATTGAGAATGATAGCGTTGTAGGGATAGTTACCCGTGGGGATATTATAAAAGCCATTGCGGAGTGCGGATAATGACTACAACAGAAGTTGAAAAGCTGAGAAGTTAAGAAGCTGACAATAAAGAAGTAGAGGAGAGTATGAAAATAACAAAGGAAGTAGTAGAGTACGTTGCTCACTTGGGGCGGCTGGAGCTTGAACAGCATGAGGTTGATCTGTATACAAATCAGCTTGATCGGATTTTGCAATACATGGACACCCTCAACAAACTTGATACTGAAGGTATTGAGCCGACGAGTCATGCAATACCTGTGGAATGTGTGTTACGCGAGGATTTTGTCAAAAATTCCTTTGAGATCGATGCATCACTTCAGAATGCTCCGGATAGGAAGGGACATTTTTTTAAAGTACCGCCAATCATAGAGGTGGAAGAATAGTTGGTGAGGGGAAATTATAGTGGAAAATATTCTTGATATGACAATTAAAGAGACGAGGGACCTTCTCAGAAAAAGAGAGATTACTGCCGTTGAGTTAGCATCCTTTTATCTGGACAGGGTACACCGATATGATGGAAAACTGAAGGCTTATCTGAGAATGAGTGAAGAAGAGGCATTGGAAATGGCACGGGATGCCGACACGAGAATCGCGCGGGGAGAAGACGGTCCGCTCCTTGGAATACCTTTCGGCATAAAAGATATCTTTTGTACAAAGGGCATTGAGACGACCTGCGCTTCGCAGATATTAAAAGGTTTTATCCCGCCTTATGATGCCACTATTATCAAAAAACTTAAAGATTCCGGCTTTATCCATCTTGGAAGGCTGAATATGGATGAGTTTGCCATGGGATCGTCTACTGAAAACTCTTCCTTTCAGACAACAAAAAATCCCTGGGATTTAACCCGCATACCAGGTGGTTCAAGCGGTGGATCGGCATCTGCAGTAGCTGCAGGACTTTGCGCGGCTTCCCTCGGTACGGACACGGGAGGCTCAATCAGACAGCCGGCTGGTCTTTGCGGAGTTGTGGGCTTGAAACCAACATATGGCAGGGTTTCCCGTTATGGTCTCATTGCCTTTGCTTCATCCCTCGATCAGATTGGGCCATTAACGAGAAATGTTATGGATTGTGCCATCGTAATGAATGCAATCGCCGGGTATGATCCGATGGATTCCACATCAATTCCACAGCCGGTGCCGGATTACACAGAACGCTTGGGAAGAGATATTAAAGGCATGAAAATAGGCATTCCCAAAGAGTATTTTATTGAGGGGATGGATCAAGATGTAAAGATGATGCTGAGAGAATCATTGTCTGTATTTGAAAAACAGGGAGCAACCCTTGTTGATGTCTCTCTGCCCCATAGCGAATATGCTGTGGCAACCTATTATATTATCTGCACGGCTGAAGCATCTTCAAACCTCGCGAGATACGATGGTGTAAAATATGGATTGAGATCAGAGGGGAAGGACATCATCGACATGTACAAAAAGACAAGGCTGCAAGGATTTGGCAAGGAAGTGAAAAGGCGGATCATTCTCGGTACCTATGTTCTCTCGTCAGGCTATTACGATGCGTATTATCGAAAGGCAGGCAAGGTCAGAACATTGATACGACGGGATTTTGATGAAGCCTTCAAAGTCTGTGACATCATTATCACACCGGTTTCTCCAACTACCGCTTTTAAGGTTGGGGAAAAGATGGAGGATCCTTTGACAATGTATCTCTCGGACATATTTACCATACCCGTAAATCTTGCCGGATTACCGGCCATGTCTGTGCCGTGCGGATTTGATGCAAATGCTTTACCTGTAGGATTGCAGATCATAGGAAAGCCTCTTGATGAGGCGCTGATGATGCAGGCTGCATTCGTCTTTGAAAGCGAAAAAATTGTGAAGAAAATACCCGACGCTTTCCGTTAAACAGGCAACCAATTATGAAATTCTCACTTACAGAACACAATATGAAGACCTTCCTGTATGCTCTCAGGGGTATGGGGATCGACTCATATGTAACCGACAGAATGAGTGGTCTGACCCTCCCGATCCTTCAGAAGACTGTCAAGGGTTGTTATAAATGCCCTTTAGCTGAAACGCGAAAGAATATTGTATTTGGAGAAGGCAGCAGCAACGCAAAACTTGTGTTTATTGGCGAAGCGCCCGGAGAAGAGGAAGATATCCAGGGCAGGCCATTTGTGGGAAAAGCAGGAAAGCTGCTTGACCAGTTGATTGAACATATTGGCCTGAAACGTGAAAGCGTATACATCTGCAATGTCCTTAAATGCAGGCCACCCAACAACAGGGATCCAGATAAAAAAGAAATCGCAGCATGTAAGAATTATCTTTTTTCCCAGCTTGACCTCATTAAACCCAAGATTATCTGTACCCTTGGAAGGCATGCTTACAATACATTGTTTGACGTTGATGAACGAATCACCAAGGTGCGGGGGATTGCGAAGGACTACAGAGGGATGATACTTTTGCCTACCTATCATCCCTCTTTTCTGCTCCGTAACCAGGACAAGATTAAGGAAGCCTGGGAGGATATGGAGCGCTTGAAGCAGCTCCTCAAGGGATGAGAATACTTAGCGCTGAATATCTAATGACCACTGTAGAACCACGCAATGAGGTGGTGGGTGACATCCCCGAGATCTGTTTTATAGGGAGGTCAAACGTAGGTAAGTCTTCGCTCATAAACCGGCTTGTCATGCATAAAGTTGCACGAACAAGCTCTACGCCTGGTGCGACAAAGGCAATTAATCTCTATAAGGTATGTTATGAGTTTAATGGGTCAAGGGAATGGGTCATCTTTTCCGATTTCCCCGGCTTTGGCTATTCAAAGGTCGCAAAGTCTACCTACCGTGGATGGGAGACCATGATTGACAGGTATATCAAAGGAAATGCATCCATACAAAAACTCGTTTGGGCACTTGATGTAAGGAGAGACCCTGATGCTCTTGATGAAACAGTTTTTGAATGGATTATTTTTAGCCGGTTGCCATTTTGTCTCGTACTCACCAAGAGCGATAAAGAAGGCCGTGGTTATGGTCTGAACAAAAGGGAGTTATTGAGCAGGAAATTCCATACAAACAAAGTATTTTTGTTTTCTGCCAAGGATGGGTTCGGAAAACAAGAAATACTTTCCAATTTATTTACCACACTTGCTGTAACTAAAAGTAAAATATAAAATTAGTAGGTTACTTTAAATCTTTAAGATTAAAGATTGATTTAAATATGTAACCTTTTGATTCTATAGTATCTTTACCACCTTCAAGCCGGTCAAGGATGGCCACAATCCCTTTAACATTATATCCTTCCTTCTCTGTACCTTCGATTGCCTTGAGAGAAGAACCCCCTGTTGTTACAACGTCTTCGAGAATGACTACATTCATCCCTTTCTTCAGGTTCTTAGCCCCTTCAACCCATCTGTTCGTGCCGTGACCTTTCGGTTCCTTTCTGATGAGAAACCCAACAAGGTTGTCTTTTTTGCTATACGCAGAGAGAACTACTGCGCAAACAAGAGGGTCTCCACCTATGCTGACGCCTCCAACAGCATCGATCCCGGGTATATCCCTTACCATGGTGTGCATGATGGAGCCCACAAGGTACATACCTTCAGGATTTAAGGTGGTTTCCTTCGCGTCAATGTAGTAGGTGCTTTTCTTACCGCTTGCAAGCACGAAATCGCCCTCTTGGTAGGACAGGTTTTTAAGAATCTCTAGAAGTCGATCTTTTTCGGTCATGGCAACGTATTAATCCTCCTATAGAATTTTTGACGTTCACAGTATTGCTGAAACCACTCCTTTATCAAGCCCTCTTCACAAACAGCTCCATCTGTTCCAGTTCCATATCCCATGGAAATTTCAACGGATAACAACCGGAGAAACAAGCATCGCAAAATGTATAATCAAAGGAGTTTTCTTTATCACCGATAGCCCTTTTAATGCCGTCAATGCTCAGGTATTCAAGGGTATCAGATTCTAAATATTTATTTATTTCTTCAACGTTATGGGAGGATGCGACGAGCTCTCCCCTGGAGGGTGTATCGATTCCATAGAAGCAAGGGTGCGTAGTTGGGGGTGAGCTAACCCTGAAGTGAATCTCCTTTGCGCCATACTGGCGAAGCATTTTAACGATTTTTCTCCCGGTAGTAGCCCTTACAATAGAATCGTCGATGACGACTATTCTTTTGCCCTTTACCATATCACGGACTGCATTCAGCTTCAGTTTTACACCAAAATGACGAATGGATTGTTCCGGCTCAATAAAGGTTCTGCCCACATAATGGTTACGGATGAGACCAAGCTCAAAAGGTATCCCTGTTTCCTGAGAATACCCGATAGAGGCCCCGATTCCGGAGTCAGGAATAGGTATCACCATATCGGCGTCAACGTGCGTTTCCCTGGCCAATTCTCTCCCGAGGGCTTTTCTTACCGCATACACTGTCCTGCCGAAAATGTAACTGTCAGGTCTCGCAAAATAAATGTACTCGAAGACGCAATACTTAGGATCAACTTTTTTGAAAGGCCTGTACGATTTCATTCCATCCTTGTTGATGCACAGTACCTCCCCAGGCCTAATCTCTCGAACGTACGACGCATCGATAAGATCAAAGGCGCATGTTTCGCTTGAAACTACAAACGAATTCCGTAATTTGCCCAACACAAGAGGACGAAAACCATAGGGGTCACGAACAGCAATAAGTTCTTTGTCTGTCATGACTACAAGAGAGTAAGAGCCTTCAATCCTTTTCAGGGCACTGATCAACCTGTCGAGTGTTGTATTTTCATGAGAAAGGGCAATAAGATGGATGATAACCTCTGTATCGGTTGCAGACTGAAAGATTGATCCATAGTTTTCCAACTCTTCTTTGATGACCATGGCATTGGTAAGGTTTCCGTTGTGGGCAATAGCGATGTTCCCTTTCGAATACTCGAACATAAGAGGCTGGGCATTCCCAAGATTACTTGAACCTGCCGTTGAATATCTCACATGACCAATTGCCCCGTAACCTCCTAGTTTCTCAAGCACATCAGCATTGAAGATTTCAGAAACAAGCCCCATTTCGCGATGGGAATGCATAGCATAGCCATCTGTACTCACTATCCCGGCGCTTTCCTGGCCCCTGTGCTGCAATGCATGAAGACCAAGATACGTTATATTTGGCGCATCCTTGTAATTAAAAATTCCAAAAATACCACACATACTCAGCCACCTTCCTTGAGTTTCTCAATATTTTCTGTAAAAAAACCAATTATATCTTCATCCATAAGACAAAATGTAATCTCTTGTAAGGACGTTGTTTGTGAGGCGAGGAAAGAAAAAACCTCGTGGACGATTATGAATGCACATCTTTCCTTGGGAAAGCCAAATATACCTGCACTGATTGCGGGAATGGAAAGGCTTTTGAATGATTTATCAGAGGCAAGCTTTAAGGTATTATATACTGTATCTTTCAGCTTTTTCTCTTCATTACCTTCCCCCCAACGTGGACCGACTGCGTGAATTACATAACCTGCCTTTAAATTTCCGCCTGTTGTTATGGCACATGAACCCACGGGAACGAAACCGATGCGATTGCTTTCTAGCTGGATAACATCGCCTCCTTTTCGGGCAATTGCCCCAGCCACGCCACCCCCGTGCTGAAGATGGGAATTTGCTGCATTGACGAGGGCATCAACATCCATCTCCGTGATATCGCCTTTGACTACTTTAATGGCTGTATTCTTAAGGGTAACGTGTTTGATTATCTCCACCACTCCTCCGGATGAAAAAAACATTTGTAAACTGATATAAGGAGGC
>PDVJ01000636.1_pt1 | contig 11955 bp, 11 predicted proteins | sample 1369811 | NCBI WGS metagenome assembly PDVJ01 (sample SAMN07795376, study PRJNA414565) | Alkali sediment metagenome, whole genome shotgun sequencing project. | reverse complement strand
ATCGAACTGCAAATAGAGGCAAACTCAGGCTATAGCACCGAGGTGTTTGCGAGCAGCCAAGAACCCAAAGAAAAACCAGTGGAAGAGCCCCGCCGAACGGTCCTGGATCGTTTGAAAGCATCGATACACTGGGTATTGTTGTTCTTGGGTGTGTCTCTCCTTCTTCTCATTCTCCGGCGCATTCTGTCTTCGAAAGGAATCTCCTTCAGGTCTTACCTTACAGAAAGGAAAAGACGGAGAACCGATTCGGAGGCAACTTATTTCAAGCGATTTCGAAAGGCAAGCCTCTCGAATGATGCCGGGGCCAGCTTGCGGGAGCTGATGTTCTGGCTGGATCGTGTGAACACCCGACCAGTTGCTCCGACCCTGCAACACTTTGTCGACGAGAGCGGAATAGCTCAATTATTAAAAGAGGGAAATGCATTACAGCATTTCTTGTTTGCTCACCCCCTGAAAACAGAGCCGATCGAGCTTCAGAGAAAGTGGTCGGGGCGATCCTTCTACCAAGCCGTAGCCCAGGCGAGAAAGGCGCAAATTCGGAGAATTAAGAGGCCGCAACGGTCCAAACAAAAAATGCTTTATCTCAATCCCGAGGAGGTCGAGTGACGAGTGCCGAGGGAAAAAATTTGTCACTTGACACTCAGCACTTTGTATGAAAGGAAACGAAACCATGAAAATGATGAAATTCTTCATGCTGACATGTACCGCGCTGCTGTCAGCCATCGTGTTACCCACCGGGGTCATAGCCCAGACCGAAGCTCCGCCCCTTCTGAGGGCGGCTGACCTGGCGCCGGCTGTACTGCTGGCTGGCCCTGACTTCAAGGTCGATGACAATGTTCCAACCGACGGTTTCTATGGTATCTTTACGGTGCGGGGGGCGTATGGATCAGTCCAGGCGCACGGCGTCGCCATGCTGCGGGTGCGCGATGCCGAGATGCAGGCTCTCGCAAGGCTCGAAGAGACGACACGGCACGAGGCCATCGTTGAAGGGGCAAAGGACTCCGTACAGCAGACTCGCCATGCGGCCAGCCAGACCATCCGCGATCCTGCTGGGACCGTGGAGAGGGCCCCAGAGAGTGTGGGCAAGCTCTTCTCTCGAGTAGGAGGGAAGGTCGAGAAGCGCGTCGAGAAATTGACAGGTACGGGAGAAGGTTCAGCCCCTTCCGAACAGCGAGAGGGGATTACCAAGACCCGCCGCTCCTTGGCACAGAAGCTTGGAGTGGCCCCCTACACCGACAACCCTCTCCTCTCGGCCAAGCTCGACCAAGTGGCAAGATGGGAGCGTGCGGGCGCGATTGCCTTGAGCATCGGTACCAGCGGGGCGAGTATCTGGGCGGGCATAGCCTCAAAGACATTAATCCTTGTGTGTAATCCTTGTGTGTACTATGTCGCCCGAAGAGGTCCGCGTCACGAATGAGAGGCGCCTGGCCAGCCTGGCCCCAGGCGCCAGCGCCGAGGAGATTCGCGTCTTCCTTCGTAATCCTGCCTTCACCCCCACGACGCAGACTCTCTTTGTAGATCAGCTGGAATCGCTCCCTGTCTCGCGGGGTCGCGAAAGTCTCGTGAGGCTTGCAGGTAAGATGGAAAATCGTTACCAGGCCCGCTTTCTCGTCGCGGCGATAGGCTTGCTAACAGCTTACCACCAGCGGGTTGTGCCACTTTCGTCTGTAGAATCCCGAGGTCGGCTCGCCGTAGGACTGACATCCGCCGGATTGCTCATCATGCCCGTTCCTGTGGACTGCCTCGCCTGGACTGATAGGCTGGTGGAATTCGGGAGCCGCTCGGACCTTCACGACTCTCGACGTGAGATCCTGATAACCGGGAGCGTCACGTCTCGAACACGTCAGGAGCTTTCTGCTCGCGGATGGATGATTAGTGAGAGGTTCCAGCGAGAAAATCTCCAGCTGTAAAAGAGATGTAAAGCGAAAATTGTTTACAACCATTGGATCCAAAAGCATACTCAGTTCGAGTCAAAAAACAAAAGGAGACGAAACCATAAAAACCAGCAAGACGAGCGAAACAATGAAAATGATACAGACCACCCTCATCGCTTGCCTGTTGTTGATCACGGTTGCACCACTTGCTGCACGCGCCACAGATGTGAGCCCCACTGAGGCCCGGGCCATCGCCAAGGAGGCCTACGTTTATGGTCTTCCGCTAGTGATGGGGTACAAGGCGATCCATGAGACCGCCGCCAAGGGGGAATCTCCTCAACACCAGGTGCCGTTCAACCAAATCAAGAATGAGGCCCCGCTTTACACGCCGGAGGATAAGGCCATCGTCCTTCCCAACTCCGACACCCCCTATTCGTTTGCATATTTAGATCTGAGGGCCGAGCCGGTGGTGCTGAGCACACCGGAGGTCGAGCCGGGCCGTTACTTCTCGGTCCAGCTTATTAATCTGTACGTCATCAACGTCGCCTACCATGGGAGGTAGGCGGTCATCAGAGGAGGACCTGTAAAATGATAATGAGTCGAATCTTGGCCTATTTGGAGCGGCTGTGGACGACCGATATCGCGCTTACCACTCTGCTAATCTCTCTCCTAATTTTCATATTTTTTATTTATCCAATGGGACAGCTTGGTTCTTTTAGGCCTCTGCCCACTGCCTTCTTCTCGCTCATCCTCATTACAGGTGCGATCACGGTGTCCAGAAACCGCATTTTCAGGACTCTTGTTTTCTCGTGGGGCCTTCTTGCCTTCATCTTGACCTGGGCAAGGTTTTTGTTTCCGCACCAGCAAACTCTCATCTTCGCAGCCAACTGTCTGGCTCTTTTCTTCCTGGTGCTCCTCACCTCTCTTATTTTGGGCCAAGCTCTTCGCGAGGGGCCTACGACTTACCATCGGATCACCGGAGCTGTAGCCGCCTACCTGCTTATTGGAATAATATGGGCCTTGGCCTATTATCTGGTCACACTCCAGATACCCGAGGCGTTCAGTATTCAGGGACCCCTCGCCCAAGGCGGCAGAGAGTCTCTCCAATCGCAGCTTTTCTATTTCAGTTTCGTTACCCTGACGACGCTTGGTTACGGTGACATTGTGGCAGTTCATCCGATGGCCCGAATGTTGGTGATTCTGGAGGGTGTGGTGGGGCAACTCTTTCCTGCCATCCTGATTGCACGGCTCGTTTCTCTCCAAGTACAGTCAAAGCATAAAACCTAAGGAGGATAAAAATGAAGATCGCAAAAAGTATGACACTGTTTGCCCTTGTTGTGGCGATTGCTATCGTGGTTCCCCTCTCTGCCCACGCCGAGGAAGGCGGGAGCGGCCATTACGCGCCTGGCGCGACAGCTTCTTTCATTGATACGCTCCCGGGCAAGCCCGGCCTGGCAATAGCAAATTACTTTAACTATTATGATGGCAGTGCCAGCGCCAGCAAGAAATTTTCTTTTGGGGGACTCACTGTTGCAGGTACGGGAGGCATCGATGCCACTGCCTATTCAGACACGATTTTAGCACTTTATCAAACACCGCTAAAGCTGCTGGGCGGTTATTATGCTGTCGGTGCGGCCATTCCGTATGTCTGGGTGAAGGTTAAAGCCGAAGGTGAGGTTCAGCTCACCGGGCCAAAAGGAAATACGATCACACGCTCTGGCACGGTGAGCGATACGGCGAATGGCATCGGGGACATCACTCTCTACCCGTTCATGCTCGGCTGGACTGGTCTCAATGGTGGCTTGAAATATGATGTGCGCCTGGGCATCTACGCTCCCACCGGCGACTATGATAAGGGCAGGTTGGCCAACGTGGGCAAAAACTATTGGACATTCGAGCCTGCTGTCTCGCTTAGTTATATAAGCAGCAAGATAGGCCTTGAACTGACTGCCTTTGCTGGCATGGACTTTAACACCGAGAACCACAAAACGGACTATCAGACAGGAACACAATTTCACCTCGACTTTACGGCTGCCGAACACCTGCCGCTCTTTGGTGGTGTCATCGGTGTGGGAGCGAACTTTTTTTACTACCAGCAGATCAGCGGCGACAGTGGCTCCAGTGCGATTCTTGGTGATTTCAAGGGTCGTACAGTTGGCATCGGCCCAGTGCTCTCCTACATGACAAAAATCTGGAAGAAAGACCTTGTGTCAGAGATCAAGTGGCTTCCGGAAATCGAAGTGAAAAACCGCCTTAAAGGCGACTCCATCTGGTTCAAGCTGGGGATGTTATTTTAGTGAAGAGTTTCAGTAACCAGAAAGAAGGTTGGTTTGGAGTCTCTCACATCAATCCGGCGATGGATCGTTGAGCGAAGGAGAGCACATTCGCGGGAAATATCCCCATGTAGAGGACCCCGATCACAGCCAAAATCAATGCGATCACCGAAGCGGGTGAAAATTGGAGGCCCGTGATCTCCCTCTCGGATTCCCTGAAATACATGAGCACGGTCACCCGAAGGTAATAGTAAACCGAAACCGCACTATTCAGGACACCGATGATGGCCAGCCAATAAAATTTTTCCTTCACCGCTGCGCTGAAAATATAAAATTTGGCCATGAATCCGCCCAGAGGAGGAATCCCTGCCATGGAAAGGAGAAAGATGGTCATGGAGGCTGCCAGAAGCGGGTATTTAAATCCGATCCCTGCATAATCTCTGATCAGGATATTCTCTTCTCCCTTCTTTCCAAGGAGGATGACCACGCCAAAGGCTCCCAGGTTCATAAAGGCATACGCCATGAGATAGAAGAGGATGCCTGAAGTTCCTAATTCATTTCCCGAGACAAAAGCGACCAGGATGTATCCGGCATGGGCAATGCTCGAGTAAGCCAGCATCCGCTTGATATTGGTCTGGGAGATCGCCACAATATTTCCGAGCGTCATCGTGGCCACCGCAATCGCCCACATGATTGAGGTCCAATCCGGACGAAAGGCCGGCAAGGCAGAAAAAAAGATTCTGATCAAAGCAGAAAACCCGGCTGCCTTCACCCCCGTTGCCATGAACGCCGTGATGGAAGTGGGGGCCCCCTCATAGACATCGGGCGTCCACATATGAAAGGGAACGGAAGCAGTCTTGAACCCAAACCCGATGGTGAGGAAGACAAGGCTCATCAGGAGCATCGGGCTCTTCAAAAGGTTCTTGGAGACAATATAAGAGGCGATATCCTTCAGGTGGAGGGACCCTGTGGCGCCATAGATGAGGGCAATGCCATAGAGGAGGAACCCTGTCGCAAAGGCGCCAAGAAGAAAATATTTCAATGCCGATTCCACGGACCTCTTGTCCTCACGCATCATCCCAGCAAGGACATAGATGGAAATGGACATGGTCTCTAAACCAAGGAAGATGGTGATCAAATGAGACCCTGCTGCCATCAACATCATCCCGAGGGTGGCAAAAAGGACCAGGGCATAATATTCCCCGAACTCGATCCCCTCTCTTTGGGTATATCCCATCGAGATCAAGACGGTTAAAAAGGCGATGATCAGAAAGGTGACCTTGAAGAAAAGAGCATATCCGTCCGAGATGAACATCCCCTCAAAACCGGATTTGACGGATCCCATCTGAGGAAGGGTAAAAAGGAAAGCGAGAATAATTCCAATGAGGCTGATTACCCCGAGGTAACCTTTCCTTTCTCCTTTTTTTGAAAAGACATCCGTCAGAAGAACCAAAAAACCGAAGGCGGTAATGATGATCTCCGGTGCAATGAGATAGAGGTCAATCTCTGGTATTTTCATTTAAAGAATCCTCCGCTCTTTAAACCAAAAATCCGAAATCCTAATATCGAAATCCGAAACAAATCCTAAATCCAAATGTCAAAAATTTAAAACCTTTTGGTCATTAGATATTTTGAACATTCGTGCTTGTTTCGAATTTCGAGCTTCGTGTTTCGAATTTCTACTTTTTGATTTCTGCCACTTTCGGCGAAGGGAGGTCTGCCTTCATTTCAACCCTTCCCTTGAAATCCTTGATAAACTTTTCTACGCTGGCGTCCATTTTACTGAAGAAAAGCTTGGGATAGATCCCCATGAGAAAAATCATGATGACCATCGGAACAAGGATCGTAATCTCCCTTGCGTTGAGGTCTTTCAACTTTTCATTTTCCGGACGAGTGATCTTCCCGAACATCACCCTTTGGAACATCCACAGCATGTAAGCGGCTCCCAGGATGACCCCTGTGGCGGCCAACACCCCGTAGACGACATTCGATCGGAACGCACCCAGCAGGATCAGAAATTCTCCCACAAACCCGTTCGTCCCGGGGAGACCGATCGATGAGAGGGTCACAATCATGAAGAAGACAGCGTAGATCGGCATCACCTTCGAGAGTCCTCCGAAGTCAGCAATCAACCGAGTGTGTCGGCGCTCATAGACCATTCCGACGATCAAGAAGAGGGACCCTGTGCTGATGCCGTGGTTGAGCATCTGATAGATCGAACCCTGAATCCCTTGCATATTGAAAGCAAACATCCCGAGCATGACATATCCCAGGTGGCTCACGCTCGAAAAAGCAACCAATCGCTTCAAATCGGGTTGCATCATCGAAACCAATGCCCCATAAATAATTCCAATAAGCGCCAAGACAGAGACCACGGGCATCAGATCAAAGGCAGCGTTTGGAAACAGGGGGATGGCAAATCGGATAAACCCATAGGTTCCCATCTTCAGCAAGACGCCTGCCAGAATCACACTTCCAGCAGTAGGCGCCTCGGTATGGGCATCGGGCAACCATGTGTGAAATGGAAACATCGGAACCTTAATGGCAAAAGCCAGGGCAAAGGCCCCGAAGAGCCAGTATTGCGTCCCGGCCGGTAATCCCAATTTATAGAGTTCGATGACATCAAAGGTGGAGATACCGGTTGCCCTCTGATTGAGGAAATAGAGGATCAAGATCGCCACGAGCATCAACACGCTTCCTGCCATCGTAAAGAGGAAGAACTTAATCGCTGCATAAATTCGTCTTTTGGGATCCCCCCAGACACCGATGAGAAGGTACATTGGAATCAGCATCACTTCCCAGAAGACATAGAAAAGAACGAGATCGAGAGACACCAGGGCGCCGATCATTCCTGTCTCAAGGAAGAGGAACGAAATCATAAATTCTTTTACCCGAAAGGTGATCGCCGTCCAGGAGCACAAAATACAGAGGATCGTTAAAAAGGTGGCCAACAGAACCAGGAGTAGACTGATTCCATCAATTCCCAATTTATAGCTGATCCCGTAGCTCTGAACCCACCACCAATCCTCCACGAATTGCATGGCTGCTGTCTTGGAATCGAAGCGAAAGAAGAGGGGTAGTGAGAAGATAAATTCGATGAGAGAAAAGATTAAGGTGACCCATCGAAGAGCCCTTCCATTCTCTTTGTTGATGAACAGAAGAACAATGGCACCCAAGATTGGAAAGAAGATCAGCAGCGATAGAATGGGAATACCCAGAATGTGCATGAAACCAGCTCCTTTTTTAATCCCCCCATCCCCCCTTTAGTAAAGGGGGACCAAGGGAGGGGATTTTAATAGAAAATAGCGCGCCCCAGATAATAAGCGACCAGGATGATTCCACCAATGATCATTGAAAAGGCATAGTTTTGAACCAAACCGGTTTGTATCCTTTTCATCATTCCAGAGAGCCCACCGATCAGATAAGCAATGCCATTGATCGATCCATCGATGACAAACTCATCAAATCCTTTCCAGAGTCCCGTGCCCAAATTTTTAAGAGAGTTAATGAAAAGGATTTCATAGAGTTCGTCAACATAATATTTATTGAAGACCAGATTATAGAGTCCCTTCCGTTTCTCAGCTATTAATTTTGGAAGGGCTGGGTTCTTCACATAGAAGAGGTAGGCGATACCGATCCCGATGAGGGCGATGACCACCGAAACGACCATCATGAGGAGTTCTAAGGCAGCCCCATGTCCTCCTCCCTCGCCTCCAGACGCCCAGGCTTGTGACAGGATGGAAATCCCAGCATGGGCCTTTGCTGGTGCAGCCCCGCCCCCCAATACAGGAGCAAGAAATTCATGGATATGATTGGCTCCACCCAAAACATGGGGAATACCTATATAACCTCCGATGATGGAGAGCCCAGCAAGCACCATTAAAGGAACCGTCATAATCTTGGGGGACTCATGGAGATGATGGGCCGCATGGTGATCAACCCGGGACTCACCAAAGAAGGTCATAAACAGAGCTCGGAACATATAAAAGGCCGTCATCCCAGCTGCGATCGCCGCCACCAGCCACAATAGGAAATGGCCGTGGGAGCTGGAAAAAGCCTGCCAGAGGATTTCATCTTTGCTGAAAAATCCAGAGAGGCCAGGGATACCGGCGATTGCCAGCGTGGCGATGAAGAAAGTCCAGAAGGTATAGGGAATCTTTTTTCTAAGAGCCCCCATCTTTGTCATATCCAATTCACCACTCAGAGCGTGCATCACGCTTCCGGCGCCGAGAAAGAGAAGTCCTTTGAAAAAGGCATGGGTCATTAGGTGGAAGATCCCGGCGCTGTAAGCGCCTACGCCTACGCCTAAGAACATATAACCTAACTGGCTGATCGTCGAATAGGCTAAAACTTTCTTGATATCGTTCTGGCAGAATCCGATGGAAGCCGTGAAGATGGCCGTGGTCACACCCACGATGGCGACAATCGCCATGGCAATGGGTGCCATGCTGTAGAGCACATTACACCGGGCAACCATATAAACCCCTGCGGTCACCATGGTGGCCGCATGAATAAGGGAGCTGACCGGTGTAGGACCTTCCATCGCATCCGGCAACCACACATAGATGGGAATCTGGGCCGATTTCCCACATGCACCTACAAAGAGCAAGATGGTGATGGCAGTCACCGTGGCCGTATCCAGCTTGTTGGCATTGGCAAAGACCTCCGTGAAATCCAAGGTCCATATCCCATGTTCCCCAAGACTGGTAAAGAGGAGGAACATCCCGAGTAGGAATCCCAAGTCCCCCACTCGGTTGACGACAAAAGCCTTCTTCCCTGCGTTGGCAGCAGAATCCTTTTCATACCAAAAACCGATCAAGAGATAGGAGCAGAGGCCGACACCTTCCCACCCCACAAACATCAACAGGAAGTTGTTGGCCAGAATGAGGTTGAGCATCATGAAAACGAAGAGGTTAAGGTAGGTGAAATATCGCGTATATCCAGGATCGTCATGCATATACCCTACGGAATAGATATGGATGAAGAAACTGACTCCGGTGACTACCAAGGCCATCAGGATGGAGAGAGGATCGATCTGGTAGCCGATCACTGTTTGGAATGAGCCCGAGACCACCCAATCGAAAATGACTTTTTCAAAGAGCCGCTCTGTGGGTGGTCTTCCGATCAGTTCAAAAAAGATGAGAATGGAGGTAAGAAAGGAGAGCCCAATCGCGGAGGGACCCACCCAACTGACCACCTTCTTCCCCAAGGGTCTGCCGAAGAACCCGTTGATCATAAAACCGATTGCCGGGAACAGAGGGATCAACCAGACATAATCGATCATGAAAGACTCCTTTTACCCACCACCCCTGCCTGCGGTAGGCAGGCTTTCCTTCCCCCTCAAGGGGGAGGGCGTGGGAGGGGGTTACCACTTTAATATATTAATTTCATCCAAATTGATTGTTTCTCTTGAGCGATAGATCATCACAAAGATCGCTAACCCCACCGCTGCCTCTGCGGCTGCAACGGCCATCACAAAGAAGGCGAAGAGAACCCCGTCCAGAGATTGGAGAAAATGGGAGAAGGTGACGAAGGTGAGGTTCACCTCATTCAGCATCAACTCAATGCACATGAAGACCACAATCGCATTTCGCCGCGTCAGGGCTCCGATCACGCCGATCGTGAAGAGCACGCCACTTAACATTAAATATAAGGCAGGGGGAATAGCTGGAACAACCCACATAGCACTCTCCTTATGTCCTTTTCTTGCTTAAAATGACCGCTCCGATGATGGCCGCAACGAGAAGGACGGATATGATCTCGAAAGGAAAAAGATACTGAGTAAAAAGCACTTCGCCGACAGCCTTCACATTGGCGCTCACCTTATCCGGTGTATAAGAACCCACTTTCCCAGTTGGGGATTTGGCCACGACGGAATAGAGGATTCCGAAAAGAAAAAGAACAGCCAAAAAACCTCCGATCACCTTTGAATAAACGAATTTTAAGCGGGACCGTAGCTCATTCTCCAGATCCAGAAGCATGATGACAAAGACGATAAGCATCACGATGGCGCCTGCATAAACGACGACCTGGATGATGGCGATGAATTGACTATAGAGCAGGAGGTAAAGCACTGCCACACAAAGAAAGGTCAACACCAAAAAAAGAGCACTGTGAATCGGGTTCTTTCGAGTGATGACCAAAAAGGAGGCGAGAACGGAGATAAAAGCCATCCCCAAAAAGATCAACCATTGAAATATCGTTCCGATATTTTCAGCCATTGTCTTGCTCCAAATGAATTTTCCTCTAATAAATCCCCTTTCATCCCCCTTTAGGAAAGGGGGAACGGAGGGGGATTATGGATTAAACTTCTTCTCTTCTAAAAGCTTCTCGGTGGTCATGAGGTAAACTTTTCGATCCCCCTCCACCCATTCATAGCCCTTTCCTAAAAAGATCGCATTCACGGGACACGCCTCTTCGCAATAACCACAAAAGATACATCGGCTGGCATCCAGTTCATAGGTGAGTGGATATCGTCTCCCCTCCTCATCTTCAGCGGTCTCAATATAAATACATTGGGAAGGACAGACAGCCATACAGAGGCCGCAGCCCACACATTTGGTTTTCCCACGCTCATCCTTCTCAAAATACTGAATCCCCCTCCAACGTTTCGCCGGAGGCACTTTCTCTTCCGGATATTGAACGGTGATGGGCTTGGAAAAGAAATATCCTAATGTTACCTTTAAACCCTTCAGTAATGGAATGATCATCTTTTGCCTCTCTCTTTACCCCGTTAGAAAGCCATCCCCGCTTGGTGCGGGTACGGAGATAAAATCCCTTTTGGACCGAACCCCGTTAGAGATTTATCTCTAAACAGGGCGAACACAGGGCTAATGCCCCATGTGAGTCATCCCGTTTGAAGGTCAGAGACCTTCTAACGGGGTTTACCCTTTCAACAAAACAATCAATGCAGTGATCAAAAGATTGATCAGTGCCAAGGGAATCAAAATCTTCCACCCAAACTTCATGATCTGATCGTACCGGAGTCTCGGATAGGTCCCCCGCTGCCAGACGAAGAAGAAGAGGAAGATAAAAAGTTTCGCACAGAACCAGACGATGCCTGGGATGAAACTGAGTTGAGGAATAATCGGTTGCCATCCTCCCAGAAAGAGTGTCACGGCAAGAGCGCCCATGGTGACCATATGGGCATATTCGGCCATGAAGAAGAGGGCAAATTTCATGCTGCTATATTCGATGTTGAACCCACAGGCCAATTCTGCTTCTGCCTCGGGCATATCAAAGGGGGTTCGGTTGATCTCCGCCAGACCGCAAATCAGATAAAGGACAAAGGCGACTGGCTGATACCAAATATTCCAATTCCAGAACCCTCCTTCCTGAAGACGAACGATCTCAGTCAGTCTCAGACTTTGTGAGAGGATGAGGACTCCGACGATCGCGATGCCGAGGGCCACCTCATAACTGATCATCTGAGCCGCTGCCCGAATAGAACCGGTCAAACCATACTTATTTCCAGAGGACCAGCCTCCTAAGATGATTCCAAATTCTCCAAGTGAGGCCACGCCAAAGATATAGAGAAGTCCGACATCGATATCGGCCAATCGCAGTTTGACCACCCAATCCGTTCCAGGAATGGTAAACTGATTGCCAAACGGGATGACAGCAAAAATGCTGATGGCTGCGATGATCGAGATCATCGGGGCCATGACAAAGATGACCTTATCTGATCTTCCGGGAACAAGATCCTCCTTGAAGAAAGCTTTGACAGCATCTGAAAAGGGTTGCAGTAATCCAAAGGGTCCACAACGATTGGGCCCATACCGAATCTGGATATGGCCCAACACCTTTCG
>PDVJ01000635.1_pt1 | contig 11973 bp, 10 predicted proteins | sample 1369811 | NCBI WGS metagenome assembly PDVJ01 (sample SAMN07795376, study PRJNA414565) | Alkali sediment metagenome, whole genome shotgun sequencing project. | reverse complement strand
GGGCCACAGCAGTTGCGCCGCGATCAGGACGCCGACCAGCATGCCGACGATGCCCCAGACCACGGTCATGATCGCGAACTGCCGGACCACCTTGTCGTTGTAATGAGTGGCCGTCTTATTCATGCTCGCCTCGAGAGGGTGGAAATCGATCCCTGCGTTCCGCGCGCAGTGGACACGGACCGCGCAATGGTACGGACCCGGGTCGCGTGACGACAAGCGCGGGTAGCGGACGCGGGTAGGTACTTTCCGCAGGAGATCCCCGAATTGCAGTCTCGTGCCCGTGAATCCACAGTGGGCCTGAGCCATTAGCAATCACTGATGGAGGCCGGCCGCCATGAAACGCCTCGATCGCATCCTGGCCATCATCGATCCCACGGCCACGCTGCAACCCGCGCTTGACAAGGCGACGCTGCTTGCGCGCCGGTTCGGCGCGGCGCTCGAGCTGTTCATCTGCGACTTCGACCCGGCGTTGAGCGGGCAGCCGTACTTCGACACGCAGAAACTGCGGGAACTGCGCGAGGAGTTCGTCGCGGAGCGGGTCGAGTTCCTCGAGGAGCGGGCGGACGAGCTGCGTGGCGCAGGCATCGCCACCGAGACCCACGTGCACTGGGACAACCCGGTGTTCCACGGCGTCGTGAGGCGCGTGCAGGAGTCCGCGCCGGACCTCGTGGTGAAGGACACGCACCACCACTCCGTCATCCGGCGGACACTGCTCACCAACACGGACTGGAACCTGATCCGCACCTGTCCGGCGCCGCTGCTGCTCGCGAAGCCCGGCGAGTGGCGCGAGTCGCCCCGCTTCCTGGCCGCACTCGATCCCGGGCACCTCGGCGACAAGCCGGCGGCGCTCGATCACGACATCCTCGGTGCGGCAGAGTTGCTCTCCAGCCGGCTGGGCGGAGAGCTGCATGCGGTGCATGCCTACCTTCCTGCGGCGCTGCTGGCGGCCGTCACCACGATTGCAGGCGTGCCGGTCGTGAGCGGCATGAGCGTCGAGGAGATCATCGAGTCCGAGCGCCAGCGGGTCGCGGAGGCGCTCGCGCAGATCGTCGGCCAGCACACCGTGCCGGCGGAGCGGATCCATCTCGAGCAGGGCTCCGCGGCCGACGTGCTGCCGCGGGTTGTCGAGCGCCTGGGGGCCGACGTGCTTGTGATGGGCGCGGTTTCCCGCAGCCGCCTTCAGGAGCTTTTCGTCGGCAGCACCGCCGAGCGCGTTCTGGACCGCCTCGGCTGCGACGTGCTGGTCGTGAAGCCCGGCGACTTCCTGGAGAAGCTGCCTTTCTAGCATCCGGGCTGTGACGTGCCTCACACCGGAGCCCGGCGCACCGGTCCGCACCTCACGTTTTCGCAGTCAGCACGGGCCGTATACTCCGGCCCAACGATGTCCGCCACCGTGCTCCTCATTGCCGCGCAGAAGGATGACCGCGCCCGGGTCGGCCAGGCGCTGGCCGGGATCCGCGGGACGCCGTTCCGGCTGGAAACCGCAGGGACGCTCGCCGAGGGCATCGCGCGGCTGAAGCTGGGGCCAGTCGACGCCGTGCTGCTCGACCTCAACCTGCCGGACAGCGTCGGTCTCACGACCTTCCTGCGCGTGCAGCCGAAGACGCCGCAGATCCCGGTGGTCATCATCACGGATGTCGCGGACGACGACCTCGGGCGCAATGCGGTCGACCGTGGTGCGCTCGACTGCCTCGTAAGGGACCAGGTCACGACGCAGCTGCTCGACAAGGTGTTGCGCTACGCGACGGAGCGCACCCACACACTGAAGGCCCTCAAGGCATCGGAGCAGCGCTACCGCGAGCTGTTCCAGAACGTGACGGCCGGCGTGTTCCAGACCACGCCCGACGGCAAGTTCATGGCTGCCAATCCGGCGCTCGTGCGGATGCTCGGCTACGACTCCGAGGACGAGCTCCTCGCGCTCGACGTGGCGCGGGACATCTACATGGACGCTGGCCATCGCGAGGCCTGGGCCACGGCGATGGCCGAGGGCGGGGAAGTCCGCAATGCCGAACTGGCGCTGAAGCGCAGGGACGGCAGCAAGATCGTGGTGCTGGAGAACTCGCGTGCCGTGCGGGATCAGGAAGGCCGGGTGATCTTCTACGAGGGTACGCTCACCGACATCACGGCTGCGCACGAACTGTCCCAGCAGCTCTCGTACGACGCCAGCCACGATGCGCTTACCGGGCTCGCGAATCGCCGCGAGTTCGAACTCAAGCTGCAGCGGGCGATCGAGATGACGCAGGCTACCGGCGCGCAGCACGCGGTCTGTTACCTCGACCTCGACCGCTTCAAGGTGGTCAACGATACCTGCGGGCACGTCGCAGGCGACGAGCTGCTGCGCCAGCTGGGTCACGTGCTGCAGCTCAAGGTGCGTTCCGCGGACGTCGTGGCACGCCTCGGCGGCGACGAGTTCGTACTGCTGCTGCACAACTGCGGCCCGAGCGACGCGATGCAGGTTGCAAACAACCTGCTGAGGGCGGTCGGCGCGTTCCAGTTCGTCTGGGCCCAGCACACGTTCACGCTCGGGGTGAGCATCGGCGTGGTCATGGTCAACACGAGCTTCCGGCGCCTCGCGCAGGTCATGAATGCGGCGGACACGGCCTGCTACTCCGCCAAGGACGCCGGTCGCAATCGCATCCACGTCTTCGAGGAGGGCGCCGAAGTCGCGGCCCAGCGGCACGGCGAGATGGAATGGGTGGCCCGGGCAAAGCGCGCACTGGTGGAGAACCGGCTGTTCCTCGAGGCGCAGCCGATCCTCGCCCTCGGAGGGCGTCCGGGCGAAGCGCTCCAGTACGAACTGCTGGTCCGGATGCGCGACGAGAACGGCCGAGCGGTGCCGCCGGGCGCCTTCCTGCCTTCTGTCGAACGCTGCAACCTGTCCGTGCGCTACGATCGATGGGTGATCACCGCCGCGCTCGACTGGATCGCAAGGAACGAACCGGCGATGGCGCGCGTGGCAAGGTTCTTCATCAATCTTTCCAGGGACTCGGTCGTCGACCCGGAGACGGCACCCTTCGTCCGGCAGGCGCTCTCCAGCGCCGGCGTGGCCCCGGATCGCGTCGGCTTCGAAATTTCCGAAAACGTCGCGATAGCGAACCTGTCCCGCGCCAACCAGCTCGTCAACGACCTGCATCGCATCGGGTGTATCACGAGCCTGGACGATTTCGGCAGCGGCGTATCTTCCTTCGCGTACGTGAAGGCGCTCGCGGTCGATTACCTCAAGATCGACGGCATGTTCGTCGGCAACATTTCGCAGGACAAGGTCGACTACGCGATGGTGCGCTCGATCAAGGAAATCGGGCACGTGATGGGCAAGAAGATCGTCGCGGAGTCCGTCGAATCGTTTGCGGTACTCGAAAAGCTCCGCGAGATCGGAGTCGACTTCGCGCAGGGCTTCCAGGTCGGCGAGCCGCGGCCCATCGAGGAACTCGCGTCGATCGGGGTGGCGGACCTGCTGGCGGGTTGACGCAGCCTACTTCAGGCGTTCCTCGCGGGGACGCCGTGAATACCTCCTTGTAGGCTCCGGCCGCGGCGTCCCTGCCGCGGACGACCCCGCGAAGAACTCCTCCCCGCCGAGGCCAACGCAGCATTCGCGCTCTGCGTTAAGCTGTCGCTTCGATGGCTGCCAACTCACGATTGCTGTTCGGCCTGCTGGCTACAGTCACGACCGCGGTCACGGGCTGCGCACGCAAGGACGAGGCGTGGGAAGTGCACGGCACGCTCGAGCGCGACCGGCTCGAACTCATCGCCGAGTCCAACGAGCAGATCATCGGCGTCGCGGTGAGGGAGGGCGATCGCGTCGCTGCCGGCGCCGTGCTCGTGCGGCAGGAGGCGGGAACGATGCAGCCGCGCCTCGACCAGGCACGGGCCTCGGCGGACGAGACCGGGCGACGCCTTGAGGAGCTGCAGAGTGGTCCACGGCAACGGGAGATCGAGGAGGCGCGGGCGTCGCTCGCTGGCGCGCAGAGTGCCCTCGAGACCGAGATCCGCGAATACGCGCGCGTCCAGGCTCTGGTCGAGCGCAAGCTGGTCAGCGCAACGAGCCTCGACCAGGCGCTGGCAAGGCGCGACGCGGCGCGGTCGTCGCGCGACCAGGCCGGGGCGCGGCTCAAGCTGCTGCAGGAAGGCACACGTGTCGAGCAATTGCAGCAGGCGCAGGCTGCGCTGGCGCGCTCGCGTGCGGCGCTCGCGGAACTCGAGACCACGGCATCCAGGTACGTCGTGCATGCGCCACGGCCGGGGGCGATCGAGGCGCTGCCCTACAAGCTCGGCGAGCGGCCGCCGGCGGGGGCGCCCGTCGTCGTCATGCTGGCGGATGGCGTGCCGTACGCGAGGGTGCACGTGCCCGAGACGCTGCGGGCGCAATTCACCGCGGGCAGCCGCGTGCTCGCGCGTGTCGATGGGATCGCAGAGCCGCTCGCGGGTACGGTCAGGTACATCTCTGCAGAAGCCGCGTTCACCCCGTACTATGCGCTGACGCAGAAGGATCGCACGCGGCTCAGTTACCTCGCGGAGGTCACGCTCGACGATGCGCGGGCGTCCGCGCTTCCGGCAGGCGTCCCGGTGCAGGTCATGCCGCCGAAGCCGGCTTCCGGGATGCCTTGAACTCCAGTCCCGCGATTGTCGCGTCGGGGCTTACGCGCCGCTTTGGCAGGCTGGTCGCGGTCGATCACGTCGACCTGGTCGTTCCGCGTGCGGCGATCTACGGATTCCTTGGTCCCAACGGCTCCGGCAAGTCCACCACGATCCGCATGCTCTGCGGACTGCTGGTGCCCAGCGACGGTATCGTCGACGTGCTTGGCTGCAGGATGCCGCATGATGCCGAGCGCCTGCGCCGGCAGCTCGGCTACATGACGCAGCGCTTCTCGCTCTGGGACGACCTGACCGTCACCGAGAATCTCGAATTCATGGCGCGCATCTTCGGGCTGGGCGCGGCGGAGCGTCGCAGGCGCATCGCAGAACTGAGCGACGAGTACGATCTGGCGCGCGTGCTCGGCCAGCGCGCCGGCTCGATGAGCGGTGGCCAGCGCCAGCGCCTCGCGCTCGCCGCGGCCACGCTGCACAGGCCGGAGCTGTTGCTGCTGGACGAGCCGACCAGCGCCGTCGATCCGCAGAGCCGGCGCGAATTCTGGGAAAGCCTGTTCGCGCTGGTGCGGCAGGGAACCACCATCCTCGTGTCCACGCATTACATGGACGAGGCGGAGCGCTGCCACCGCCTGGCGATTCTGGCCGAAGGTAAGCTCGTGGCGGAGGGCGTGCCGCGCGACCTCATGCGCGACATCGCCGCCGCGGTCGTGGAGATCGAGGCGCAGGACGTGAGCGCAGCCCGCGCGGCTCTGGCCGGCGACCATCGCATCCGCAGCATCGCCCAGCTCGGTACGCGGCTGCATGCGCTGCTCGACCGGGACACGCCGGATGCGGCCGGATGCGTGAAGGAGCGGCTCGACTCCGCGGGCGTGGCGGCCCATGTCGAGTCGGTGCCCGCGAGTCTCGAGGACGTGTTCGTCGCGTCGACCGGCTTCCGCCATGGCCCGGCACTGCCGCCGGACGAGCACTGAGCCGCGCGTCATGCTGGATCGTATCGGCGCCGTGATGGTCAAGGAGGTGCGGCAACTCGCCCGCGACCGCCTCACTTTCGGCATGATCGTCGGCATCCCGCTGATGCAGATGCTGCTGTTCGGCTACGCGATCAATTTCGACGTGCGCAATCTCCGCGCGGCCGTCGTTGACGATGCAGGCACGAGCCTGTCGCGTCGCTTCGTCGCCGACCTGCAGGCGAGCGGCGTCGTCGAGTTCGCCGCCCCGAGCGCAGGCATCGACGAGTTGAGGCGGCGCATGGGCGCAGGCGAGATCAGCGTCGGGGTATACCTTCCGCCTGATTTCGAGCGGCGCGTGCTGGATGAATCACGCCCGGCTGCCCAGCTGCTGGTGGACGGCAGCGAACCGATGGTCGACAGCGTGGCCCGTGGCCTCGCCTCGGTCCCGCTGCCACAGCGAGACGGTGTCTACAGCAGGCCCGCGCCGACGCTCGAGGTGCGCACGGAATACAACCCTGAGCGCCGCACCGCCGTGCAGGTCGTTCCGGCGCTGATCGGGCTCATTCTCAACATGACCATGGTGATCTTCACGGCCGCCGCCATCGTGCGCGAACGCGAGCGCGGCAATCTCGAGCTGCTGATCGCGACGCCGATCCGCTCCTGGGAGCTGATGACCGGCAAGTTGCTGCCTTACGTGGCCATCGGGCTGGTGCAGACGACGCTGATCCTCACGGTCGGTTCACTGCTGTTCGACGTGCCGGTGAACGGCAGCCTGCTCGACCTGTACCTGGCCGCGTTGCTGTTCATCGCCGCGACGCTGACGCTCGGGCTCGTGATATCGACGCTGGCGCGAACGCAGTTCCAGGCATTCCAGCTGGCGTTCTTCACCGTGCTGCCGTCGATCCTGCTGTCCGGGTTCATGTTCCCGTTCGACGGCATGCCGAAGCTCGCCCAGTGGCTGGCGCAACTGCTGCCGCTGACGCACTTCACCGACATGGTGCGGGCGATCGTGCTGCGCGGAGCGCCGATCACCGACCTGGTCCGGCCGGCGGCCAAGCTGCTGGTATTCCTCGCCGTGATGCTCGCGATCGCCACGCGGCGCTTCCACAAGAGCCTCGACTGATCACTTCGCCGTGACGTACGTGCCGGGTGCGTCGCAGATCGGCTTCAGTCCCTTCTTCGGCGCGCCCATCGCGGGCGGCGGCACCCTGCGCGCGGCCGAGTGCTCCTCCAGCCACTTCGCCCAGGTCGGCCACCACGAGCCCGGCGCAGGCACGACCTTATCCAGGTAACGGTCCGCCGACAGCAGTCGCGCGCCCGACTTCGTCCGCAGCACGCGGTGCCTGCGCTTCGGATGCTGAGGTCCGCTGATGATGCCGGCGTTGTGACCGCCGCTCGTGAGGCAGAACGTGTAATCAGTCGATCGCACGAGCCGGCCGACCTTGTACACCGAGCGCCATGGCGCGACGTGGTCCGTCTCGGTGCCGACGACGAACATCGGCACGGTGACGTCCGAGAGGCTGATCGTCTCGCCGAGCACCGTGTACCGGTCCTCGGCAAGGTCGTTGTTGAGGTACAGCTGGTGAAGGTAGTCGGTGTGCATGCGGTAAGCCATGCGCGTGCCATCGGCGTTCCACGCCATCAGGTCGTTCACGCCCGGGCGCTCGCCGCGCAGGTACGTGCCGATCGTCGGTGCCCACAGCAGGTCGTAGGTGCGCAGCAGCTGGAATGCGCCGCCCATCTGGCGGCTCTCGAGCACACCCTTCTTCCACATCATCGCTTCGAGCATCGCGAGCTGGGCGGGACTGATGAAGATCGAGAGCTCGCCGGGTTCGCTGAAGTCGGTCTGCGCCGCGAATATCGTCACGGATGCCAGCCGCTCGTCGTCCTTCGCGGCGAGCGCCGCCGCGGCGATCGCGAGCAGCGTGCCGCCGATGCAGTAGCCGACCGCGTGAATCCCGCGCTTCGGCACCACCGCGCCGACCGCGTCGAGTGCCGCGAGCACGCCCGACGCGAGGTAGTCATCCATCGTGATGTCCCGGTCCTCGGCGGTCGGGTTCTTCCACGAGACCATGAACACTGTGTGGCCGAGCCCTGTCAGGTAATTGACCAGCGAGTTCTGCGGCGACAGGTCCAGGATGTAGTACTTCATGATCCACGCCGGCACGATCAGTACCGGTTCGGCGTACACCGACGGCGTCTGCGGGGTGTACTGGATCAGTTCCATCAGCGGGGTGCGCAGGATCACCTTGCCACGGGTCGCGGCGATCTGTTCGCCGACCACGTAGTTCTCGACGCCGACTGGCCCCTGGCCGCGAAATGTCCGCACGAGGTCCTCGGCGAGGTGCTTCATGCCGCGGACGAGGTTGCGGCCGCGCTCCTCGATGGTCTTGCCGATCAGCTGCGGGTTGGTAGGCAGGTAGTTGTCCGGGGCGACCAGCTCGAGGCCCTCGCGCACCGTGAATCCGACGATGTTCTCGGCGGCCGGATCGGCACCGGGGACGTTCCTGACTGCCTCGCGGGCGACGTCGGACGCCGTGATGAAGGTCTGCGCGAGGACGTTGAACGGAAATTTCGCCCATGCCGGATCCGCAAACCGGTTCGCGTAGGGCGTCCCGTCCGCCTCGGGCGCGACGCCGCCGCCGATCGCGGTACCCGCGAACCGCGCCAGCGCGACGGACTTCTGCAGCGCCGACCCGGCGATCGCCGCCTGCCGGCCGGGAGCACTCGCCATGCGTGCGAGCACGCTGAGCCAGGCGCCGCCGAAGGCTTGCGGAGACAGGCCGCCCGTCCACCTGCCTAGGGCCGCGAGCCAGGCGCGCGAAACGTCGTCGCTGACGAGCGAAGAGCCTTTTCCCTTGTGGTTCTTCTTCACTTGCGGCCTCAGATCGTCTTCAGGTCGATGCTCGTGTCGCCGAGCTTCTCCGCATCGGGGTGCTTGCGCTCCGCGATCCACTTCTTGCCGGTCATGAAGTCGCGCGGGCTGTTGACCGCGTCGACGGCGAGCAGCTCGCCGCGTGCCAGGTAGTAGAGCGCGAAGCTGCCCGCGTCGGGGTCGCCTCGCACGACGGCCCGGTCGTAACCCTCCGACAGCCCGGCGATCTGCAGCTTGACGTCGTACTGGTCCGACCAGAACCATGGCACGTGCGCGTGGCGCGCGGGCTTGCCGCACATGTTGGCGGCGGCTGTCTTGCCCTGTTCCACGGCGTTGTCCACCGACTCGAGGCGGACACGGCGTCCGTAGCGGACGCTCGGGTGATTGGTGCAATCGCCTGCGGCATAGATGTTCGCGTCCGACGTCTGGCACTGCTCGTCCACCCACACGCCGTTGTCGCAGCGGATGCCTGCCGCGGCGGCGAGGCTCACGTCGGGCAGGATGCCGACTCCGACGATCACGAGATCCGCGGGAAACGTTTCGGCGCCGCACACGACGGAGCGCACGCGGCCGTCGCCCTCGAAGGCGGTCACAGAGGCGTTGCAGTGGATGCGGACTCCCTCCCGCTCGTGCCGGCGCACGTAGAACGCCGACAGCTCCGGCGCCACCACACGATTCATCGGTCGGTCGGCCATCTCGATGACCGTGACGTCGAGCCCGAGGTGCCGCGCGCTCGCGGCCGCTTCCAGCCCGACGTATCCGGCTCCAACGACCACCAGTCGCCGGGCGCCGGACAGGTCGGCCCGGATCGCCTCGACGTCGGCGATCGTACGAAGGTAATGGATCCCGCCCAGGTCGTACCCGGGCACGTCGAGCAGGCGTGGCCGGCTGCCGACGCACAGCAGCAGCTTGTCGTAGACGAGCTCGCCGCCGTCGCCCAGGCGCAGCCGGCGGGCGCCACGGTCGATCGCGGTGACGCGCGTGCCGAGCCGCGCCTCGACCCTTGCCTGTTCATAGAACTGCGGGCTGCGGAGCAGCAGCCGCTCACGCTCCAGCTCGCCCGAAAGGAATTTTTTCGACAGCGGGGGTCGGTTATAGGGCAGGTGGGGCTCATCGCCTACCAGCACGATTTGACCCTCGTGCCCCTCGCGGCGCAGCGTATCGATGGCCTGAACGGATGCGTGGCTGGCTCCGACGATTACGAATGTCGCACTCATGGCCGTCCGTGATAGGGGACATTGGCCTTTTTCGCAAGTGCGAGGGAGCACAATGCCCCCAGAAAGGTGTCGCGCGCAGGGAGGCTGCTGGCTATGCTTGGCCTCACCTGCCGCACCACGGTCGAGCAGGGGGTGCCGGGATCGCTCCAGAGTGGTGCGGTTTCGGGGGTGCTGGCGCCCGGATCTGCCCGATCTCCGGGGTCGGCACGGTTTCTGCATATTGGCTGGAGCCATCTCCGCCGGAGAATGATCATCAAACCCTTCAAGCTGGACGACGTGCGCGCCGCCTTGTCGGACCTCGGCGTGTCCGGCATGACGGTGACGGAGGTCAAGGGCTTCGGGCGGCAACGCGGCCACACCGAGCTGTACCGCGGAGCCGAGTACGTCGTCGATTTCGTGCCCAAGACCCGCATCGAGGTTGCCGTGAAGGACCCGCTGGTGGACCAGGTAATCGAGGCGATCGTGGGCGCCGCCCGCACCGGCAAGGTCGGCGACGGCAAGATCTTCATTTCCGACCTGGAGCGCGCCATCCGCATCCGTACCGGCGAGGCCGACGACCAGGCGCTGTGATGGCTTGACCGGTCCGCTCGACATCGCGCTGCAGAAGTTGCAGATCGGCCGCCAGGAGCGGCATGTATTGCTTTGCGTGGGCGGCAAGTGCGCGCCGCGGGAGCAATCCGAGCAGAGCTGGGACTACCTGAAACGCCGCCTGAAGGAACTCGGGCTGCAAGACGCAGCCGGGGGCGTGCTGCGCACCCGCGCGGATTGCCTCAGGGTCTGCGTGGCCGGACCGATCGCCGTCGTCTACCCCGATGGCACGTGGTACAGGGACTGCACGCCCGCGAACCTCGACCGGATCATCGAGCAGCATCTCATCGGTGGCCGGCCAGTGGCGGACCTGGTGATTGCGCAGGCACCCCTCGGAAGCCGATAGCAGACGCCCGCTAGTGATGAATGGTCGTCAGTTGTGTAGAAGATCGGTTGCCGGGGCTACCGGGGTTCTTCACTATCCGCTAACCACTGGCCACCGACCGCGTCCCGCATGTCCCACGCCATCCGCATCCACGCCTACGGTGGCCCCGAAGTCATGCAATGGGAGCCTCACGACCCGGGTACGCCGGGCCGGGGCGAAGCGCTGATCCGCCAGACCGCCGTCGGGCTCAACTTCATCGACGTCTACGAGCGCACCGGGCTGTACCCGAATGCGCTGCCATCGGGTCTAGGCCGGGAGGGCGCGGGCGTCGTAGAAGCGCTCGGCCCCGGGGTCCGCGGAGTCGAGGTCGGTGAGCGCGTCGCTTACGTCTCGTCGCAGGCCGGTTCCTATGCGCAGCGGCGCTGCATGGCGGCCGACCGTCTGGTGACGATCCCCGACGGTGTCAGTGACCGGCTCGCAGCTGCCGCCATGCTGAAGGGGCTCACCGCCCAGTTTCTGCTCCGCCGCACGCACCGGGTCAGGAAAGGGGACGTGGTCGTGATTCACGCGGCGGCCGGAGGTGTTGGCCTGATCGCGGCGCAATGGGCACGACATCTCGGCGCGACCGTGATCGGCGTCGTGGGCAGCGAGGCGAAGGCCGAGTTCGCGCGCAGTCGCGGGTGCCACCACACGCTGATCCTCGGCCGCGACGACCTGCCGACGCAGGTCCGCGAGCTCGCGGGCGGGAATGGCGCGAACGTCGTCTACGACTCGATCGGCAAGGACACGTTCTTCGCCTCGCTCGACTGCCTGCGCCCGCTAGGCCTGATGGTGAGCTACGGTAACGCGTCGGGCCCCGTGCCCGCGTTCCAGCCGCTCGAGCTTGCCAGGCGCGGCTCGCTGTTCCTCACGCGGCCGACGCTGTTCCACTACATCGCCCGCAGGGCGGACCTCGTGCGTGCGGCGCGCGAACTGTTCGACGTGATCGGCAGCGGCGTGGTCCGCATCGAGATCGGCCAGACCTGTCCGTTGCAGGACGTGGCCCAGGCGCACCGCGACCTCGAAGGCCGGCGGACGGTCGGCTCCACCGTCCTGATCCCATAGCGTGAGGGTCCCGCACACGTGAAGCGGGAGGCGTGTGGCGCGGCGCGGGGCCTGTTCCTGCTGACGGCGTGTTTCGCTGCCTGCATCGCGAGCGGGGCCGAAGGAACTGCGGCCGAAGAAGCCGCTGCCGAAGCAACCGCGGCTGCCGCGGACGCGGGCGCGGCGAAGGAATCGCCCGCCATTCCAACGCCGGCGGAACTGGAGGCGAGTGGTGCCGTGGTGGGCAGGGTCAGCGTCATTCCGGGAGACATCTTCGACCTCAGTATCGAGGGCGAGGACGGCTGGTTGTACCGGACCGCGAACAGGCTGCACATGAATACTCGCGCG
>PDVJ01000520.1_pt2 | contig 11991 bp, 8 predicted proteins | sample 1369811 | NCBI WGS metagenome assembly PDVJ01 (sample SAMN07795376, study PRJNA414565) | Alkali sediment metagenome, whole genome shotgun sequencing project. | reverse complement strand
ATCGCCGAGTTGCTGGGGGAGGAGGACGGCCAGCTCGTCAGCCGATACTTCGGCATCGGAAGTGAAGGGAACTTCGAAGGCGGCAGTGTCCTTCACATCCCCGGGGACTTGGCAGTGCTTGCGGCTGAGACGGGGATCAGTCCGGCGGACATCGAGACGGTCGTTGCGCGTTCCAGGTCCAAGCTCCGGGAGGCGAGGGAGAAGCGGCCCAGACCCCCGCGCGACGAGAAGATGCTGACGTCATGGAATGGCTTGATGCTGCAGGCCCTGGCTGAGGCCTCTGGCGTCTTCGGGCGGGACGACTATCTGGCAGCGGCGACGGCCAATGCGAGTTTTCTAGTCAGCGAACTGATGAAGGCGGGAGTGCTGATGCACAGCTACAAAGATGGGGTATCCGGAATACCCGGCTACCTGGACGACTACGCCTCCACCATTCGCGGGCTCCTGTGTCTTCATGAAGCCACATTGGAGCAGCGCTGGCTGCGAATGGCCTTCGATCTGGCTGATGCCATGGTGCGCCGGTTTGCCGACAAGGAGAATCAGGGGGTCTTGTTCGACACGGGCCCGGATCACAGTATCCTGTTCACCCGCCCACGGGACACGGCAGATTCGGTGAGACCCTGCGGCGGATCAGGTGCTGCCGAGGTCCTGCTGCGCATATCGAGAATCACCGGCGACGGCTCCTATGAGAAGTTGGCGGCAGCCATGCTGGGACTAATCCGGGATCAGATGCTGGCCCATCCCCTGGCATCCGGTAACTGGCTTTGTGTTCTTGATTTCCACATGTCGGATCCCGAGGAGGTTGTCGTTGTTGGCCGCCGCGGCGATCCAAACACAGAGGCTTTCCTCACGACCATCCATAGCCGGTATCTCCCGAAGAAGGTTCTTGTGGGCTTTCAACCGGATGATCCTGTCATTCCTCCTGCTGCCACGCTGGAGAAGGGTCACAAAGCAGTGGAGGGTCGACCGACGGTGTACCTCTGTCGGCAGCACACTTGCCACCCTCCGGTAACCGATCCGGACCAACTGCGGCGCCTGCTGCGAGATTGACCTCCAGAGCACAGACTACGTCTTCGGATCACAGACTAGTCCAGAGTGTCGGGAGAAGGCTATTTGCCAGGTTTGCGCTCTCGCCCGATACCCGGGTGTTCGTATTGACGCGGATGGTAGAATTAATGTAGTTAGGGGCAATGTCGCTTGTAGTTTCCGTTGTGGGCAGGTCCAATTCGGGCAAGACCACACTACTCGAAAAACTGATTTCTGAGCTCAAGAAAAGGGGCTACACCGTAGCTGCAGTCAAACACTCCGGCAGCGATTTCCAGCTCGACCATCCTGGCAAGGACAGTTGGCGCCTGACCGAAGCCGGGAGCGACGCTGTGCTGCTAGTTTCCCCCCAGAAGGTGGCTTTCATGCAGAGGTGATCGATTTCCTGGGGAGCAAGTTCGATTTTATTCTCATTGAAGGCTTCAAAGAGAGCGGTATCCCGAGGATCGAAGTGCATCGGAAGGAGTTGGGCGGTCTGATCTCCTCACCAGAGAAGCTGTTCGCAGTGGTGACCGATGAGGAGTTGGACGTCCCGGTGCCGCAGTTCTCCAGTCGAGATGGTGTGGCGTTAGTTGATCTGCTGGAGAAGAGGTTGGCAGTCCTGTCTTGCACTGGGACCGCGTCGTCTAATGGCTGATGTCTCCCAGCAACTGATGGATATGCCGGCCAGAGAGCTTAGCCATATATGTTGATGGTCTTTTCTGTATGGAAGTGGGCAAGAGGTCAGGAAGCCAGGTGGTCTCGGAAGGGAGAGAGTTGATTCTCGATGCCGAAGGTTTTGTCTTCGAACTGCCGCCCCGCGTGAGATGGGCGAGGCGGATCTTGCTTAAGCCGTGCGCCGGCTATGCCGTCCCGTACCCCGCCACGACCAGCAAGGAGATTCTGGAGAGGGTCATTTCCTCCATCAGGGCGGTCAGCGAGGCAGATATCATTCTGCTCGAAGGCAGTCCTTGTCAGGAAGAGATGAAGCCCATCTACAGGACGCTGGGGTATGAGTTTCCCCGGGTCATAGCGCTTGATGTGAAGGACTCGGTCTTTGTTGAGGTGGAGAATCCGCTGGTGCGTCCGTTTGCAGTGCCTACCTTCTGGCTTCCCAATGTGCTCCTGTACTGTGACTATCTGATTAGCATAACCCCTTTCAAGGTGGTGGGGAAACAGGGCGATTTCACTATCAAGAACCTTCTTGGCCTTCTGCCAGTGAGCAAGTATCAGGGAGCCAATGGCTCTGCATGGGGGGCCCTGAACGATCTTGGGATGGACAAGGTCATTGCTGACCTCTATTTCACGTTGCCTTTCGACCTGGGGGTCATCGACGGACGCAAGAAGTTCGTTGGCAAGGACGAGCCCTCTGTAGGGAAGACCCAGGACTGTGGCAAGATTTTCGTTGGCGAGCCGTATGAGGTTGACCTGGAGGCCTCTCAGTCAATGGGCGTTGCCACAGAGTACCTGCAGTGGATCGAGATAGCGAAGACACAGATAGGCAGTGAAGAAGACGATGGCTAGTGCGGTACCCCGTCCCGGGTCACTCACGGATTGAGCCGATCTCCTTGCCTCTGACCTGGCAGATGCTTTGACACACCTCCAAACCGCAGGCGCTGCACTGAGTTCTGCAGTCGGGTGTCTCTCTGCCTTGGAAAGTGCGTTCGTATTCCTGCTTGAGGAAGGCAGGATTCACGCCAACGTCTATGTGAGACCACGGCAGGATCTCATCGACAGGGCGCTGGCGGTAGGCGTAGAAGGCAGGATCGACCCCGGCCTTGTCGAAGGCCCTCAGCCAATGGCCGTATTGGAAGCGCTCACTCCAGGCATCGAATGTGGCCCCTGCCTGCCAGGCGTAGTAGATTGCCTTCCCCAAGCGACGGTCTCCCCGAGCCAGGATGGTCTCCAGTAGGTTTCTCAAAGTCTCATGTTTTGCCTTCAGTTCCTCCGGGCTATCCTGGGCCACCCATTGGAATGGGGTGTGTGCCTTGGGAACAAACGTGGATACGCTGAGTCTGATTCTTGGGGAGGATTTTCTCGTTTCGCGTCTTACCCTGTCCACGATGTGGACGATGCCCTCCACATCGTCCATGGTCTCGGTCGGTAGCCCTATCATGAAGTAGAGCTTGATGTTGGTCCACCCCTTCGCCAGCGCGGCGGCGATGGTCTCAACGATCTTGTCATCCGGCACGGCCTTGTTGATGACCTGCCTTAGCCGCTCAGTGCCGGCCTCCGGCGCGAAGGTCAGGCCGGGCTTCTTGTTGAAACGAAGAGACTCCATCAGCTTGACCGAGAAGCCGTCGATGCGCAGGCTGGGAAGGGACAGCGTGAGCCTGCAATCACTGTGCTCATCGATCAGACTGGTTACCAGAGAGTCGATGCCGGGATAGTCAGTGGTGGTCAGCGAGATGAGGGAGATGTCATTGTATCCGCAGTTGCTGATAAGCTGTCTGGCAGCCGCGAGCACTTCCTGATGGCTCCGATGTCGCTGTGGGCGGTAGACGACGCCGGCCTGGCAGAAACGACAGCCGCGCGTGCAGCCGCGCTGCACCTCTACTGCCCCGCGATCATGGATCACGGAAATATAGGGGATAACCGGTCTGGTAACCGGCGGCGGCAGCTCCGCCACTATCCGCCGCTGGACGCTTGGCCTGGCTTGGGTCACCGTTGGCCGAAGTCCGGCAAAGGCGCCGATGGGATCATTGTGTGTTGCATACAAGCTGGGGACGTAGACCCCGGGGATTACGGCCAATTGGGTCAAGAGGTCACCCCTTTTCAGCCCTTCCCTCTTGCACTTGCGGAACTCCTCAACTATCTCGACTACCAGCTCTTCCCCGTCTCCGATGGCGAAGGCGTCAATGAAATCAGCCATTGGCTCGGGATTGAGGGCGCAGCTACCTCCGGCGATTATGAGCGGATGAGACTCTGTTCTGTCGCTCGCCAAGACCGGTATGCCAGCCAGGTCGAGCATGTTCAGCACGTTGGTGTAGGTCAGCTCATAGCCCAGGGAGAAGCCAATGATGTCGAATTCAGCCAGCGGTTTCTTGGACTCCAGGCTGAGAAGCGGAGCGCCAGCTTGACGCATTGCGGCCTCCATGTCCACCCAGGGGGCAAAGGCTCGTTCGGCGAGGACCCCGGGCTGGCTGTTGAGTATCTCATAGAGGATGGGCAATGCCAGGTTGGACATGCCGATCTCGTAGACGTCCGGATAGACAAGGGCCACCTTGACCTCGGTGGCAGCCCAGTCTTTCACAACGCTGTTCCATTCGCCACCGGTGTAGCGCCCAGGCTTGGTCACTTTGCTCAGCATGCTGTCGGGATAGGACACCGTTACCTCAGTTCTGAGGGTGGATGCGTTGACTGTCAGTCGGGCGATCGCGGCAGGGACACCATGGTCTTCCAGTCAGGAACACAACTCTGGGCCCAACTCATCGGGCAGCGGAGATCAGTAACATATGGCACGCCTCAGGATATGCTTTTGATGTGTGACAGGCAACGCACTCTCCCTTCAGACTGATTATAGTCTGGCGCGCGTGTCCAACTCAACCGGCACGGCGGAGACGGCGGCATCACCCAGTGGCGGTGTCGTCTGAGCTCGTCGTCATGCCTGGGCGGGTTATCATTTTTGTCACAATATCGCGCCGTAGCTTTGGTGTGAGGGTTCTGTGTTCTTGACAGGTACCCTTTGGGGACTTAGGATAGCATCGGGGTAGTACGCTCACTGGCTTATAGGAGTGGTGTATCTGTTGGCCCAGAAACAGTCGGATCAGACAATTGTCAAGTTAGTCGAGCGCTTGAAGTCGCAAGGGTATGAGGTGCGGCCGAACGCTGCACTTCGCGGAAAGTCCGGTGCCGATCATACCTTTGACTATCTGGTGCTGCGGCGAGACGGCTTCATGAGCCTGCTGGCTGCTATTGAAGTCATCAATGATGCTGAAGATCCCGAGACGAGCCTGCACAAGCTCTTTGCCTTCCAAGACAAGTGCTCTGAGTGTGGCATCAATCGTTCGGTAGTCATTGCCATTCCTCGTCTGAGTTTCGTGGCCAGTCAGTTTGCGCAGAAGGATGGCGTTGAGGTCTTCGACGAACAAGCCGTCCAGATGTTTCTGACTCGCCCTCCGGCATCGCGTGCACCGCTCAAAGATGTGCCCTCAGCCTTCTTCCAGAAGACTGAGGTACTCCAGGCGCTCAAGACGCTTGGCTATCGAGTTGACGAGTCGGTCAAAGTGGTCGGCGATTCCGGCACTGAGCATGTATTTGGGGCTACTGCGCTGTGGGACGATGGCTTCATTCTATCCCGGCTTGGCATTGACTACCTTTCCAGCGACAGCGTCGACAAGACGCAACTGAGCCTCTTCGACGAGAAGTGCCGGGATGCCGGGGTAACTGAGAGGATGCTGTTGGTTCCGAAAGGGCTAACGGATGAAGCCAAGAAGTTTGCAGAGCAGAAGAGGATTGAAATAGTCAGCCTTGATGGGCGTCGCAAGGAGGCGGTTGCTGAGGGATCCACGTCTCTGCCGGCTGCTTCCACCAAGGGAGTCGCGGAGCAAAGCAGGCAAGGATCTGCGGACGCGGAGAAGTCGCCGAAGGCAGCAATCCCTGCGGCGAAATCGGCTTCGCCGACGGCATCTGCAGAGAAGACAGGGGAACAGAAGAAGACTGACGCTGTTTCCGCAGTGGAACCGTCCAAGCCAGCGACACCCGGTCGAGAAGCGATTCCGGTACCCGGTGCCGCCCAAGTGAGTGCGGCCCAAGAGAAGATGGAAACCCCTGCTCGTATTGAGTCAGGAGCCAACCCCGTGGTTTCTGCTATGGAGTCACCCTCCCGTGCCAGGGCGTTCTCGATGCGCAGTGTCATAGACCAATTCCTGGGGCCGCAAGTGAGGCCGAAGCAAGTGGAGAAGAACGCGGTGGCGGTGGGTTCGAAAGCCGCTGCCTCTGAGGGGAGTGTGGGAGTCTCAGGCGAGGAGATGTCGAGGTCGGGGGCGATGTTGGGCAAGCCGGCGATGGCTCAGGTCAAAGGTGTTGAGGTGAAGACCGTTGAGACGAAGTCCATGGAGGCCAAAGCCGCGCTGGTGGCGGAGAAGCCGGCCGGTTCGCAAGTCAAGGCGGCTGACGGGAAAGCTCCAGAGATCAAGCCTGCAGGGGCTGTACCGATGCCATCAGCAGACAAGCTTGGGGTTATGGGGATGAAAGGTCCTGAGGTCAAGGCTGTGGAGGCCAGAGCAGCGTCGGCGACCGAGAAGTCCGTAGGTCCACAGACCAAGGCAGGAGAACCTGCGGTTGCTGGGATTAAGACCCCAGAGGCCAAACCAGGGACGTCCGCGGGTGGGCCGGGAATCGCAGCGCAGGTCAAGCCGGCAGAAGCCAAAGCCGTGCTTGTGGCCGAAAGGCCGAACGTCGCGCAGGTGAAGAATCTGGGGTCGAAACTTGCCGAACCGGGGCCTGTGGAGGGCAAGCCGATTTCCAAGGCAGTTGAAACACCGAAGGCTCCAATGCCAGTTGCCGAGAGGACTGCTCAGGCCAAGGTGCCGTCGCCTGCGACGAAGGTGGAGGTTGCGCTGAAGCAACCGGCTGGAGGGTGGATTCAGAAGCAGGGTGTGATTGACAAGTCATTGGCTGGGGCATCGGCAGGAGTCCAACCTCCGAAACCGATGTCTGAGAAGCCTGGTGTCGAGAAGCGTCCGGTGCCGGCGGCGCAAGCCAAGGTTCCCGCGAAGCCGCCCGAACCACCGAAGCCTGTAGTTGAGGAGGTGGTGGAAAAGCCGAAAGTGAAGCTGCGCAAGGCAGCTCGCCCCGAGGCCCTGCAGTTGATTCCGGAAAGCACTGCCAGGAGGTTCACTGTCCTGCCGATCGGGGTTACTGACAACGTACTCGAAGTGGCCATGGTCAACGCGACTGACCTGACGACTATCCAGATACTGGAACACCAGAGCAAGATGAGGATAAAGGCCGTTGCTGCCGAGAAGAAGGAGATCCTCGACGCTATCGACTTCAACTACAAGGGATTTGGCCAGATTGCCGAGCAGATCTCTCACATTGAAACAGGTGCTGATGCGAACGCTAGCCAGGATCTGGTGGCGTCAACTGCCAATGCTCCGGTGTCTGCGGCCTTGAACCTTATCGTTGAGGAGGCAGTCAAGGCGAGGGCCTCTGACATTCATATTGAGCCGGAGGAGAAGAGGCTGCGCATCCGCTACAGGATAGACGGAGTTCTGCACGAAGTGATGTCGTTGCCGATCAAAATCCATCCACCGCTCACCTCTCGAGTGAAGGTGATGTCGGACCTGAACATTGCTGACCACCTGCGGCCGCAGGACGGCCAGTTCTCAATAGAAGTCAAGGGCAAGTCGGTGGACGTCCGTGTGGCAGTCAGCCCGACCGTTCATGGAGAGACGGTGGTGATGCGACTCCTGGACAAGTCGACGGCCGTAATGGAATTGCCGCGACTGGGATTCTCGCAGGACTCTCTGGACAAATATGCAAAGATGCTGGCAGTACCTTTCGGCATGATCTGCGTCAGTGGGCCTACCGGAGCCGGCAAGACTACTACCCTCTATGCTTCATTGAATACCATGGATAAGGTAACGCGTAACATCATCACGGTGGAAGATCCGGTGGAATACCGCTTTGAAGGTATTAAGCAGATTCAAGTGAATCCGAAGGCGGGGCTCACCTTTGCCAACGTACTGCGTTCCATGATGCGCCTTGACCCAGATGTTATACTCGTGGGCGAGGTCCGCGATGCTGAGACGGCTTCTATCGCGGTCAAGGCAGCTCTTACTGGCCACACGGTATTGTGTTCTATACACGCCAATGATGCTGTCAGTGTTGTCTACCGGTTGCTGGACTTGGGTGTGGAGCCATTCATGGTGGCCTCAGTCATCACTGGTACTATTGCTCAACGCATGGCGCGGCGAATATGCAGCAACTGCGCTGTGGAGACGAAGCCCACGCCGGTAGAGGCGGCGGCCTATGAGAGTGCCGTCGGTGAGAAGCTGGAGAGCTTTCTGGCCGGGGCCGGCTGTGAACTCTGTTCCTTCTCCGGGTACAAGGGAAGGCTGGGGCTATATGAGGTGCTGGGGATGACTGACGCGACCAGAGCCCTGATATTGAAGGGAGCCACCACGTCTGAGATGAAAGCTCTGGCAGTCAAAGAGGGAATGATCACCCTCTTTAAGGATGGCATGCTCAAAGTAAAAGAGGGACAGACTACAGTGTCAGAGGTGTTGCGCAATGCGTACTCGATCGATTAGTGGATTGATGGCTTGGGCTCTGGTTTCCTTCGGTTTTGGTCTAGGCGGGTTCTCCCTGGGGGCGAATCAACCGGCAATTGAATGCACTGAGCTGGGAATATGGAGGGAGAGATGCAATACAAGTATGTAGCGTACAACCAAGAGAAGCAATTGGTGAATGGCAAGGTTGATGCGCCCAATGAAAAAGTGGCGCAGGATCTGCTGAACCTCAGCGGTCTGAAGACTGTGAGTCTGAAACAGGCCAAGCCTCTTCTGAATATGGAGATGATCAGGGGGAGTGCTGGCAAGATAAGCAACAAAGAGGTGATCATGTTCTCCAAACAGCTAGCTCTGATGATAGAGTCGGGCTTTGATATTGCCGCTTCCCTGGACTTGCTGGCGAGCCAGATCAGCAACCGTGGTTTGAAGAAGATTGTGGTGGAGATAACGGCGGACATTCGAAATGGCATGAAGCCGTCACAGGCTTTCGCCAAACACCCCGCGGCATTCTCAGGTCTCTACTGTCGTACCATTGCTGTGGCAGAGGAGACAGGCAACCTGGAGAAGGCACTGCGTCAGATGGCGGACCACATAGAGAAGAATGCCATGGCAGCCAAGAAGGTGAAAGGCGCCCTGATGTATCCGGCTATGGTGGCAATCATGATGGTCGGTGTAATCGCCGTCATGGTGCTGTTTGTAGTACCGTCCTTCCAGACGTTGTATGATTCAATGGGTACGGAAATTCCCTTGCCTGCCAGAATCTTGCTCGGCTCCACCAACTTCTTGCGCAGTTACGGTCTATATATGATAGTTGGCGTTGTTGTTCTTGGTGTTGCGTACGTCGGTCTCACGAGATCCGATGAGGGCAAGTACCAACGCGACAAGGTGATGCTGCGAATGCCGTTGATCGGAAACATAATTGTAATGAGCGAGCTTTCACGGGTCGCTGCCACGATATCTACTCTGTTCCGCGCTGGAGTACCGTTGCCGGAAGTGATGACGCTCGCTTCACAGTCCTGTGAAAACAAGGTCATCGGCAGAGCCTTGACCGAGGTGAGGCAGGAAATGCTGCAGGGCCAGGGGTTGGCTCGCCCTCTGTCGCAGAGGCCGATATTCCCAGCACTCATGGTGCAGATGGCGTCAGTCGGGGAGAACACCGGCAATCTGGATACCACGATGGATACTGTAGCCGTGAGCTATGGCATGGAGGCGGATGACCGCGTGTCTGTCATGACTGGCCTGATAACGCCGATTACCGGCGTAATCATGGGCGGATTGGTCGCCTTCCTAGCTGTCGCGCTTGTGTCCACCATGTATGGCATGATGGGCTCAATGGAGTAGTGGTGAAGCGCTTGACCTGTGTCGGCCATAGTAGCTGTGTCGGTCTGGAACCATCAATTGGCCATCGGTCAGGTATCTGTTGTGTGTAGTCTTTGCTAGACGAACGTCTGGTTTCGCAGTGTGTCCGACAAAGCACTGTTCTTACCAGGGGAACTCTTGCAGCCCAACGGTACGGGCGGGTTGACCTTATCACTACCGCGGGGTTAGAATCAGAGCAGAGAAAGCCTGATGAGGAGCGGTATGCAGTCCAGCCTAATCGGCAAGATTGAGAAGGCCAAGCGCTACGCTGGAGAGAAAGACCGGGTCAAGTTCGCCGAGCTTACAGTCAACTTCCGGGGTGACAACGACGAGTATGTTCTCACATACAGGCAGGGCAAGTGGACCTGCTCTTGTCACCACTTTGCGTCCACAGGGATCTGCAGTCACACCATGGCTCTGCAGAGGATCCTGGGTGAGATGCTGCCCGAAGAGGCGCTCTCAACACAGCTCGGCTAGTTGACGGTCGATCTATTGCTGACTGACGAGGTCAGCCGGTGAGGTTGTCTCGTTCAGTTGTTTCAAGGTATTCGATGGCCTCTGCCACCACGAACAGCGAGCCGGTAACACAGATGATATCCCTCGGGCCAACCTCTCTTAGTGCCAGTGCCACAGCTGACTCCACCGTTTCTGACTCCTTTGGCTTCACACCCCTCTTGGAGAATTCCGTTGCGAGCGCGGAGACATCGGCGGCGCGTGGATTCCTGGATCGAGTCACAATCACCTTCCGTGAGAGTGGCAGGAGCTGATCAATTATCCCGGCAATGTCCTTCTCTCTTGAGGTGCCGACAACCAGGACCACGTCATCAAACCGGAAGTGTTGCGGAAGGGCCTTGACCAGTCTTCCCGCCGAATCGGCGTTGTGCGCCCCGTCCACAACCAGCAGCGGATGGCGCCGTAGAACCTGAAGTCTGCCGGGCCACGAAACGCGGGATAACCCGGTGGCTATGCTCTCGGCCGATATCCTTGCACCAAGGCTGGCCAATGCCTCGGCGACGCCCACGGCCACGGCAGCGTTGTCCAGTTGATGCTCGCCCAACAGCGGGATGGTGAGGTCATAGCTTCCTCCCAATCCGTTCAGCCGGAACGATTGGCTGGAGTCACTGCGCTCTGTGATGCTCCAGACGATGTGCTGGCCCACCTCTATCAGCCTGGCCCCTCGTTCGTGACAAATANTTGACATAACGCTGCGGGCTTCCGGATGTTGAGGGGCAGAGACCACAACGCAACCAGGTTTTATGATCCCCGCCTTTTCCGCAGCTATCTCGGCCAGTGTGTGGCCCAGCACCTCGGTGTGATCCAGGCTGATTGAAGTGATGGCGCATACCTCTGGATGCACAACGTTGGTGGCATCAAGGCGACCGCCGAGGCCGGTCTCCAGCACCTGAAAGTCGACCTCTTTGTCCTTGAAGTGAACGAAGGCCAAAGCGGTGAGTATTTCAAAGGTGGTCAGCTCACCGTAAACGCCAAGCTGGTTGAAATCATCAAAATCGGGCCTGAGCTTCTGAACCAGGGCGGCGAATTCGGTTTCCCGAATGGGCTGCCCGTCGATCTGAATCCTCTCCGTGAAGCTGTGGAGGTGAGGCGAAGTGTATAACCCAGTCTTGTAACCGGAGGCAGTCAGGACAGAGGCGATCATGGCTGCGGTGCTTCCCTTTCCCTTGGTTCCAGCAATATGAACGGACTTGGCCGCCAGGTGAGGCTGGCCGAATCTCCCCAGGATGGCTCGTATTCTAGAGGTGTCAAAGATGACCGCAGCTCTGGAGGCCCTCTCATAGTCGGCAAAGCTGAGGATGTAGTCAATGGCGGCTTGATAGTCCAGTTGGCTCACTCCTGCCAGACCACCTTGCCATCGAGAATGGTGGTGAGCACCTTGATCTTCATGATCTGGTCTGGGGGCACTGTCGCAGGGTCTTCGCTCAGAACGACCATGTCCGCCAGCTTCCCTGGGCTGATGGAGCCTTTGGCATTCTCTTCAAAGCTGGCGTAGGCCGCATCAATGGTGTACGACTTCAGTGCCTCCAGCGAGGAGATGCTCTCACGGGGCAACAGCATCTGCCTTGACTGCGTTCTTCTAGTGACCGCGGCGTACATGCCCATAAGTGGATTGAAGGGAACCACCGGCGCGTCTGAACTGGCGGCTACTCTGATGCCACTGGCGCGCAGCGAGCCGATGGCGTAGAGGCACTGAAGGGCGTCCGGCGGCGCGGTGACCAGGTACCTCTCGCCGCTGTAGTAGATGAAGGGCGGTTGAGTCACAACCATAGCGCCAGTCGCTTTCAACCGATGCATCAGGTGAGCAGGGCAGACGGAGCAGTGCTCCAGGCGGTGGCGGTGGTTGGGCCGGGGTGCCTTG
>PDVJ01000633.1_pt1 | contig 11993 bp, 12 predicted proteins | sample 1369811 | NCBI WGS metagenome assembly PDVJ01 (sample SAMN07795376, study PRJNA414565) | Alkali sediment metagenome, whole genome shotgun sequencing project. | reverse complement strand
CGCACCTTCTGCGAAGTCTCGCCCACTGTCTCATCAGCCAGCTTCTCGTACTCGACCCGGGGCACCTCCACGAAGATGTCGATGCGGTCCAGCAAAGGCCCGCTGATTCGCTTGGTGTAGCGGGCGACCTCACTGAAAGAACAGCGGCACTCCTTGAGTGTGTCGCCGTGGAATCCGCAGGGGCAGGGATTCATAGCGGCCACCAGCATGAAGCTGGCCGGATAGGTGACTGTGCCCTGGGCTCGGCTGATGGTCACCACCCTGTCCTCCAGCGGCTGCCGCAGCGCCTCGAGAGAGATGTGACCGAACTCCGGCAGCTCATCCAGGAAGAGCACGCCGCGATGGCTCAGGCTTATCTCGCCGGGCCGGGGCATCTTCCCGCCGCCCACCAGTCCCGCATTGGAAATGGTGTAGTGCGGAGACCGGAAGGGCCGCTGCATGATCAGCGGAGTGTCCTGCGGCAGAAGCCCGCCCACGCTGTAGATCTTGGTCACTTCCAGAGACTCATCCATGGTCATCCTGGGAAATATCGAAGAAACCGAGCGAGCCAGCATGGTTTTCCCGCTGCCCGGCGGGCCGATCAGGAGCATGTTGTGCCCTCCGGCGGCCGCTACCTCCAGCGCCCGCTTAGCGTGTTCCTGGCCCTTGATGTTGGTCAGGTCGATGGCGCCGTTCACCGATATTTCTTCCTCGAATGGTGGCGGCACGCAGCATGGAATAGGGCTGTCTCCGCGCAGGTGGGCGATAAGCTCCGACAGCGTGTTCACCGGGATGACGTCAATGCCCTCTATCAACGCCGCTTCCCTGGCGTCGCACGAGGGCACGATGACCGTGCGCAGCCCTTTCTCTCTGGCCAGCGCCACCATGGGCAGAATGCCCTGGGCGTGGCGCACACCTCCATCGAGCGAAAGTTCTCCCAGAAACATGGTTTGTGAGACGTCAGCCAGGACCTGCTCCGAACTGAGGAGGATGCCCACGGCGATGGGGAGGTCGTAGGCCGGGCCCTCTTTGCGGACATCGGCGGGGGCCAGATTGACCGTGATCCGTCTGAAGGGGAAGATGCAGCCGGAGTTACGGATGGCGGACCGGACACGCTCCTTGGCTTCCTGTACCCCCGCGTCCGGCAACCCGACGATGGTGGTCCTGGGCAAGCCGCTGGAGATGTCAACCTGTACCTCGACCAGTTGGCCTTCGAGGCCGAGCACGGCAGCAGAGTTCACCTTGGCCAGAGCCACGAGCACCCCCTCTCTTGATTATCGCTAGATGCGATTATATCAATCCAGAGACCATCTCAGCAATCCCAGCCGGAATCAGACGCAGGTGGTGGGCGTCCTTCTCTGCCATTCCCGCGAAGGCGCGAATCCACGTCGGTCCTCGGAGGGCCACGCTCCGGCGTGGCCGCGGGATTGATTGACCCGTCGCCATGGCCCTGATATCTTGTAGAGAGACTTGAACATGAAGTACAAAGCCGTAGTCTTCGATCTCGATGGCACGCTGCTGGATACGCTTCAAGACCTGGCCGATGCGGTGAACGGCGTCCTCAGGCGCTCGGGTTTTCCGGAGCATGGCCTGGAAGCCTACCGGTACTTTGTGGGCGATGGGGTGGAGGATCTCGCCCGGCGGGCGCTGCCGGAGAAGTATCGCGACGAAGCCACCGTAACCGGATTCGTCACCGCCATCATGGAGGAATACGGCCAACGCTGGCCGGATCACACCTGCCCGTTTGAAGGCATCCCCGAGCTGCTGGATGCCCTGACGGCCCGCCGCATCAGAATGGCCATCCTGACCAACAAGCCGGATGATTCCACCAGGGTGATGGTTTCCAAGCTCCTGCCGCGCTGGCAGTTCCACATCATACTGGGCGCGACCCCTTCGCTGCCGAAGAAGCCCGATCCACAGGGAGCCTTGCAGATAGCGGATTACCTGAACTTGCCGCCGCCGGCGTTCCTCTATGTGGGCGACTCGGACATAGACATGAAGACGGCCAGCGCCGCCGGCATGTACGCCGTGGGGGTGCTGTGGGGCTTTCGCACCGCTGACGAACTGATCAAGAATGGCGCGAAGGTGCTGATCGGCAAACCACTCGAATTGCTGGAACTGCTATAGTGTGGCTGGAGGCTGGGGAGAACATTTGAGGATCCAAGTCAAGGTGAAGCCCCGATCCAAGACCGAAGATGTCACCAGGGAAATGGACGGGGATGTCTACGTAGTCCGGGTCAAAGAGCCGCCGGTAGAAGGAAAGGCCAACAGAGCAGTGCTGAAGTTGCTGGCCAAGCACTTTGGGGTTCCCGAAAGCCGGCTCAGGATTGTCAGTGGCCTCACAGGCAAGAACAAGGTTATCGAAGTGAAGCCCGTCGAAGGGGGTGGACGATGACGGATGACCATGCCAAGAGTGACTCCCCGAAGAAACGCCCCAGCCTCAGAGCGGTGTTCACCAACATGAAGGTCAAGATGCCCCTCCACCGGAAGTTGTACCTGGTGTTCCGCAACAATGGGATCAAGATATGGAGAAGGCAGAACTGTTGTGGGCACCTGGGCCAACCCGGCTGCTGAGAGACTGAGGATGAGCCCCCGGTCGGGGGCTAAGCAGAACCGGGATCAGGCGCCCACCGCCAGGGCGTGGTCTATTTCCTCGCGCCAGGACTCCATCCTCAGGCCGAAGGCCTTCACCAGCCCATAGCACCCCGTGAGCATGGTGTCGCCGTGAGGCACTGCCGGGTGGAGACGCAACTTGGCGCCTTTGGCGATATCCTGCCGTGGCCCGGTGACTGCCAGGAAGGGTTGGGGGTGGCTCTCGCTGATGACCACCGCCCCGTGGCCACCACCCTCGTAGACCTCGTTGTGAGTCAGCACACCTCGTTCCAGTTTGTCGATCAGGTCGTCGATCTTGGCACTGTCCAAGAGGTTGGTGTGGTGCTCAAAGAAGCCCTTGATCTTGAGGCCATCAAGGTGGAAGGCCACCGCATGGGAGTTGCCCAGGTTGATGGTCAGAACCCGATCATGTCTGGCTGCGGCAGCATCCTGAAGGGCACCCAGGGCCGCGGCAGCGCCGGTGTCCATCAGAAGCACCGGAACACCAACGGCAACCGTCTTGGCCACTGCCTTCATCCTAGTCAAGTGGGCCGGCAATTCCGCCGCCGGATGAGCGAAGGCGCCGAGAGTGCTGTTCTCTGCCATGAGCCGCCGCAAGTACTCAAAACGGAAGAGGCGATTGGAGACCCCCTTCGGCGCAAAGCCGTGATCGAGCACTGCTACGGCCACGGCATCAAAGCGACTCTCTACACCGAAGGATTGCAGCGCTCCCCTGATGGCGGCAAGGTCGAGGTCCTTAAGCTGGATCACCTCGAACTTGTGTCGAGCCAGCACCTCGTCGGGGGACACTATGGTCACGCCCATGCCCTTGACCACCTCCAGATCATCATGAAAGGTCAGAGCTGCTTCCTCGGTGGCGTAAGCCGCCAACCCGGCTGCCGTGTGGCGCGAAAGAGCGACCTTGCTGGGGCCCCCTCCCATGGTGACGCCTTCCATCATTATGGGCCATCTGTGCTTGGTCGCCGCCTCTATGCGCTGGGCCACGAGAGTGGTGGGAGACGGCATGATCATCTTGACGCAGTTCTCGACCACGCTGGAGCTGTCAAACAGCAGTATGTCTTGAGTGCCTGTTCCGACATCCACGGCTAGAATGCGCACAGTCTTTCTCCTGTGGGACGGTTGGCCTGCTTCGATAGAATCATATCGGCAGAGCGTAAGGGGGTTGAAGGAGGGTGTGGATGCAGAACAGGTGGTGGGCATAGCCCACCCTACGATCTCAGGCGGAATGGGGGACGAAGGGGGTTGAAGACGGGTGTGGCTACAACGTGGTGGCCATGGCCCGCCCTACGATCTCGATCAGAGGGCTTCTAGGCCCGTGCAGTCACGGCGCGTTCGCTCAGGCTGCCTTGGCTGGGTTGGCACCAACCTTGTTGGCATCCATGAAGCTCTTGAGGGCATCCCGCGAGTTCATGGTGAACTTGAAGTTACTCGTTTTCGCCAGCTTCTCTGTGCTGAGCATTATGGGATGCTTCATGAATTCCAGGCCGCCGGCCTGCGATTTCCGTTGGATATGCAGTTTCCAGCCAATGCTGATAAGTGGCTTCCAGAGCCATGCTGGAAGACCCAGAGATGGCTTGCCAGTGAAGCCCAGCATCTCTCTGTACCTCACCGACCCCTCGGCGCCGGCGTTGAAGACCCCGGATTTCCTCTCCTTGACCAAAGTCACATCCAGTCTGGCCAGGTCGTCTTCAAATATGAACTGCCATTCGGGATCGCAGCCCCTGACGTACATGGTTACGGGCAGAAAGAGGACATTCAGACCGGACGGTCCAGCCCCTGGGCCTGTGACCGCCACGACTCGGACAATGGTCACGCTCTGCTTGGGATGGGCCTTCATGTACTCCTGGAACATCTGATCGACTTCTGCCTTGTCAGTACCGTATGGGAATTCCCGGACCGGCCTGAGTGGCTGATCTTCCGTGATCAGAGAGGGATTGTCCGGGTGGGCACCGTAGACGGTGTGGCTGCTCTGATAGAAGAGGGCTTCCACCGCTGTCGCCTCGCAGGCATGGAGGAAGCTTTGAGAGCCGCGTATATTGATGTCGTGGGCGTCAACGGCCGTATGGGGAGGAACCACAAAAGCCAGGTGAAACGCGGAGTCCACCTTGTTCTGCGCGAAGATATCGATAATCGGCTCACGCACATCGCGTGAGTAGAACTTCAGCTTGTTGGTGGAGTAGTTAGGTGGCCTGATGTCTATGCCGACAACCGCCTCCACGTCCTTGTCTTGGTCCAGAAGCTTGAGTATCTGGGTGCCGAGGTAGCCCGAGATGCCGGTGATAACGACTCTTTTCACGCACGCCCTCCTTAAAACACGCCCTGGGGAGTCATCAAAACCCCGCGCTGTAATTGGCCTCCAACCCCCACCCCCTGGGCAGCCGAAAGTATGCGCCGATGGGTAATTTGATGTCAAATCGAGCGTGGAGTGAAGACACGAAGCATGTCAATCAAGCATTCTGGCTGCCAAATTGAATCCGGCGGAGAGTAACACGGCTGCGTTGAAGAGATCAGACAGTACGGTCGGCACGCGTGATGCGAGCCAATGCGGGGGTGAAGGACGACGGGGCATATGGTTCGTTCCGGTTCAGCCGGTCTGCGAGACTGGTTGGTTGGCAGGAGTTGCATGCAGGCAAGTCCTTCAGAGGGTCAGACTGGACGGGTCTAGCCTTGTCTCCTACTCCTCCTCTTCTTCCTCCTCCCTCTTCATCTTGCGAGCCTCGGTGAGCATCTGCTCTATTTTGAGATCGTTCCCTGACACGACCAGGGTATCATCGGCTCTGACGACCTCCATCCGGTCCGGCGTGACGATTATCTCTCTCTCACGCTGAATAATGAGCACCGCTATCCCCCATTTCCCTTCGCGGCCCAACCCCAGCTCCGAGAGAGTCCTGCCGATGAAGCTGTTTGGAGGTGACAACTTGGCCATGCCGTAGGCAGCCGCCAAAGGCATGTAGTCCAGGACCTGCGTCAGCATCAGGCCGTGTGCCACCCTGGTGCCCATCTCTCGCTCGGGGTAGACCACCTTGTCGGCGCCGATCTTGTCAAGGATGCTGCCATGCAACTCATTCTCTGCCCTGGCCACCACGTAGCGGACGCCCATCTTCCTCAAGAGGATGGTGGACATTACGCTGTTCTCGATGTCAGACCCCATGGCCACTATGGCCACGTCGAACTTGTCGACCCCCAACTCCCTCAGCACAGCCTCATCAGTCCCATCGGCCTGAACGGCGCGCGTGATGGTAGGGGCGATGGCCTGTACCCTCTTCTCGTCGACGTCCATTGCCAGGACATCGTATCCCATGCCCAACAGTGTGTTGGCCAGTCCAACACCGAATCGTCCCAGCCCCAGAATCGCGACCTGCTTCTTCATAACGTCACCCCCTAACCGATCCTCACTTGGTCTTGAGGATATCGGTACTCACTTACTCGCTGGGCCTGCACCAGTGACAATGCCAGTGTCAGAGGGCCCAGCCTTCCGGCAAACATGGTTACGATGATGATGAACTTGCCTGCTGTTGTCAGGAACAGAGTGACTCCGGTTGATAGCCCCACCGTGCCGAAGGCAGACACTGTCTCGAAGAGAACATCAATGAATTGGAAGGGTGCGCCGTTGGCCTTAATGCTGTCGGTCTCTGTGATGGTCAATGCCAGGGTGACAACGCCCACCAGCCCCAGGGCCAGCATGGCCACCGCCAGGGCCCGATGGATTTGCTGCGGCCTCAACTCCCGGCCAAAGGCCTCGGCGTGCTCTCTGCCCCTAAGCGAACTCCAGACGGTGGCCAGGAGAACACCGAACGTATTGACCTTCACGCCGCCGGCAGTCGACCCGGAGGCCCCACCAATGAACATCAGCATTATGGTGAAGAAGAGCGAGTAGGCGGTCATGCTGCCTAACAAGATGACATTGAACCCCGCCGTCCTGGGGGTCACGGACTGGAAGAAGGCGCTCAGCACCTTCCCCGCAGGCTTCATCGGTCCCAGAGTCTCCGGGTTGTTGTACTCCATGGCCAGCAGCACGACTGTGCCCAGGATCAGCAAAGCCGCGGTCACGGCAACCACCATCTTGCTGTCCAGAGACAGCTTCCTGAAGCCTCTCTTCTTGAAGACGTCCCACACCACGAGGAAGCTGAGGCCACCCAGGATGATGAGTCCTGCTATCGTGAGAAGTACCAGGGGGTTGTCCTGAAAATTGGCCAGGCTGTTGCGGTTTCCAAGGATGTCCAGGCCGCAGTTGTTGAAGGCGGATACGGCGTGGAAAATCGATTGCCACAAGGCTGTTCCCGGCGAGCCGTATTCCTGAGAGAACCTGATGTACAGCATGACGGCTCCAAAGCCCTCACAGATGATGGTGAAGAACGCGATGCCCATGAGCAGCGAGAGCAGTCCTCCCAATCGCTCCACGCCCATGGACTCCCCAATGAGTAGCTTCTCGCGCAGGCCGACGCTCCGGCCGAAGGCGAGCAGGAGCAAAGTGGCGCTGGCCATGAAGCCGAAGCCGCCTACCTGCATCAGTACCAGAAGGACCGCCTGGCCGAAGGAACTGAAGTACTCCCCACACTCGACCACGCTGAGCCCGGTAACACATGTAGCCGAAGTCGCCATGAACAGGGCATCCGGGAACTTCGTCCAGGTATGTGTCTGCGATGAGATTGGCAGCATGAGCAGGATGGCCCCGATGCCTATTATGGCCGCGAATCCCCAGATGAGCACGGCCACGGAGATAGACTGGAACCTCGGGACCCGCACCAGAGCCAGGGGAACCCGCCAGGGTTCTACTCGAGGCACGCGGAAGATCCTGTCTCCCAGCTTCTGAAGCGGTTTTCGTGGTTGCATACGGTCACTCACGAATCAGGCTTGTCATGCGTTTGACAGGCCCCGAGCAATTAAGACGGAAGTATAGCACAGCACCTCTGGTTGGCGAGTCAACCAAATCATGGCAATTCTAGTGGAGGACTTGAGGAGAGCATGCGATCGCAAGGTCGAAGATCAGGGGCGTCGACTTACTCAAAGACCACCTCGCCGCTTTTACCCCCGCTCTTCCGGGCCAGGCGGATGCCCTCGATCCGCATCTTGGGGTCGACACCTTTGCACATGTCGTAGATGGTCAGCGCGCTGATAGCCACAGACGTCAGGGCTTCCATTTCCACCCCGGTCTTTCCGGTAGTCTTCACGGTGGCGGTTATGTTCACGGCCTTGTTTCTGCTGTCGAGCTCAAAGTCAACCTTGACTTCGGAAAGCAGGAGTGGGTGACACAGAGGCAACAGGCCTGGCGTTTGCTTCGCTGCCATGATGCCGGCCACCTGCGCGGCCGCCAACACATCGCCTTTGGGAAGCCCGCCTTCGCGCAGCAGCTTGAAGGTCGCCGCCTGCATCGTGATGGTTCCCCTGGCCACAGCTTCCCGCTCGGAGTCGGGCTTCCCGCCCACGTCGATCATACGAACTCTACCGCCCATCTTGCCTTACCCTCCTACCTGCGTCATCGGCCTTCTCTGGCTCACAACTCCCTGGGAGACGCGGTGGCCTTCCGGCTTGGAAGCCACAGCCCTGAGGATCAATTGCCTGATGTCTTCCGGAGACGCCCCCGCTCGCAAAGCCGATCGCAGATCGATCTCCTCGCCGGCCAACAGACAGGGCAGCAGCTTGCCGTCGGCAGTCAGCCTGAGTCTATTGCATTTGAAGCAGAAGTGATCGCTCACCGGGGTGATGAACCCGATAGTGCCCTTTGCCTCCGGCAGTTGATAGTAGCTGGCCGGGCCATTGCCTGCCAGTGGCGAGCATGGCTGGAGCGGAAACGTTATCCCACATCTCTTTGGCGGATACGAACTCCGGCTGCTGCACGCCTTTGTCCAGGATGGGCATCAGTTCGATGAAACGGATGTTCCAACCATGCATGGTGAGCCGGGCAAAATCAAGAAGTTCATCCTCATTTATGCCCCGCATGACAACCACGTTTATCTTGACGGGAGCGAGCCCGACCCTTTCTGCTGCTGCGATTCCCTCGAGGACATCCGGCAGCCTGTCGTGTCCGGTGATCTCTTTGAACCTCTTCCTCTTGAGCGAATCGAGACTGACGTTGACTCGCTTCAGGCCCGCATCCTTGAGCCCGGCAGCCTGATCCTTCAGCAGCACACCGTTTGTCGTTAGAGAGAGATCGTCGATCTCCTTGACCTTCGATAGCATCCTGACGAAATCCACCAGCCCGGCCCTGGCCAGAGGTTCGCCGCCGCTCAGCCTCACCCTGTTGATGCCCATCTCCGCCGCCACCCGGACAACGCTCAGTATCTCCTCGTAGCGCAGAATGTCAGAATGGGGAATCAGGGCGATGCCTTCGGGAGGCATGCAGTACATGCACCGCAAGTTGCACCGGTCAGTTACCGAAATCCTGAGGTAGCTGATGGGGCGCTGGAAGGAATCGGAAATGCCGCTCACCGGTCAATCTCCTGGCGTATGCGCTCCAAGACACGGACGGCTTTCTCCGCGGCCCTGGCGCGGTGGCTCATCCGGTTCTTTTCCTCTAGGGTCAACTCGGCCATGGTCCTATCCAGTTCCGGTATGTAGAAGATCGGATCGTAGCCAAAGCCTTGGCTTCCCTCGGCCTCAAAGCTGATGATCCCTTCACATACCCCCTCACACAAGCCTATCACTTTTCGTTCAGAGGCGATAGCGATGACGCAGCGGAAGCGGGCCGAGCGTTTCTCCCATGGCACGCCCCGGAGTCGCGACAGGAGCAGGTTGACCTTGTCAGCGTCTGAAGCGCCTTTGCCCCCAAATCGGGCGGAGAGAGGACCGGGAGCGCCGCCGAGAGCATCCACTTCGAGACCGGAATCGTCGGCTATGGCCAGAAAGCGCTCGTCGGTGGAGTAGCCGATGGCCTTGAGACGGGCATTCTCCTGGAGGGTCTTCCCTGACTCGCTCACGTCCTCCTGGATCCCCTCGGCGTCGAGAGTCGTCAATTCAAAAGGGGCACGCTGGAGGAGCAAGGAGTACTCTCGCGCCTTGCCGGAGTTCCTGGTGGCGAGAAGGAGCTTCGGAATCAAAGGTCAAGGAATCTCTTCTCAAGCTTCTTCATTACCTGCGGCATGGTGGTGTATTCCATCTCTTCCAGGGGAAGGCGATGGGGCTCGAAAGGTCCATGTCGCCGCAAGTACTCAGCAGCCTGATTTGCCAAGCGACGCGCGTCGTCGAAGGCGATGTCGTCAAACATATCGCGCGGGCCCACCAGTTTCCCTTCTGCGAGTTGGAACCCATAGGAAATCACCCTGGGAGGTCCGTCAAAGCGAGAGGGGTTGGCCTCCCTCTGGGCCACTGGCATGAGAGGGCCATGGTGCGAGCCGCGCATCCATCCTGCCACCAGTTGAGGCAGGGTAAACGGCTCCAGTATTTCGCCCACCGCCGGGAAGTTTCCCTGGGAACGCACTATGCAGACGGGGTCATCTTTGCCAACATACCGGCCGGCCATCAGGGACAGACGCTGTGTAGAAGAGACCGCAGCCACTTCCTTGGTATCCCGGTGATGGACTGACTTCACGGCGTAGCGGCTGGGGGCTCCGATCAAGACCAGCATGTCATATATCTCTTCAGGCGTATTGAAGGTGATCTTCTTGTGATGCTTGACGTCGTGGACCTCGAAGGAGAAGCCGCAGTGCATGTTCTGGGCAATAACCAACCCGATGGTGTTAAAGGGATCAGCGAACATCCTGTAGAGAGGCATGTTCCAGGCGCCGGCCGAAGTTTTGTCGGCCATGAAAATGAGGACGGTCTCAGCCTGACGCTCTTCGATTTCCATCTCGGCCACGCCTGGCCCCATGGCCTTGACGTTGCCGGAGAAGGCATCCGAGAGGAGGTCTTGGCCTGCTCCGTGAAGTTTCAGCTTCTTGGCCACCTTGGTCCCTTCCACAAAGGTGTCCCAAGCAAGCTTGTGGACCGGTGCGCTGTCTTCGCCCTTCTGATGCGTCATGATCAACTGCACGTCATCACCGCAGTTGGTCACGTGATAGTCGATCAGAAGGCCATCGCGTTTGGCTGCTCGAAGACACTCCTCAGCCTTGGCCAGAACCTCGGGATGAGAAGTAGAATGACCGACATACCCTCCGATGTCGGCCTTAATCACGCTCAAGGTAACCTTCATCGCTCTTCTTGCTCCTTCCTTTCGCGTTGCTCCATGGAGTATATCACGCAGCCACCGTGAACAACAATTTCCTAAAAATCGATCCCTTTCCGGGACGGGACGCCCTTCCTGTAGGGATGCTTGATCTCCTTCATCTCGGTGACCAGGTCAGCGTTGGCGATGATGTCCCTATCTGCATACCGCCCGGTGAGTATAAGCTCCACGTTCTCCGGCTTCTCCTTGATCAGCCGGATCACATCTCTGACATCGATCAGATTCCAGGCCGCAGCCACATTGACCTCATCCAGGATGACCAGGTCGAACTTGCCGCTCAGCACCGCTTGCCGCGCATCCCCCAGGGCTAGCCTGGCTTGCTCCTTCTCTTCAGGTTTGACGTTGGCCGGATCAACGAACTCCAGACTGCCAAACCTGGCCACACTGATGTTGGGCAAGAGAGCCAGAGCCTTCTGCTCACCATAGGGGTAGTCGCCCTTCATGAAGAACGTAATGTGGATCCTGAGGCCATGCCCGGCAGCTCGAACGGCAATGCCGAGAGCGGCAGAAGTCTTGCCTTTGCCGTCACCTGTGAAGACCTGTACCAGTCCCGCCATCTGAAAACGCCCAAAGCTTACCAAGCCCCATGGGGTCGTGTCAAAGACAAACTCGCGCCGACCGCTTTGAGTCAGATCAAGCTGTTGATGCAAGCGCGAGGAGCCACTATAATCAAGCGATGCAAGTGCAGCACGTTCATCCGTGGAATGTGACCCCGATGGAAGCCCGCGCCATCCAGTTGAGACTGGCAGGGCTGGTCTCGAGAAAGAATGAGGTCTCTCGGCCGAGACTGGTGGCTGGGGTCGACATATCCGCGCCGCGCTTCCAGGGGAAGGTCAGGGGAACAGTCGTGGTCCTATCGTATCCTGAGCTAGAGGTGGTGGAGATCGGGGCTGTGGAACAGAGTGTTGATTTCCCATACATTCCCGGGCTGCTGTCTTTTCGTGAGTCGCCGGTGATTCTGGCGGCATACGAGAAGCTGAGGTTGAAGCCAGATCTGATTCTGGTCGATGGACAAGGCATTGCCCACCCAAGACGGTTTGGGATCGCCTCGCATATTGGCGTTCTCCTGGATGTGCCCACTATAGGCTGCGCCAAGTCGCTGCTTTGCGGCACGCATGATTCCCCGGGAGCTGAGGCAGGGAGTGCGGCCGATATAGAGCACGACGGAGAAGTTGTCGGCATGGCACTGCGTACAAAGGCCAACGTGCAGCCCGTCTACGTTTCCATTGGCCATAAGGTG
>PDVJ01000632.1_pt1 | contig 11993 bp, 11 predicted proteins | sample 1369811 | NCBI WGS metagenome assembly PDVJ01 (sample SAMN07795376, study PRJNA414565) | Alkali sediment metagenome, whole genome shotgun sequencing project. | reverse complement strand
CCTAAACCTCAACCTAAACCTTTGCGCTATGCTATTCGTAACGTAGGGCTTCAATCGGGTTAAGGAGCGAGGCTTTTCTTGCCGGATAGAATCCGAAAAACACCCCTACCGATCCCGAAAAAAGAAAAGATAAAAGGATTGCCTTAATCGAAAAGAGAACCGGCCACCGGGTAAAGGAGGACAAAATAAGCGTTCCGGTCATTCCGATGCCGATCCCTAAAGTTCCTCCAATCAGGCTGAGCACCAGAGATTCAATGAGAAACTGGAGAAGAATATCTTTGCCTTTGGCGCCTACCGCAATTCGTATGCCGATCTCTCGCGTCCGTTCCGTGACCGATACGAGCATGATGTTCATAATCCCTATTCCACCCACAATTAAAGAGATGGAGGCAATGGCTCCCAGAAGTAGAGACATCACCTTGGCTGACTGTTCGGCACTCGACATCACTTCTGTGAGATTTCTGACAGAAAAGTCATTTTCCTGGTTGGGTTGAATGCGATGTCTCTGCCGAAGGAGGTCCGTAATCTGCTCCTCCACCTCCGTCATCACCTCTGGTCCTCTCGCCTGAATTGCAATCGTCCTCACCATTCCTGGAAATTGCATTCCAAATAATTGTTTTTGGGCAATACTTAAGGGAACGAAAATGATGTCGTCCTGATCTTGCCCCCATGTCGATTGCCCCTTGGCAGCAAGCACGCCGACAACGTTGAATGGAACCTTCTTGATCCGAACGATCTGGCCAACCGGATCGATCCCTCCAAATAGATTTTCCGCCACAGTCCTTCCTAAGAGACAAACTTTTGTCGCCCCATCGACGTCTTGTTGCGTAAAGGGACGACCCGCGGCGACGGACCAGTCCCTGATGTCAAGGACCTCCGGTGTTGTTCCAATGGTGATGGTGGACCAGTTTTGATTTCCATAAACCACTTGGGCAACCCCATTAATGCTAGGAGCGGTATACTTTACCCCCGGAATCTCTGTTTGAATCGCTTTTGCATCGTCTGCCGTTAGTGTGGGCACTGTCCCAGCACCGAATCGCATTCCACCGCTGGTTGAACTCCCTGACATGATCATAATGAGGTTGGATCCCATGCTGGCAATCTGCTCGGCGATCCGCTTCTGTGCCCCTGAACCTACGGCAATCATTGCAATGACCGCACCCACGCCTATGATGATCCCTAACATGGTCAAAGCAGAGCGCATCTTATTCACCAGGAGTGCTCTGAGGGCAATTCGGAGGCTGGCAAGAAGGGTTGTCATCTAATCTGTCTCCAATTGATTACGCCTTCGTAGCCGCAGGCTTTAGCCTGCGATACAAAGCTGGCAATGTCCACTAAATCACGCAACCTAAAGGTTGCGGCTACAACGATTAGAACCCTCCCCTTGAGGGCGAATCACTGACCACTCTCCCATCCTTAAAAAGGATGCTCCGCCTTGCAACGGATGCGATATCCGGTTCATGAGTGATCATAATGATTGTGATTCCCAGATCTCGATTGAGGCGTAGAAAGATATCCATGATCTCCATGCTCGTCTTTGAATCAAGATTTCCTGTCGGTTCATCCGCCAGAAGGATGGAGGGCTCGTTGACCAATGCCCGTGCAATGGCGACACGTTGCTGTTCTCCTCCGGAGAGCTGACTGGGATGGTGATGCTCCCTTCCCCCAAGACCCACCATGGAAAGGGCCTTTTGGGCCAATGCTTTCCGTTTTGAGGTCGTCAGCTTTGCATAGATCAAGGGGAGTTCAATATTTTCCAGGGCCGATGTCCTCGCGAGAAGGTTAAACCCCTGAAAGACAAAACCGATTTTCTGATTTCTGATCTCTGCCAACTCATCTCTCGAAAGATGTTCGCCATTGATCCCTTCCAGAAGGTATTGGCCACGGCTGGGTTGATCCAAAAATCCCAAGATATTCATGAAGGTCGATTTTCCAGAGCCTGAGGCACCCATAATCGCCACGAACTCACCCTTTTTGATCGAAAGAGTAACCCCTCGAAGTGCCTCGACTTCCACCTCACCCAAGTGGTACACCTTGGTCAGATCTTGAACTTGTATGAGAGAATCCATCTTTATTTAACAATCAATGCAAATTGCAAAATTAACAGTGATTAATTAGCAATGAGAATTAACCAAAAAATAATGCTAATTTTGCATTGTTAATTGCTCATTTTGCATTGAATCAGTTCTATTATCTGAATCCACGCAGGGAGGGTGAAGGCGAACCACTTTGTGAACCACCCTTTTTATTCGAGTTCTCTTCGACAATCACCTCTGTTCCTTCTTTAAGATCCCCCGACACCACCTCACTGAAGGTTCCGTTGGTGATTCCGAGGACAATTGGAATCGGTTTCGGCTTACCTTCCGGAGAGAGAACCCAGACTCTCCCTGTGAGCTTTCCCTCCCCCTGTGAGGATTTTGCACTCCCGCTCAATTTCTGTCCCTTTGAAAGGTCCCCTTTTCTCTTCTCCCCGGTCTCTTCCCTCTTGGCAAACTCCGGCCGAAACCGAAGGGCAGCATTGGTGATTTTCAAAACTCCTTCTTTATGGGCAACCAAGATCGAAACATTGGCTGTCATACCTGGCTTCAACTTCAACTCCTTGTTGTCTACCTGGATGACAACATCATAGGTCACCACATTCTGAATGGTCATCGGTGCATTCCGAATTTCTGAGATCCTTCCTCGAAACATCCTCTCAGGATAGGCATCCACCGTGAAGCTTGCCTCCTGGCGTACTGCAACACGGCCAATATCGGCTTCGCTTACATTCGCATCCACCTGCATTTGAGTCAAATCTTTTGCAATGGTGAAAAGGGTTGGTGCCTGAAGACTGGCTGCCACCGTTTGGCCCACATCCACATTACGCGAAATCACGACCCCGTTCACCGGAGAACGGATGGTAGTATATCTCAAGTTCGTCTCTGCCAGTTTTAGAGCAGCTCTCGTCTGCTCGATCTGTGCCTTTGCTGATTCTACCTGAGACTTGGCTGATTCCAACTGGGCCTTCGCCGCTTCCTCCTGGGCTACCGCTGAATCGTAATTCGTCTGGGCTGTGTCCATCGTCGCCTGGGCAATCACGTTCCTTTCCATAAGCGGTCGGTTCCGTTCCAGGGTCCTCTTTGTATCCACAACGGCTACCTGTGACTTGGCGACATTCGCCTGGGCACTCTGGAGATTGCTCTGGGCATTCAATAACGTGGCCTGGGCATTCAACACATTGGCTCTTGCCTGGTCGACCTGGGCTTCCAAGAGGGCTGGATCGATCTGGGCGATGATCTGACCCTCTTTTACTCGAGAATTGAAATCGGCAGAGAGGGCTTTGATTGTCCCTGAGACCTGACTCCCCACCAACACCGTAATGACCGGATTGATTGTACCGGTAGCAGTCACGTTGGTGCTGATCTCTCCTCGCTCCACTTTGATCGTCCTGAACTTCTGGTTCAGTCCGTTCTGACCCTTCCATCGATAGAAAATAAATCCTCCCACCAGCAACACGATGAAAATGATCACGACCGGCAGCAGATATTTCTTCTTTCGATTATCCATGTTTGTATCCTTTGCTCTTCTTTCTAAACTGTAGACGAATGGGAACTCCTTGAAAACCAAAAGCCTCCCGCATTTGATTGATCAAATACCGCTCGTACGAAAAATGGATCCCTTCTGGGAAATTAGCATAAATGATAAAGGTCGGCGGACCAGACGAGATTTGAGTGATATAATTCAACTTCACATTTCGATTCTTATGGAGAGGAGGAGGGTGATGCTCCACCCACTGTCCAAAATGTTTATTTAATTGGGAAGTAGGAATCCTTTTCTTCGCCTGCTCAACCACCTCATCCACCAGGTCCAGGATCTTGGGAACCCTCTGCCCTGTCAATGCAGAGATGAAAAGGATGGGCGCATAGGAGAGATATTTTAACTCCTCATAGACCCTCTCCTTAAATTGAACCATGGTTTGGGAATTTTTTTCGATGAGGTCCCATTTATTCACCACAAGGATGCATCCTTTCCCCTTCTCGTGAATGAATCCACCAATGTGGGCATCCTGGTCGGTCACTCCCTCTTTCGAATCCAATAGAAGGAGGGCCACCTGGCACTGGTCAATGGTCCGGAGCGCCTCCACGATACTATACTTTTCCAACCTCAGACTGATCCGGCTCTTCCTCCGAATGCCCGCGGTATCGATGAGGATATACTTCTTCCCATCTCTCTCAAAGAACATATCAATCGCATCCCGTGTCGTTCCAGGCGCCTCGTCGACGAGCACCCTTCGATATCCCAATAAACGGTTGATCAAAGAAGATTTTCCCACATTTGGCCTTCCGATGACAGCCACCCTCGATGCCTCTCTGTTCCATTTCTCCTCGGTCCATCGGGGGAGGATTTTTACCACCTCGTCCATCAATTCATCAAGACCATACCGGTGTTCCGCCGACATGGTGTAAATCCGCTCTGTCCCTAAACCATAAAATTCATAGGCCTTCTCCTCATGGTTCGGGCCATCAATCTTATTGACGATGAAAAAGACCTTTTTATTCTGTCGTCTCAGGATATCTGCAATCTCTTTGTCTGAAGGGGTGAGACCGTCCTTCCCATCCATAATGAAGAAAATCACATCCGCCTCATCCATGGCCAACTGGCATTGCTCGCGCATCTGAATGAAGATTCGATCTTTTGAAACAGGTTCAAAGCCACCCGTGTCGATCAAGGTGAAAACGCTTCCTTCCCACTCCACATCCGCATAATTTCGGTCCCGGGTCACCCCAGGCTCATCCGCAACAATCGCCTTCTTCCCCCGAGCGATTCGATTGAAAAGGGTTGACTTTCCTACATTCGGCCTTCCAACAATGGCGATGATAGGTTTCATGACGCTTCCCGTAGCACTCCATGACTATTATAAAACAGCGCTAACCCCATAACAATAAAATACTTTTTCATTCCATTCTTTTCTTAAATTCATATTGACTTTATTCGGCCAAATCAGTAGACTCCAATTCGATTTCTCCCTTCGTCGATGCAGAAGCAGCGAACTAAGCTCTGGTCAAAGATATCTCAAATTTCTTAGCGATGTCATCCTGAATTTATTTCAGGATCTGGGGTTTAAAGATTTCAGGATCTCACCCTCTGGACAAATCGAGATGCTGAATCAAGTTCAGCACGACAAACGTTGGTCTATAAATGTTGAAGATGAATTCTCAGACCTCCGTGTGTAGGGATCAATCACATGAAATTGGATTTCCGGATCTAATACTTAATGGAGGAATAGATGCTTCCTGAATCGATTCCTCATTACAGTGTGGGGCCTTTTTTCGGACTTGCCGCCAACGTGGTCATGGCTTTACTATGTCTTGCCAACTTAATCCTCCACCGGCAATACCGACCCCTGTGGAGCCTTTTTGTCTTCTATTTGTTCTTAACGTTTTTCTTCTTAGGCTGGGTGATCTACGGGCTACAAAAATCGCCAGAATCCATCCTCCTGGGATACAGAATCAGTCAGGCTGGCTTAGTTTTGCTTCCGGCAAGCTGGGCATGGTTCGTGCTGTCTCTCTTAAATGAGAAACCAGGCCGCCTCTCTGGTGCCATTATCGTCGTCAGCGTTGTCACTGCCGGTTTGGCCCTTTTCGGAAAGGGACCTCTGTTCTTTGGACTTCCTCTGGAGGCCCATCCGTCCGATGGTGGGATTTTAAGGCCCCAATCTCTCCTTCTCAGACCTGCTATTAACCTCTTTTGCCTCATGGTCTGCCTTTATTACCTCGTTCTTGCGATGACAAAACTGTGGCGGTGGAAAAAGCAGAAACGTGCCTATCTCGTTCCCTTTGGGATGGGGCTGTTATTTTGGTTCTTGGGAGGCCTTCACGATGGCCTACTCTCCTTGGGGGTAACGACTCTCAGCAACGAAAAAATCTTGTGGTTTGCCTCGTTCTGGCTTTCGATCCTTTTAGCACTCGCGATCGCTCTGCATTATCGTTCTTTGGAAAAAGCTATCCGGGAGTCACGGGATGTTTTCGAGAAGTTTGTCCCTCCGGCTTATCTCCGCCGCATCGCTTCCAAAGGGCTCCGGTCCATACGCCTCGGCGAGGCAGATCAGCAGGAGGTCACTATACTCTGTTGCGATATTCGGGGGTTCACCTCTCTTTCGGAGAAGCTCAGCCCGAGTCAGCTAATAGCCTATTGGCGATGCGGTTTTATGCATTTTTGAGGGAGCAGACTTGGCGGAACGGGCTGTAGCCTGCGGGGTAGATATGCTAAGGGCCGTAAAGTCCTTTAACGCCGAGGAGAATCGGCAAGGCGATCATGTCGTCCAAATCGGCGTTGGCCTCCACACTGGACCGGTCACTCTGGGAACGATTGGCTCTACAGAGCGGATGGACTCCACTGTCCTTGGCCTTACCGTCAACCTGGCCAAACGCCTCGAGGAAACCACAAAGGCGCTGGGCGTGAATATGCTCATCTCAAATCAAGTCGCCAAACAATTGCCAACCGGACACAATCATCGATTGCGGGACCTCGGTGAAGTCTGGATCAGGGGAGGCTTGACGCCTCTGACCATCTTGGAGGTTTATGACCAAGATCCGCCTGAACTAAGGAATCTCAAAGACCAGATTGGACCCATCCTTGCAGAGGGGATAGGACTCCTCAGGGCAGGTCATCTTGAAGCTGCTTTAACGAAGTTTCAGGAGGCTCAACGTATCTCATCTCAGGATCTGCCAACACACCTTTTCATTACTTCACTGAAAAATGCTTTAGAGCGGAAGCAGACGATCACAGGGGCCGCTTTGCTCGATCTCAGATAGTTCGTTTCCCTTAATCGTAGACCAATTCGATAGAATCGTTTTTTATTTTAAATTCACCTCTCTTTTCCATTAAGGGTGATTTGGCAATATCTTCAGGCGACATAAATCGGTCTTCCCTGTTCTTCTTTAAATCTAAACCAATGGAATTGTAAATTTGTGCTACATATTGGGAACAGAATAATTTGTTTTCCATCCTTAATTCATCTTTTTCGCTTAAATCTCTTTTGAACAAAACCTTCACACCGAACAACACGGCCTTCCACCTCGCATAGCTTTTGCCCAGTTCCTCTTGCGCAAAGATGATCATCTTGAGACGATCCTCTTCTGAAGTCTCTTTTTTACAGCTAAACCATTCGACATTTCCTTTGTGTTGATAAATATTACGTGAAAGGGGAGCAACCCTCACCCCACTCATCACCGCCTCCATGATCATTAACCGCTCATTCCACCAAACAGCCATTCCGGCGTGAGAATAGACCGATTTCGTCAGCCATCTGATCAGGAAGGAACTCCTGTATTTTCCTTTAAACATTAATACATCTCCGTTTTTTATTTGAGGGCGAACCAGGTCATATCCTATGTTGATGCACCTTTCCTGTTTTGGCTTCACCTTCTCTTTCTCGCTTGCCTTTCCCTGTTCCCCGCTGACTTTGTCTTCTTGCTCATTTCTTGTCCCTTGCTCCATCCTTCCCTCCTATCAATGCCATCCATCTCCAACCTGAAAAGGTTTCTGATAAGGATGACATCTCCTTGGGTTGAAATTATGACAGCATGTTTAACGGAGTCAACTGATTTCTGAAAGTCTCTTTTTCAGTCTGCTCCTTCCGTCTTACGAGTATACTGCGTCATAAATTCGTTGTTACATCGATCGCCCGGTCCCGAGTTGAACAATTGAGGTAACCCCAACCTTAAGGTTGCGTTCCCAATTCGGTCATTCAGGCAAAAAGATCGCAGGCTAAAGCCCGCGACTACAACAAATATTACTGTGGTTTGGAAAATCTTTCCGTCCTCGAATATAAAGAAGCTTCAGACGGACGATACGAGTATGGAGATACGTCTACGCACGATAGCCAGATAATTTTGCTTCACAATGACGAAGAAATAGAATAATATCGGCAAAATTGAATTCTTAGCATAAGGAGTCTATCGCAAGCTTTTTCGGTTCAAGAGATGAAGCTGATAATTTCTTTTACGGTGCTTTGGCTGTTCTTCATACCTTCTTGGGCGCAATCTGATGACGGGAATTCAGGAACCTTGAGCCTTCAGATTGAAAATGATGCAATCGCGGGGAACGACCGCGATTACACAGGCGGCATGAAGTTGAGCTGGGCCTCCCGCTGGTATCCCGCCCTTGAAACAGAATCAGATGACCAAGACAAGAAGGGCTGGATTTCATCCGCCCTGAGCATGCTCCCCTTTTTCAACAAGCCTGGAGATCGAAGGGCCCTTTCGATATCAATCGCCCAGACTATCTATACTCCGGAAGACCTCGAACGAAGTGACTTGATTCTGGATGACCGTCCCTATGCCGGATACACCTATTTGGGCCTTGCCGTACATCGAACCACTCCGAAGATCATGGATACCCTGGAGTTGGATATCGGAATTGTGGGTCCCCACTCCTATGCACAAGATGTCCAAGAATGGGCTCACAGAGTGTTTGACTCGACGGAGCCCAAAGGCTGGGACAACCAATTGGAAGACGAGTTCACGCTGGAGCTGATTTATGAACGTAAGTGGAGGCTTCTAGCATCCAACCTTGGCCGAGGATTTGGCTACGATTTCATTCCCCATCTTGGTGCAAGGGTCGGAAATGTCTACATCTACGCAAATACCGGAGCGGAGTTGCGATTCGGATGGAATCCGCCCGGAGACTTCGGAACCTGCACGATTCGTCCCGGCTGCGAAAGCAACGCTACAGCCAATATGGAGGCTGGCCGGAGTCGTTCTTTCGGAATTCATGCTTATCTGAGCGTCGACGGGCGTGCTGTTCTGCGCGACATCTTTCTCGACGGAAATACCTGCAAGGAGAGTCACAGTGTGGACAAAAGATATTTCGTAGCTGACGTGGGGGCTGGCATGGGGATCTCAGCGAAGTGGTTTAAGCTAACCTACGGAGTTATTTACAGGACGAAGGAATTTCACAAACAGAGTTCTAACGGTCAGATATTTGGATCCTTGCTCCTCACTTTCTTCTTGTAGGATCCCCCAAAAAACAGGCGCTTCCGCAGTTTCTCACGGGACCAGAGCGATGGCTTCTATCTCAATATCCGCATCTCTGGCAAGCCTGGAGACTTCGACTGTTGACCTGGCGGGAGGAGAAGACGGAAAGTAAGTCGCGTATACCTCATTCACTTGACTAAAATTTCCCATATCCTTCAGAAAAATGGTGACCTTGACCACATCTTCCATTCCCAGGTTTTGAGATTCCAATACGCCTTTGAGATTTTCTAACACTCTCCGCGCCTGTTCCCGGATATCTCCTTTCACCAATTCTCCACTGGCAGGATCAAGGGGAAGCTGCCCGGAGAGAAAGAGAAAATTCCCAGCCTGAATCGCTTGAGAATAGGGGCCAATGGCCTTGGGGGCCTTGTCTGTATGAATGACTCTCTTTTTCATTTTTTCATCTCCTTTGCAATTCTATCGGTTATTTCCTCAAAAGGTTCACTGGAAAAATTCGAAATCCCAGTACCAAGAAGTCAAATGCCAAAGTTGAAATATCAAATCAACTCCAGATCACAAATGAGATGCCGAAACAAGTTCGGCATGACAAGGGTGTCATTCTGAACCATGCCCTGAACTCGTTTCATGGGTCGTTTCAGAATCCAATTTTGAAATTTGACATTCATTTGACATTTGGATTTTGAAATTTGAAATTGACTAAACATCCACCTAAAAATTCCCTGCCTCCAAAAAATGGAGCCCCCCGGGCAAAGCCCGTGGTTCCCAAGAAACGCCCACAAGGGGCGAACATCCCGTACCAGAGGACCACGGGTGGAACCCGTGGTCCTCTTGGTTCGGGATAAATTACTTAGTGCGCAATAATTCCGCAACCTCAGAGGCCTCCTCCAAAACATAATCTGCTCCTGCCTCCTCGAATTCCTCTTTCTTCACCCTACCTGTCAACACCCCGATGGTTTTCATTCCTACCCTTTTTCCCGCTTGAATATCAATGGTATGATCCCCGACCATCACTGCCTGTTCTCCCGAAACGTGAAGTGCGTTCAGGACAGAGGTCAGGTGCTCCGGATGGGGTTTTACTTTCTTGATCGAATCCCTTGAAACAAATACGTCGCATAACGCTTCAATATCAGAAACAACCTTCCGAACAGCCTCCTCACAATTTCGGGTCACAATGCCGACCTTCAACCCTTTGCCCCTTAGAGATTTCAATGCCGCCTCTACGCCCGGAAGCAGATTCCCTTCTTCCGCTGCCTTGAGTTCAACCTCATGAAGGATCTGATGAGCTTCTTGATAGAATGTTTCAGCAGCGTCAGCATTCTTTTCATCAAGAAGTTGGACGACTTCATCGATGATTTCCAAAAGATATCTCTCTTCAATCTTTTCTTCATTGACACCATATTTCCTCATCAGTTCGAATACCTGCTCCCTCATCTCGGAAAAATCGATATTCAGGACAGCCAATGTTCCATCAAAGTCAAAAACCACCGCACGAATGTCACGGAGTTGATCCTGCTTATGAAGTGCTTCCATGGTCTCTCGTTAGAAAAGGAGGTCCCTTGGCAATTGGAGTAATGGAGTGATGGAGTATTGGAGTGTTGGAAGATCTATCTTTTTCTCTCATTTATCATGATTCCACTACTCCAGTACTCCAGTTCTCCAACACTCCAGTTATCTTCTCTTCAAGTCCAGATCCGTAATCCCCAGGCAATAGAGAACCCCTTTCATATGGTTTCGAGTGATCGTGCCATCGGCAACCTTTTTGAGAATTTCTTTTGCATTGAAAGCAATTCCAAGCCCTGCATTGGCCACCATGATTCGGTCATTCGAGCCATCACCCACCGCGACAGCCTCATCCCGGGTAATCCCTTCTTTGCGGCAAATCTCGTCCATGATTTGGGCCTTTCGATGAGCATCGATAATCCTTCCCTGAATTCTTCCAGTCAGCCTGCCTTTTTTAACTTCGAGTTTGTTCCCAAAGGCATAATCGAATCCCAACCTTTTTTTTAAAATATCAGTAAAGTAACTAAAACCTCCGCTGATCAATCCCACTTTGAATCCCATCTCCTTCAAAGCTGAGATGAGCTCTTCACTCCCCTTTGTCAGCTTAAGTGTTTTGGCCAGAGGTTCTAAACTGCGGATCGTCAATCCTTTTAAAAGAGAAACTCGAGTTCGGAGGGATTGAGCATAATCCATCTTTCCTCTCATTCCCCTCTCAGTAATTGCAGCCACCTTCTCTCCCACTCCGGCCAACTTCGCCATCTCGTCGACAATCTCGCCATCCACAATCGTGGAATCCATATCAAAAACGATCACCTTTTTCCGTTTCTTGAAGGTGGACTCGGGCTGAACAATGATATCCATACCGGTTCTTCTGGCCACTTCTGAGAAGTCATCCCGGAGAAGAGATAAATTTGCATCCCGGAGATCAATCCACATCTCCATTCCCAAGAATTCACCTCTTGCGATCATCTTGATTCGTTCGATATTGCAATGATGTTCGGCCAATGTGGAGGAAACAGCAGCGACGACCCCTGGCCGGTCCGATCCGACGATGGTGAGGACATAAGGCTTTTTTGTTTCCGCCAATCTCAACCCTTTGAATTCATGAAGGGGAGTTGCCGTAATGCTCATCCCCCGTCTCTTGGCCAAACGGTGTAGATCGCTTCGGAGTTGATTCATCTGAAAACGGGGCCGAATGGGTTGGAGGAGAAGAACCATGGTGAACTGGGAATGAATGACCGTCTGTTCGATGTCAATGATGTTCAATCCTTTTCTAAAGAGAAACTGGGTCACTTCTGACACAAGCCCTACCTGGTCTTCTCCAATCACTGAAACGACATAGAGGTCTTCTTTTTTTGAGAGCAATTGAGTGAACATTGTTCTGTGATTCTCCGTTTTCATCCTAAATATCCTAAAAAAGAGAGGCCGTCAACGATTTTACTCATTCTTTATTTCCGAATAGCCTTGAATGGAAGAAAGAGATTTGCTATGAAATGAGGAGCGGGAGGTTAAATC
>PDVJ01000631.1_pt1 | contig 11993 bp, 12 predicted proteins | sample 1369811 | NCBI WGS metagenome assembly PDVJ01 (sample SAMN07795376, study PRJNA414565) | Alkali sediment metagenome, whole genome shotgun sequencing project. | reverse complement strand
TTCAGTATGCGTTTGATGGCGGCCTGGGCGAAGGGTGCGCCATTCTTCAGCTTGTCGCACACCCTGGCCACCTCTTCTTTGAACTTGTCATGAGGAACCACCGTATTCACCAGCCCAATATCCCGGGCTTCTTCGGCGGTAATGTCGTTGGCCATGAGGGACAAATACGCAATGCGGTGCTTGCCCATGACCTCCATGCCCCGAGTCAGCGTCTCGATAGGGATGGCCCCGTGATTGATCTCCCTGATGCTGAACTTGGCCCGGTCGGAGGCAATGACGATGTCGCCGGTCAAGGTTATGCCCGTGCCGAACCCATAGGCAATGCCGTTGACGGCCATGACCACCGGTTTCGGTATGTACTCAAAGTGATTGAAGACCTTGGCCACCAGCTCCATGAAGTGCATCCCGGCGCTGACCTTCTGGAAATCGAAGCCTGACACATCCGCCCCCGCGGAGAAGACGTCATCCTGTCCCGTCAAGACCACCACCCTCATGTTGACATCTTCCTCAATATCGGTGAGCGCCGCCTCCAGGTCCTTGAACACCTGGTGGTTCGCCGCGTTCTTCTTCTCCATCCGGTTGAAGATGATGGTGGCTACCCTGTCTTCCTTCTCGAGCTTTATCGTCTCGTATCCCATCTGCCTGCCCTTTCCTTCATACTCTGAAGACCATCATCGAGTGGTTCAATAACCCAGCGCCTTGAGCTCCTTTTCCAGGATGCTCTTGAGGTAGGCTGGTCTTTCCTTCCCCGGCATGAAGTCGAACGCTACCATGCCGTAGGGATCAACCTGCTCCCTCAGGATCTTGATTTGTTCCCTTGTCGGCTTCTCAGTCTCCGGCACATCCTTCGGGACTTCCAATTCGAAGCCGGTGTTGTTCACCACATCGTTCACAGTTACTCCCGGATGCACTGAGGCGATTCTGAAGGGCTTGCCTTCCTCCTCTTTGATGAGAACTGCCAGATTGGTGATCAGCTTCATGGGCCCCGGTCTCAGGCCGGCCTTTGTGCGCTCCTGATTGCTGATCTTCCACCTGGTGCCGGTAATGAAATCGACCTTGGGCACCAGGGTCCTCTTGTTGTGGCTGGGGAAGTAGCCCAGCATCTTGCGGTGCATCTTGACCACCTCAGGGGCCCCCGCCCCCCCGGGTCCCCGCAGCATGGGCTTCTGGTAGTCGCCCACCACCGACAGGTTGATGTTGCCGTATCCATCAGTCTGGATGCTGGAAATGGGCTCGACGTCCACGCCCACGCCCAGGTAAAGGGAGTGTATACATTCGGTCATGTTCCAACGGGCCATTCCGCCCTTGGTGGCCGCTGCTTCATAGGTAGCGAAGGTCAACTGAAAAGGCCTGGCGTCCACCGATGAGTAGGCCATGTACATGATATTGGGGGCGTGCGTTACCTTCGCCAGTATGTAGCTCACAAAAGCCAGCGGGGTGAAGGAACCCAGAATGAGGATGTCCCCATCCTCGATTTCCCTGGCAACTGCCACACAGACCATTTCCGCCGGAGTGTAGTCATCGGAATACTTGCTCATAGTGACTTCACCTCCCGGGCCAGCTTCTTCAGCAGATTCGTTTGCTTCAGGCCGCCGACGGCCTCAAGATACTCGTCTTCTGATTTCATGACGTATTGCTCCAGGTAGTTCTTGAAAGTGTCCGGGCTCGCGGCCATTTCCATGTACTTCATCATGTGCCAGGGGTCGCCAACATAGCTCGGAACCAGTGACGTCGGGTGAGCCCCGAAAGGCTGCTCAATCACCATATCCACATAGAACCTCGGGATCTTGGTCTTGAAGGGGTTCTCCCTTAGCACCTCCGTCGGTACTATTTCCTCTACGGTCACGATGACCCGTTTCGCCGCCTTGGCCAATTCGAGATCAGAGCCGGCCGTGCCCTCGATCTGAATGCTCCCGGCCGCGTCGGCACGTTGGGCGTGGATTATGGCCACGTCAGGCTTGATGGCGGGAATGGCCGTCATCTCCTCGCCGGTGAATGGACAGGCTATCTGCTTGTAGAAATCCGGCCTCTGCTTCATCAAGTCAGAGCCGGACGGACCGCTGTAGGGCAGGAATGGCACACCTCTCCCTGTTGCCTCGAATCCTATGATTATGGCCAGGCCGCTGATCTCATCGTACTTGAGATTGCCCTTCTCAATGGCCCGCCGGAAATTCGGCGGCAATCCGTACGCCTCCATGCTGACAAACGAGAACATCAGCCTCTCCACGCAGCCGGCTCCGACCAGCATGTCAATGTCGACGCTGCCCAGGATGGTCATGACATGGAGGTTCTTGATGCCCAGGCGGATTATCTGACGGACCAGTGCCATCGGGTGACTGCTCAGCCAGGCCCCTCCGACCGCTACACTATCGCCGTCTTTGATGAACTTGCCAATGTCAGTCAGCTTCGCGACTTTGTTTTGGTTCAGTACCTTCTCTCTTCTAGTCATTTCACCCCCAGCCTGTTGAGTTGCAGTGAGTATCCAGCCAGCCGCAGAAAGAGACAAACAATCCCCAATCATCTGTCACGGTGACAGCGACACTATACAGACCCCCCTTGTGGTTCTGGTCTCGCTAGATCACGCGTCTAGCGGCCGACAATGTTGATGGCGACCACGTTTCTGACGGGCACTCCCCCCAGATTGTGTGTGAGCCCAAACTTGGGATTCTTGACCTGTCTGGGGCCCGCCTTGCCCTGAAGCTGCTTGTACATCTCGTACATCATGCGGAGCCCCGAAGCACCGATGGGATGCCCGAAGCACTTCAGGCCGCCGTCAGGTTGACACGGAATCTGCCCCCCCAGTTCAAAGAACCCGGCATCGATGTCTTCCTTGGCTCTGCCCCTGGGGGAAATACCCAGGTCCTCGTAGGTGACCAGCTCCGTGATCGAGAAGCAGTCATGAACCTCCATCATGCTTATCTCCTGACGGGGGTTCTTTATGCCTGCCTCCTGGTAGGCCCTCGGAGCTGCCCGACAGGTTGACTCAACATGCATGAGGTCATACTTGTTGTGCGACAGTTCCTCACCGGAGCTGGCGGCGATCTGGCAGGACTTGATGAATACGGGATCGCTTCTGAAGCGCTTGGCCATGTCCGCACGGCACACAATGGCTGCGGCGGATCCGTCACTCACGCCACAGCAGTCAAAAAGGCCCAGAGGCCATGCAATTATGGGGGCTGCCACCACCTGCTCAACGGTTACCTCCCGCCGCATATGTGCCTTTTCATGCAGAGTACCGTTGTGGTGGCTCTTCACCGAAATCTTGGCAAGGGTCTTCTTTCCCTCTTCGGGAGTGAGTTTGTATTGCGAGAAGTACCTGGTGGCCATCATGGCGAACATTCCAGGCGTCGTGTTGTTGGCCAAGACAACCCTCAGCTTGGTTCCCACGGCCATCACGTGTGAGAACTCGGGCAACCCGCCGTAGCCGGTGTCCTTCAGTTTCTCCACGCCCAGCGCCAAAGCTATGTCATAGGCCCCTGAGGCCACGGCATATGTTGCCGCTCTCAGTGCTTCCGACCCGCTGGCACACATGTTCTCCACCTTGGTTGCAGCCACGAACGGCAGCTTCAACGCAGTGGACAGGGGGACGGCACTGTGTCCCACGCTTACCTCGGTCATCTCGGGCCCGCCTTGCCAGGCTGCCTGAATGTCCTTCTTCTCAATCCCGGCATCCTGAATCGCCTCAATGAATGCTTCTACCATGAGGTCCTCAGGGCTCTTGTCCCACAGCTCCCCGAACTTGGTGCAGCCCATACCTATGATGGCAACCTTGTCTCTTATGCCTTCCGCCATTTTGCCTCCATCTCTGCTTGTCGCTTACTATTACTCTCAGTACGACACATGAAGTGTCCTCAGAAAGCGTTCTCCTACGATATCGATAGCCCCTGATCCAGGTATATGTTCTGGCCTGTCATGTTGTTGGAAGCATCCGAAGCCAAGTAGACGGTCAGAAGACCAATGTCCCTCGCCTCGCCCACTCTTCTCAAAGGCAGGCTCTTGATGGCCGCCTGCAGGAGCGTCTCATCCTGGAAGAAACCCTCCGATTGATCGGTGCGGATGAGCCCGGGACCGATGGCATTGACATTGATGTTGTATCGAGCCCATTCGAGAGCCAGCGTCTTGGTCAGCATGGCCACTGCCGCCTTACTGGCGGCATAAGGACCTCTGTGAGGGGCTACCTTGTCGGCATAGCCCGAAGTGATGTTGATGATCTTCCCTTTCTTTCGCTGCATCATGTGTGCTCCAACGATTCTGGTGCAGAGAAAGAGGGCCGTCAGGTTCACATCAACTACTCGCCGCCACTCATCCTCACCGATTGGGGTAGTGAGGTCGGTAGCCTTATCCGCGCCTAGGACTCTCTGGCTAGGGTCAGGCAGAAACGGCTTGACCAACACGATGCCCGCGTTGTTGACCAGAATGTCGATCTTCCCGAGCTCCTGGATGGTTTTCTCTGCCATCCGTGTCAGGTCCTCTGCCTTAGTTATGTCCGTTGGAATAGCCAGGCTTCTCCTTCCAAGGAGCCGCACTTCCCGGGCAGTGTCCTCAAGTTCCTTAGCGCTTCGAGCTACCACCGCCACATCCGCACCGGCCTCGGCCAGGGTCAGGGCAATCGTCTTGCCTATACCGCGGCCTGCTCCCGTCACTATTGCCGATTTGCCGTCTAAGCCAAATTCCTTGAGCATGTCCCCTTCGATCCCCTACCCGTGAACTCCCCTGCTTCCAGTCTCGACGAATCTCATCACTGACTCTCCCGCTTCTTTCCCTCAACCGCCTGGCGTGACCCTCTGAAACACCGTCGAAAAACCTCACGCAGCGTGAAATAGGGGACCAGCAGGATATAGGAGAGGACACCCCAGGATAAGGCCATCCTGAAGCCTTTCAGCAGCTCCGGCGGAGTGAGAATCATATCCAAGCGCATCACACCCAAAGCCTTGCCGTCCACAATCAGCCTGTTATCCTGGCGCTTGATGGCGTAGAACTCCGCTATCACCTCGCCGTCCTGATCCAGCACCTTCACACAATTTCCCATCGCGACTGCCTTAACACTTCATCCTGGCAACGTCAGTCACTTCTTCACGACGCCTGTGACTACCTGCCTGTCACCTTCTTGAAGTCGATGCCCATGTCTTCCATGATCACCTGCGCCGCCGCCCTGCCGCCACCGGAGACTCCACCGCCGGGATGGGTGCTGGCCCCGCACATGTAGAGCTTCTTGACCGGCGTCTTGTACTGGCCCCATCCAGGGAGAGGCCTGTTAGTGAGGAATTGTGACAGGTACACACCGATATGCATCACGTCTCCCTCAATCATGGCTGGGTTGTACTTCTCCAAGTCGAACGGGCTCATGATGTGCCGGCCCAGGATGTTATCCGGCCCCATATTCGTGGTCCGCTGTCTCACCGTATCCATAATGCCATCGGCTATCTCCTGCTTGATGGCGTTCCACCTGGAGGCACCGCCTGGCTTCAGGTTGTAAGGCTCATAGTGATACAGATAGAGCGTGTGCTTACCAGCGGGAGCACGGCTGGGATCGCAAAGTGTAGCTGTGATCATCAAGGGCATTGTGGTATTCGGGATCCCATACTTGTACTGATCGAACAGCTGGAGAAACTCATCCATGGTGCCCGGAGTCGCCTCCACCATCACCGCCTTATCAACATCCCCTCCCGCTTTGAACTTCGGAGCCTCCTTGAGGGCCACCGACTGGTTTATGGCCGAGAACGGGCTGTGCTTGATACGCTTCACCTTGTCCTGGAAGCCCTCTGGAAGTTCCGCAGCTTGCACGAAATCGAGGAAGAGCTGCTTCACGTTCACGGCGCTGACTACGGCCTTCTTGGCAGTGATCTCCTCACCATTCCCGAGAACGACCCCTTTGACTTCACCGCCAACGACTTTGACCGCCTTGACAGGGCTCGACAGCTTGATGGTGCCCCCGCTGTCCTTTATGCAGGCTGCCAGCTTATCGGTCAGCGCCCCTGAGCCACCTTCCGGCCAGGCGATTCCCCAGGCGTGGAAATGCGGCAGGCCGAACATGTAGTATCCCGTTCCAATCTCCTGAGGAGCGAACATGACTTCCGACGCCCATCTGTTCAAGGCAATCCGCATCTGCTCGCTCTCAAACCATTCCTTGGCAAGATCGGTAGTGCTGGACAGGATCACCCGAAGATACTCGCGCCCCATGGCGCTCTGATCCATCAGAGCTGCCAGCCGGCCGAAAGGTGCTGCCGGGGAAAACGTGGCCACGCCTCCCGCCTTGAGAAGCTGCCCCGCACCGCCGACGAACTTGCGGTACATCTCGGCGTCCTTCTTGGAGAACTGCGCTATGGATTCACANGTCTTGTCCAGGTCCCGGTAGAAGATCAGTGCACTGTCATCCGGAAAGACGATGGCCAGTTGCGGGTCAGGAGCTATGTANTTNANTCCGTACTTNGANCGNAGGCCCAGCTCATCACGGTGTACCATCGGATTGGCCTGCATGGTCATGTGCACGGTAGCCCCGGGATCGTGTATGAACCCTGGCACAGTCAGNTGCCGGCTGGCAGCGGCACCACCGACGATGTCAGATGCCTCCACAACACAGACATCGAGCCCGGCTTTGGCCAGGTAAGCGGCGACTATCAGCCCGTTGTGTCCTCCGCCTATTACTACTATGTCATGTGCCATAGCCATCCCTCTCCTTACAGACGTTCAAGCGCCCATCCTATGGTTTCTGGGGAGGCTCGGTCAACTCATAATACGAATAACAGCCATCGGCTCCTGTCACCAGGTATTTGTCGCCCGTCAACTTGATGCGTGGGTTCGCCGCTTTGGCCGCACCCTCCTCGATGGCCCTGGACACGACCGGGCAGGCCTTCCAGCACTCGCGGCTGATGACATCAGCGACATTGCAGTGGCGCACCTTGTAGAGGTACTTGTTCTTCCCCACCTTCTCGATAACCGGGCGCTGCTCCATAGTGAAGAGGACTTCGTCTCCGGCTTCCAGCACCTTGTACAGCGTGTCCTCCAGACTGGCCTCACCGGGTACCAGCCCCGCCTTCCTCACCGGAACCTTCCAGAAGTCCCAATCCCTCAGCCCTTCGTAGATTACCTGCAGTCCCTCATCGCCGTACTTGTCTTCAATAACCTTCACCATTCTGGCGATTATGCGCCACATCAGGCGCTGGGTGGCATTGAGTTTGGCGGCGCACTCAGGCGACTTGGCATCTCCGACCTGCTTCGTCATCTCGGACCCCCTACTTGACTTCAGCAATCACGCAGATACGGGTTTGACCTTCCAGAAGTAGCCCAGGATGCCATGTCCTTTGTCTGCATACCGCCTTCGGAAGGTCATCTCCACAGGCATATCTATCTTGAGAGACTCCGGTTCGGAATCGGTGATATCCAGGAGGTACCTCCCTCCGCCGTCCCAGTCTATGACCCCATACATCTCCGGCGGACTGACGCTGAAAGCCAGGCTGTCGCTGGTGTAGCTGAACAAGCGGGCTTTCTTGTCCGCAAAGCGGTATTCGTCCATCTGGTCGACGGCTCCGCATTCCGGGTTGACACAGATGCGCTGCACTGGGAATTGGGGCGTACCGCATTTCCGGCACTTCGACCCGTAGAGGGCGGTGACCTCTTTTCGGTCTCTCCACAGCAGGGTCACCAGCGTTGGGCCGGTCTCTCCACGAATCCCTTGTTCGGTCAACAGTATGTCGCGAAATGCCAGGTATCTTTCGTAGCTAGCCAGTTCCTTCTTCAAGGCGAGATGTTTCTTCATTCCACGCCTCTCGACCACGTTGGCAATATCCTTGGTCACCTCGAAGAACACAGCATCGCTGCCATTCCCGTAGCTCGCCACCAGTATCTTGTCTCCCGGCTTGGCCTCCTGCAATGCAGCGACGAGCATCATCAGGGGATGGGCAGCGCCGGAATCACCCACCGTGGTCAGCAGTTCCGGCTGGATCTGCTCCGGTTTGAAACCGCAGCTCTTGCCTATGGCGGCATGCTCCCGGACGTAGAGGCAAGGATAGATCACCTTGGCGAAGTCTTTCGGGCTCAAGCTGTATTTCTTCAGTAGCCCTGATATCGCCTGGGCGATGAACTTGGTGTAGCCCTCGTCGCGGATCCATCTGTCTTCTGCAGTGTGCACGAATCGGTCGTCCTCAGCTCTCCACCGATCCGTGAAGTCGCGTGACACAGAATAGGAACCCCCGAGGGCGGCAATCACCTGGCTGTCCCCGATGACAAACGCGGCGGCTCCGTCCCCGTAGTTCCCCTCTTCGAAGCTGCCCGGCTTGGCCACCCGGCAGTCAGAAGCGCAGACCATGACGCTCTTGGCTGATGCTCCCTTGACCGCATCGCAGCCTGCAATGAGGGCAGCGGTGCCTGCCTTGGACGAATCCGTGAAATCGGCCGTTCTGATATCGCCATTGAGATCCAGTGCGGCAGCCACGATGCCAGCATCCTGCCTCTCCCTGTAAGGAGCGGTAGTCGTAGCCAGATAGAGAGCTTCCAGTGCCTCCCTATTGAATCCGGCCAGGGAATCAAACCCCGCAGCCACTGCCATGGTGACACTGTCTTCATCATAGTTGGCCACAGCTTTCTCGCCCGGAACACCTGTTCCGCTGAACCAGCCCATAGCCGCGGAAAGCGTCTTGCGGTTAAGACGGTATCGAGGCACATATGCCCCATACGAAACGATACCTACCATGTTCCTTGCCTCCTATTAACTTCGACTGTCGATGTGCAAAGCGCCCTCGGCTGACAAACATCAGCCTATATCAGGTTACTCCCTCGTCCTTCATTTGGGCAATATCCTCCCATGTATAGCCAAGCTCCAGAAGCACCTCTTCTGTATGCTCTCCCAATTCAGGCGCCTTGATCCTGGGACTTGTCTCCATCTTGCTCAGGCTGAAGGGCGATCCCGGGACCTTCACATCACCCAACACCGGATGATGGAAATCCGTCACATATTCATTCGCCAGGGTTTGCGGGTCCAGTGCGGCTTCTGAAACGGTATTGACAATGTCCCAGGCAAATTGGGCCTTCTCCTTGAACAACGCGACCCACTCCTGCCGGGGCTTCTGCGCAAAGACCGAATCCAGGAGTTTGATGAACTCCTTGTTGTTGGTTCTCCTCATGTCGGGTGTCGCGAACTGCTGCTGTACTTCGTTCTCCGGCAGGCCGAGGATCTCTCGTACATTGTCCCAGAATCTATCATACTGCATGTCAGAGAGTTCGATCCACTTGCCATCGGCACACTGATAGCTGTTGGTGAAGGCATTCCCTGACCTGGTCCTGGAATGTCTGGGCTGCTGCCGGCCCCGCCAGAGCGAAGTCTGGATGTTCAGCGCCTGCAGATGAATCGCTGACCCCAGCATGGAGACGTTGACCTCCTGGCCGACACCCGTCCGCTCCTTGGCCAGAAGTGCAGCCAGTATGGCATACGCCGTCATCGTGGCTGACAGTTGGTCTACTACGGCCCCCACGATTTCGTACGGCTCACTGCTGTCCCGGTCTCCGCACGACATCATCAACCCGGAACGCGCCTGCACCAGGACATCGAAGGCCCTCTTCTCTGCATCCTCTCCCTTTGACCCGTATCCCGAGGCCACTACGTATATAATCTGAGGATTGTGCTTGCAGAGACTCTGGTAGTCGATTCCCAGCCGTTTTCGCAGTCCTTCACGGTAGTTCGCAGTCCTTCACGGTAGTTGGTATAGAAAACGTCGGATCGCTTCGCCAGGGCATAGAACACCTCAAGTCCTTTGGCCTTGGTGATGTCGATAGCGACTCCTCTTTTGTTGCGGTTAAATGTCTCAAAGACGAGGTTCAGGTTGTGAGGCAGCATCATCTGCCGGTCCCAAAGTCTCTGGGATCCACGGGCGGGGTCCCCGACGCCGGGTTGCTCGATCTTCACTACTTCGGCCCCAAGGTCGCCCAACATATAGCCGGCGCCCGGCCCGTTTATGAACGATGCCCACTCCAATAGCCTGATGCCGTCCAGTGGTCTGCTCATCTACCGTACTCCGCTTCCGATACTGACTCGGCCTTCCCCCCGCTACTACTTCTTTTTCTTCTTCTCCTTGTCGTAGTACTTAGGAGGATGTTTGGTATAGCGGTCCTGCATTCCATGCAGTGAATCTTTCAGGCCCTGGTTCCGGCGTTCCTTGAAGAAACTGTACTCGTCCGGTTCCCAGCGCAGATTGGTGAACAGAGTGTGCGAGAAATAGGCGGCACTGACGCTGGCCGTATGCATCCCCATTATGTTCAACCACAATTCCAGAGTGGCCTTACCTATAGCTATCCCATCCCTCGGCAGTTTGGCTACGTCTTCCGCCAGTTCCTTAACCTCTCGCTCCAATCGACTGGCTGGGACAGCCATGGTCACCAGATTCATGGCAGCCGCTTCTTTCCCCGAGAATCTCCTGCCTGTGAAGATCAGGTCTCTCGTTCTTCTGAGGCCAACTGTGAGAATCAGGGACGGCACGAAAGGATTGGCGCTGCCCACAGTGCCAATCCTTTCCTCAATGAAGCCCAGTTCGGCATCGTCGGTCACTATAGCGAAGTCACAGAAATGCAGTATCATAGTGCCTGCACCCAAGCAGTACCCATGCCCTACCCCAATGGTGATCTTGGGGCTATACAGAATCCGGCACCAATCCTGCATGAATTTCTTGTCGTACTTCAGCCTTATCCGCTCACTGGGGCGACGCTCGCCTTCCTTTCCCGTCCCGAAGCCATAGACAAAGCCAGCCTGCGACAAATCCTCCCCGGCACAGAAGTGCTTGCCGGCTCCCTTGATCACTATCACCTTAACCTCGTCGTCGTCCTCAGCTTCCGTCATGGCATTGAGCATATCGGTGAACACGCCCTCTTTGGTGCCCATCATGTTGAGTACGTTCAGTTTCTCAGGCCGGTTGAGCGTGATTGTGGCAATCCCACCCTCTTTCTCATAGATCACGTACTTGTACTTCATCGAGCCTCCTCTTCTGAATTTCGCGTCCTATCCGGCAAAGGCGTTTCCAACAGTGCTGTCTGGGCGTTGTGAGTATACGATACTCGAGGGCTGAATCGGTGTCTCGTATCCATTATCCATACGGAGCGGAGAGTGTGCTTTTCATCTCATCGATTGCTTTCTGGCGCAGTTTCTCTAGTGCNACCATTACAGTTTCGCTTTCCTCCGGCGTCAGGNCCGAGAGGATTCTGGCAATCGCTCCCACCTCTTTCTGACGNTTGAAAGCCTGCTCACCCTTATCGGTNANAACAATCCTGGATACGTTCTTCCTCNTGGAATCCCTTGTTCTGATCACAAGCCCTTGCTTCTCCATGCGATTCAACAGGTCCGACACTGTANGAGGCCGTCTGAACAACAATCGCGATAGATCGGCAGGCGTNGGAGGCGCCTTGGATGTTTTCACCCAATACAAAACTGCAGCCTGGATCATGGTAAGATCAAGATCCCTCAGTTCTTTCTCTGCGACTCTGATCATAACCCAGTACGCTTGATTGAAAGTGGACCAGAATCTTCCGTAGCCCAGCCCCGCCGCCCCCTGTTCCATCCCCTCTGCTTTTTCCTTCTGTCTTTGTGATATCTTCAAACGAGCCTCCTGTCCTTAGTTTCGCGTTCTATCGGGCAAAGGCGTTTATCATGGTGCTATCCGGATGCTGTGAGTATACGATACTCGAACTTTCATTCCGGATGATACCACTCCAATTTTGCACGGTCAAATGCCCGTGGGATCGTTACTCGAATTCCCACGTTATGACGCAATACCATCTTCACTGCTTCACAAGCAGGGAAGGCACGGGGGCCTGCCCCTACGGGATGCCATCAGGGTAGGAACACAGCGTGCTGTGCCCTTGTCGGTGATGGCTTTCGCCGGGGGTTACGTTTCTGGATTCCCGCCTCCGCGAGAATGACACACCACAGTTGTATCAGGGGCGTGCAGAGGGGCTGCGCCCTTGCACGAGACAGACGGTGCAGCATAATGCTGCCGAAGGATGGGGTGTCC
>PDVJ01000630.1_pt1 | contig 11998 bp, 10 predicted proteins | sample 1369811 | NCBI WGS metagenome assembly PDVJ01 (sample SAMN07795376, study PRJNA414565) | Alkali sediment metagenome, whole genome shotgun sequencing project. | reverse complement strand
GAGGCAACGCGGGCGGGCATCACCCGGCTGTAACTCCTTGAAATGAGCAGGCCGGGAGCCCTTGGAACGAAAGAAAAGACACCAATGACCCAGTGATCCAGTTTGGTCGCGGCAAAAGGCCTGCTTTGAGAGAAATTGAGAGAGAGGTCGCAAAATGAAGAAGGAACTAAACTGGGAGAGGATCGTGAGACGATTGGAGCTCCTGATGAGGCTCAAATCCTTTCCCGTGGCCTTCAAGATGCTGCAGAAAAAGGAAGAGCTGGACCGGATTCCTTTCATGAGAAGGCCCGACCGGAGGATGACCCTTTGCCAGTTAATCAACCTGGTCAGAAATTCGGACTGGACCGTAGGCGCTGGTGCCGACGACCTTCTGTCGCCGGTATGCGGTTCCATCATTGGGATCAATGACACGCCGGAGTATCATAAGGACGGGACCTTCAGAAGCATTGTCTGGGTTAAAAAGAAGGAAGAGGCGAAGAGATATGAAGCCTCTATTCAGAGGCTGCCTCTTGGAAAGTACGAGGCGGTGGCCCTTGCGCCGCTCGTTTACAATCCCTTTGAACCGGACATCGTTCTGATTTATGCGAATCCGGCTCAAATGATGCTCCTCATCAATTCTCTTCAGGTCGAGGAGTACGAGGTGATGAACTTCTATTGTGTCGGAGAGTCTTCTTGCTCCGATGCGATTGCCAGGTGCTATCTGACCGGCAAGCCGTCCCTGACCATTCCCTGTTTCGGGGAAAGACGTTACGGGCACGCTCAGGATGATGAACTGGTCATGGCGGTGCCTTCTCTCATGATGGAAAAAGCGCTGCGAGGAATGGAAACGCTCTACCGCCGGGGAGTTCGTTATCCCATCAGCTTGGCAGGGGCCGAACAGGATCTATCAGGCGCTTTTCCGGGCGCCTACGATGAGGTGAATCAATTGGAAGCCATCCGAGGAAAAGACAACCGGTTGCTTGTGGCGGTCACCGGTGGCATTGCCAGCGGTAAGAGCAGCGTTTCGAAGATGCTCGAAGATCTGGGCGCACCGATCATCGACTATGATGTCATCGCCAGGGAGATCGTCGAGCCAGGGAAACCGGCCTGGAAGGACATTGTAGCCTATTTCGGGGAGCAGGTGCTGAAAGCAAACAGACAGATCGACCGGAAAAAGCTGTCCGATATCGTGTTCCGGGACATGGAAAAGAGAAAGAAGCTTGAGAGTTTCACGCACCCTCGGATTATCGAGGAAGCGGCCAGGCGAGCCAATGAGCTCGCAGAAAAGAATCCGAATGCCATCATCCAGGTCGCGGTGCCTCTGCTGATTGAGATCAATATCCAGTACAAATTTCATCAAGTGCTCCTTGTTCACATCCCGAGAGAAATGCAAATTGAGCGCCTGATAAAAAGGGACGGGATCACGAGAGAAGCAGCAGAGAGCATCCTCAAGGCCCAGCTGCCCATTGATGAGAAACTGGGATGTGCGGATTTCGTGATTCACAATGAAGGATCGCTCGAAGAGACAAGGAAACAGGTTGAGCATGTGTGGGAAGAATTGAAGAGAATACAGAAGGAGAAGATCAGTAGGCAGTAAGGAGTATGCAGTACGCAGAAAAAAGACCGGCAGTTGACTGTCTACTGCATAGTTCATCCAAAGTCAATTCAGTCATTGTTGATGAACTCGTAAGAAGTCAAAAAATGACCTCTCCTGTCATTCCGGCGAAAACCGGAATCCAGGAAAAACAATCACTTCTGGACCCCGGCTTTCGCCGGGGTGACGGCTTTGATGACTTTACGAGGCCATCATTGTTAACTGTTTGAAGAGAGGGATTACGATAGTGCTTAAAGACGTCGACCGAATAGAAGTGCTGACGCTCATGGACAACTACGTGGACCTTTTGCTGGAGAGTACGACGGTTGTCACGCGTCCTCCCAAGGCAAAGGGAGGGATGATCTCAAGGGACACGCTGGTTGGGGAACATGGTCTTTCTCTGCTGGTGACGGTCTCTGAAGGGAGCAGGAAGCACACGGTTCTGCTGGATACAGGATACAGCGCTGTGGGTGTCCCGCATAATATTGAACACTTGGGATTGGACTTGAAAGAAGTCGAGGCCATTGTGCTCAGCCACGGTCACATGGACCACTTGGGATCTCTGAACGTCTTATTGGAAAAGATGCCCAAACCCATGCCCGTGCTGGTCCATCCCTACGCTTTTACGTCGCCTCGTTATGTGACCCGCAAGGACGGGGGAAAAGATCGCTTCCCCAATATGCTGGATCGAGGAGAGATTGAAAAACGGGGAGGTCAAATCAAAGAGACGGCGAGGCCGACCTTGATCTGTGAGGAGATGATCATGGTCAGCGGCGAGGTGGAACGAACCACCTCGTTTGAAAAAGGAATGCCCCATGCGGCGGTGGAAAAAAATGGGAAACTGGAAAAAGACCCGATCCTGGAGGATCAGGCCTTATTCGTTCATTTGAAGGGCAAAGGGTTGGTGGTGGTTGGAGGGTGTAGTCACGCAGGAATCGTCAATACGGTGCTTTACGGGAAGAAGCTAACAGGGGCCCAAACAGTCCACGCCGTCCTGGGAGGATTCCATCTTTCGGGTCCCTTTTTTGAGCCCATCATCGGGGAGACCATTGATGCCTTGAAGGCCATGGACCCCAAAGTGGTAGTGCCCATGCACTGCACGGGCTGGAAGGCGATCCATCGATTCGAAGATGCATGTCCCGGCGCTTTTGTCCTCAACAGTGTGGGATCGAAATACGCACTGACATGATCCTCTGACGTCTTAGTCATGCCGCCAGCTTGAGCTGGGCTTCTACGACGTCCCAAGGCACTTCCACCTTCTCGTCAATCGTGTGGCGGATCAGGCCCATCTGCTCAAGGCGGCGAACATCTGTATGAACATTCTTATAATCCCGGCCTAGCTGTATTGCCAAGGAGCGCACGCTCATAGGTCCGTTGGTGCGCAGCGTTTTCAAAAGCACCCACCTGGCAGACGTCAGCGTCTTAATCAAGGTCTCTAGATCCTCGAAGACCAGTCGGTGTTCCGCCTGTGATTTCTCCCCTTGTTCGGCACGCTTCCACGCGTCCACAAAGCCTCTGGCTGTGGCCGTGGCCTCGCCTATGCCAATTCTGATTTGTTTCTTCATTTGTTTCCCCTTATCCTTTCGATGTCTTGGAGGAAGTCGTTGACCATGGTGTCGACGTCTGTGAAATGATACGGTTGTTCCACCCCAACGACATGCCGGTGATCTCCTTTGCTTTCCTCATTGTCGTAACGCAGCAGACAGGTGCCATCAGCAGTCCCATAAAAGAGGCGATATTTCAATGTGCCGGGCCTCTCATTGGGTGTCGCCGGCAATTGCCATAAGACCATTTCTCGAATCGCACCATCCGCGTATATAAACTTCTCTCGATAGATGAGCCTCGCACGCATATGGTACCATTTACCATATGGTTACCCCGAACTCAAGGGAATTTTGGATTAGTGGTAAGAAAAAAGGAAATTTCAGGGCTGTGAACGATTGGATAGTCGCAAAGGCAAATCTTCAAGCAGGTTTTCTAGGGTGACTCCTTGTTCCGTTGGATGCTTGAGATGCACTCTGAATGAGCATTCCTTTGCGGACTTTGCCGAGCGATGTGCGCGGGAAGTCGCCGGAGAAGGTGACTTGCTTGGGCCATTTGTAGCGGGCCAGTCTTCCCTCGCAGAAGGAAATCACTTCCTCAGACTGAAGAGTGAAGCCCTGTTTGACGATCACGAAGGCGTGTCCCGCTTCTCCCCAGACTTCATCAGGGACACCGATGATGGCGATGTCTTCAATGGCAGGATGCTCCCTTAGAGCCTTCTCCACTTCGGCGGGATAGACGTTTTCCCCGCCGGAGATGTACATGTCCTTGGCCCTGTCCACCAGATAAAAATACATGTCTTCATCCATGCGGGCGAGATCCCCTGTGTTCAGCCAGCCGTTCTTGATCGTCTCTTCGGTGCGCGCCGGATCCTGCCAGTACTCTTTCATCATGATGGAACCGCGGACCACGATCTCCCCGACTTCTCCGGGCTTGGCCGTCCTTCCTTCCCGGGTTACAATGCCCACCTCCGCATGGAAGACCGGTCTCCCCACGGTACCGGGCTTCCGCAACGATTCCTCCTCCGAGGCCCACAGAAGAATGGATGTTTCCGTCTGTCCCATGATCTGGCGGAGAGAAAAGCCGGCCTCTTTGCATTGAAGAAGAAGCTCAGGGGTTGTTTTTTCCCCACCTATGGCGGAGACCTGCAGCGAAGAAAGATTTCCCCGTTCCGAAGGGGCTACCTTAAGAAGGGTCCGGTAGACGGTGGGAACGCCCAGGAACTTTGTGACCCTGTAGTTTTCAATGTCCTTGTAGGTTTGGGAAGGATCAAATTTAGGATGAATAATCATGGTGGCGCCTTTGTACATGATCGGCGATGCCTGGATGAAGAGCCCTCCGGAATGGAAGAGAGGGAGAGCGATGAGCATGATGTCGTCGAAATGGAGCTTGAAGAAGATGTCCGCGTTCAGACAGTTGAAGAAGGTCTTGCGATGAGAAAGGACGGCGCCCTTCGGCTGGCCGGTGGTCCCGGACGTGTACATGATGACCTGGGGTTCTTCCGGGTCTGCAGGCCCCAGGGACTTTGTGAGAAAAGGCCTTTGCCCCTCAAAGTTCACAACGCCGCTGTGATAGTCAAAGACGTCGGATGAGCAGGACTGCTTCCCGAGGCAAGCGAGTTCCATCAGGGGTCTGCGCTGGTTCAAATTCAGAGCAAACACGGTTTCCGCAAAATTGCTCCCGAACACAAACAACCTTGGCCTGCAGTTTCTGAGGGTAAAGTCCAGTTCAGGCGGGGCGAGGCGGAAGTTTACGGGGACGAAAATCGCTCCGAGGCGAGAACAAGCCAGGTAGAGCTCGATGAATTCCGGGCAGTTCTCGATCATGACCGCCACCCGGTCGCCTTTTTCAATCCCCAGAGACTGGAGCCAGCAGCCGGTGCGGTTGGCTCTTTGGTGAAGCTGAAGGTAGGTGATCTCCTCGCCTTCAAAGAGGATGGCTGGTTTATGGGGGTGAAGCTCGCTCCATCGCTGCACCCACCAGGCAATGTTCATGGATTTGATCATAGGCGCTCCTCAAGTGCTATCCGATTCAGTCGGGAATCGGGGTTGTCGAAATCTGCCCCTTCCTGTCCTAACGGAGGCCCTCTGCGCCTCCTCCCCTTTATAAAGGGGAGACAGAGGGGATTTGGAATGACTCCTGTGGCAACTTAATTAGGAGCGGAAAAAACAAAGACCTCTTACGTCCTTTATCATTTTTACTGCTTCCTTGCATCTTCCGCCTTGCACCTTGTACCGTGCACCGTGGACCTTCCTTTTACACTCTGTAAAGATCACGGACACGAAAGCCATCCCAGCGAACTAAAGCGGGCAGGGAAATGCCAAAGAACCTGGAAGGTTAAGGGTTTGCTTGTGTGGCACACCCCTTGCTTCAAAAGTCCTATTGAGCGGAGAGCAAAGAGCAAGGAGTTTAGAGTCTTAGGCTGGGGCTTCTCCTCGATTGGAGAAGAAGTTGAAAATCCGAAATCCTAAGCACGAAATCCGAAACGGTTCGACTAGCTCACCACCCTGAGCCACGTCGAAGCATCACTCATAGACATAGGGAATCTATAACAAATCTACTTGGGGGCATAGCGGGCAGGTCGAACAATGAATAACGAACGCCGAAGGAAACGATCGAACTAATTTTACTTCATCATTCGAAATTCCTTGTTCGACATTCGATATTCTTTCAGTTCAGCGGGCTTGGTCATGGAGTTTTGGCCAAAGCTCTGCCTTGGAGATAAGGTGGAACAGTTGCTGGTTACGTTCGGCATTGTGCTGGCATTGTTTTTTGCTTTTGTATCCGGAGTGCACGACGGAGGCAATCTCGTCGCAGCCAGTGTTCTGTCGAGATCCATAGCTCCTCAGAGAGCTCTCCTATTGGCCACTGCCGCGGTCTTTGTCGGCCCTCTGCTTTACGGGTCAGCCGTGGCTGTTACCCTGAGCGAAGTCTTTCTGGAAAAGACCATCATCCAACCCACAAACCGTATCCCCCTGTGTCTTTTCCTTGTCTCAGGAGTGGCCAGCGCCACCTTGTGGAATGTGATGACCTGGTGGGTGGGAAGGCCTTCCGGTTCGTCCTACACGTTGCTCGGAGGGTTGCTGGGGGGAGCCGCTGCAGCCTTCGGGTTTGAAGTCATCCAAGGCTGGACCCTGCTATTCAAGGTGATTCTCTTCCTGCTCCTCTCTCCGGTCATTGGAGCCCTGGTGGCGCGCATCGGAATGAAGCTTGCGAGGCTCTCAGACATCTCCAGAAATCCCTCCCCTCCCCCTCCCCTTTATCCCCTCCCACCAGGGGAGGGGAACCCAGCCGTCGGAAAGCCTCTTGGCGCACCTCTTGATAGAGAGCCAGGAGGGCTGTGGATCAGGCTGCAGGGGCTGAGCCTCCTTTTCGAAGGCATGGGTCACGGGGCCAACAATGCCCAGAAATCCGCGGCGGTCATCCTGATGCTTCTTTTGTCGTCAGGGTCATTGAGCGAAGGGCAAATCCCGCTTTGGGTGATCGTGGGGTGCTCGGCCAGCCTTGCGGCAGGCGTTCCGGTCGGAGGGTGGAAGATCGCCAGAATTCTGAGCGGAAAAAACTTCAAGATTCAGCCTGTCCATTCTTTCACGTCCCAGGTGACCGCAGGGGTGGTTCTGGCAGGCGCTAACCTTTTGGGCGGCCCTGTGAGCCCGAACCATCTTGTGAAGGCTTGTGTCCTCGGGACAGGAGCAGGCGGCCAGAGAGCAACCCCTTGGTGGATTCTCGGAAAGAACCTGATCATGGCCTGGGCCGTCCACCTTCCTGCCTGCGCGCTCATCGCAGCGTCAATTCACTGGTGCGCCAGCCGAGCCCTGGGTCTGGGCATGGGGAGCCTGGAGAGAATCATGGGAGGGCTCGGGCCATAAAACGACAACCGACCACGGACCGCTGACAGCCGTTTCTTTGCCCCTCCGAAACCGCTCAGGGTCAACCCTGAGTGGATAATCGAAGGGTTGACACTTCCGTTTCAGAATAGTATGTTTCATCAATTTCCAACCGAAATCAATAATCATCCAGCGAGGTTCTGTCCTGAAAAGCGTTTCTCAGGGACTGATTCCATTTCCGGGAATAGTGCAGGGAAAGCAGGCGGATTGGTTTGCCTGCTCGATTTGATACCGGTTTGAACCTTTAACAAGAAGGGGGGATAGACCATGCTACTCGTTGAGAATTGGATGAACCCAAATGTGATTACCGTGGACGCCGATGATTCCATGCTGGATGCCACAAAGCTCTTGAAGGAACACAACATCCGGCACCTTCCCGTGTTGGAAAAAGGGAAGCTTGTAGGAGTTATCACCGACAGGGATCTCAAAAGGGCCGCTCCCTCGGACGCCACAGCCCTAGAAGCTCACGAACTGCTCTATCTCATCGCCAACATCAAGGTCCGGGAGATCATGACCAAGAACCCGATCACGGTCCCATACAACTTCACCATAGAGGAAGCTGCCGAGCTCCTGCTCCAGGCCAGAATCTCGGGGATGCCGGTGGTGGATAAGGACGGAGACGTGATCGGGACGATTACCCAGACCGATCTCTTCAAGGTTCTGATTTCTCTCACCGGTGTGGGGAAAAAGGGAGTCCAATTCGCTTTCTTGCTGGAAGATCGGGCGGGATCGATCAAGGATGTGGCGGACGTGATCAGAGCCTACGGCGGAAGAATGGCCTCGATCCTGAGTTCCTACGAGAAGGCGCCGGAAGGCCATCGGTACGTTTATATCCGCATGTACGACGTGAACCAGGAAAAGATGCCGCAACTCAAGGAAGAGCTCAAGAAGAAAGCCAAAGTGCTCTACATCGTCGACAGCCGGGACAATAAAAGGGAGATCTTCATCCGCTAGGGATGGATAATCGTTCGATTATCCTGATAAAGACTCCCATTCCTGCGCAAATTCTGACGGCAACACATTCTTGATGCTCTCGCAAAAAGTCCCCTTCGCCCATGAAGGGAATGTTGTTTTCTGACTTCTTAGGAGAGCAGCATTCCTAATTATCATGCAGTACCAGCCCTCCTCACAGGAGGCAGGCGGGGGCAACCGAGCCGCGCTTCCGGCCAACAGCCCGCGCAAGGATTTGTTTGACTTTTCTTGAGTTTATACGGTATTCACACCTTTGTCAGTCAGGCCTTCCTTTTACCTATATTCTAGCGCAAGGAAACAATTTGAACCCTGTTCTGTGCAGCAAGGCAAGGTGAACCTGCCCTTTTGCCGGACCTGTTTGAACGGGGAATAAGAACGGTGGGGTTTCCCCTCACTTCATCTTCTAGACCTATGGAGGAGAGTATGTCTCATCATCAAGCGGCAGTTCTCCCTAATCCCGGAGGAAGTTTCTGGGCAAACAGGCCCGGCTACAAGCCTGTGCTTCTGCTGATGGCCTTTATCGTTTATGCGATCCTGGTGATCATTCCCCCTCCCCAGAGCATGATTGACCTGGTGAGCAAAGAAAATCCGTCAGGCTATTCCTTGAGTTCCGGCGTCAAGACCATCACGGACGCCGTGAACCGCAAGCTCAATCCTGGCGCCTTTAAGAAGGAAGAGAAGAAAGACGCAAGGCAGGTCGCAGAAGAGGGAGTACACCAGAAGCACAGCAAGCTGCTTTCTGAAAAAGCTACGGCCCAACTTGCCAAGGTCACCCTGGCCACCTTTGCTCTCACCGTTTTCCTGTGGGGCACGGAAGCCCTGGCTTTGGGTGCCACGGATGTCCTCGTGGCTGTCCTGCTCTACCTCTTCGGGATCCTGCCCATCGAGGAAATCTCTAAAGCCTACATGCAGGATGCCGTCTTTTTCATTTTCGGTATTCTCGCGGTGGCGGTAGGCGTAGCAAAAACAGGCTTGGACAAACGCATCGGCCTCATCCTTCTCAGCCGAGTGAAGAGCGCCAAGTCCTTCGCCTTTCTCTTTTTCCCCATGATTGCGATGGCCGCAAGTTTTCTCTCCGAGCACGCTTTGGTCGCCTTGCTCATTCCGGTTCTCATGGGTGTGTACAAGGTGACGTGTAGAATGTATGGGATTGAAAAGGATCGAGCCCTGGCTGTCTTTCTTCTCCTGGGGCTTTGCTTTGCCGCAAACCACGGAGGTCCGGGCTCTCCTGCTGCGGGGGGAAGAAACGCCATCATGGTCGGCTACCTGATGGGGTATGACCGGGGCATCAGCTTCCTTGAATGGATGAAGTATGGCTTTCTCTTTGTCCCTGTGATGGGCGTCTGTGTCGCCATTTACATGTACCTCATCTGCAAGCCGCGATTCAAAGTCAAGGACATGAACCCGAGCGAAATCGTAAAAGCTGAAGTGGCCAGGATGCCCAAGTTCGGCGGAAAAGAAGCGATCATGGCGGTTATCCTCGTGGTTCTCGTGGCAGCGTGGATCCTCCTTGGGGAGGAGTATGGGCTTGGAGGTCCGACCCTCTATGCCGTGATGGCCATGTTCCTTGCCAAGATTCTGACCTGGGACGACATCCAGGAAGGCGTTGCCTTCGACGTGGTCGGTCTCTACGCGGCTGCCTGCGCAATGGGTGTGGCCCTGAAGTTCACAGGAGGCGCCGTCTGGATGGCCCAGGTCTTTGTGGATGCTCTCCCCGACTTTCTGGTCAAGGGAGATAACCTTCTCATCGGTGTCAGCCTGGCCACCGGGTTGATGACGAACTTCATGAGCGATGGAGCGACCGTGGCTTCTCTCGGACCGATTTTCCTTCCCATGGCCGAACTGGCCAATGTGCACATCTGGAAAATCGGCCTTGCCTGTGCCTTTTCATCTTCTTTTGCCAACTTCCTTGTTGTGGGAACCCCGAACAATGCGATAGCTTATGGAATGGGCAGGGATCCTGAGACAGGTGAAAAGCTCCTGAACGTGATGGATTTCGTCAAGTTCGGTCTGCCCGTGACCATCATGGCGTGGCTTATTCTCTGGTTCTGGACGATGTTCGGGTACTGGAAATTCATGTCCTGGCCGACGTTCTAGGATCGGCGAGTACAAAAAAGACGAGTTGACGATACTCCATGAACGAGCACCGCTATGCCAGATTAAGAAAACTCATTCTGGCCACCATGATCCTGGTGCCGGCGATCCCTTTCTATATCGTGATGGGCATCGGGTACTACTATTTCACGACGTCCATCGAAAACAGCACCATGGCGAGCATGAAACGGATCGTCGAAGATCACCGGCAGATGATCGAGACGTTTCTCAGGGAGAGAAAATCCGATCTCGAATTTGTTGCGGAATCGTACACCTTTGACGATCTTGGGGACCCCATCTGGCTTTACAAGGTCTTCAACCTTCTGCAAAACAAGTCCGCCGCCTTCGTGGATCTTACCAGGGACCCTACAAGCTCATCGGGAGGGACTACGGCGAGGAGGACTGGTTCAAGGAGGTGATGAAGCAGGGCTATTACATCAGCGACACCTTCCTGGGATATCGAAGGGTTCCTCACTTCATCATCGCCATCGCCCGGGAAGAGCCAGGGAGAAAATGGGTGCTCCGCTCGACCATTGACACCCAGTATTTTACCCACCTGGTGGAAAGGGTGCGCATCGGCAAGACCGGTGAAGCCTATATCCTCAATGACAAAGGCATTCTCCAGACTCAGCGTCGATCGGGCGGCAATCTCATGGACATCGACGTGGACCATGTGATCGGCCCGGCGCGCCATGAGGAGGCCGAAACCTTCTTGAAGAAAAACCAGAAGGGAGAGGAATTCCTTTACGCCACCACCTGGATGCAGGACAAGAAGTGGTTGCTGGTTGTCAGGCGAGAGGAAGCGGATGCTTTCAGAGACGTCCGGTCCGCCACTTACTTGATCATGATCATCAATGCCGTGGTCGGAGTGGGGATCATCACAGCGGCTTTTTATCTGACGAACAGCATTGTCCGCCGCATGGAAGAAATCGATACGGAAAAAGAGCAGCTCGGCCAGCAGCTCGTCAGGGCGAGCCGGCTTGCCGAACTCGGGGAGATGGCGGCGGGATTTGCTCATGAGATCAATAACCCCTTGCAGATCATGACCTCGGAACAGGCGCTGGTTGACACAATCTTTTCCGACATGATCCAAAGGGGTGAACTGAAAGAGTCCCAGGATCTCGTGGACCTGAAAGATTCCATGGACCAGATCAAGTTGCAGATTGAGCGGTGCGCGAAGATCACCCAGGCGATCCTGAAATTCGGCAGGCAGAGTGAACCGGTATCGATGGACATCGATCTTGTCGGGTTTATCCCTGAAGTGACCAGCATGATTGTCAAGAAAGCCAGTGTCAACGGCATCACGTTAAGAGAAGAGATCTCGGACAACACGCCCGTCGTTCGAGGAGATCCTTCCATGCTCCAGCAGGTGCTGCTCAACCTTTACAACAACGCCATGGACGCGATCATGGAAAGGCACGGGACCGAGGGTATCGGCATCAGCCCGGAAAACCTCAAGAAGATTTTCGCTCCCTTTTTCACAACCAAACCCGTGGGTAAAGGAACGGGTCTGGGCCTTTCTGTCTGCTACGGGATTGTGGACAGCATGGGTGGGGTGATGGAAGTGAGCAGTGAAAGAGGGGTCGGGACGACCTTCACGGTTCGGTTGCCGGCCGCACCGCAGGAGGGTTCACCGCAAAGGCGCAAAGAGAATTAACTCTTTCAAGAGTTGCCTCTGCCCGCGGCAGCATAAGAGAATGGCTGGAGTGGTAGAGCGTTGGAGTGATGGAAGGATATGGCTTTGAGTTCGTTTTTTCCAGTACTCCAGTACTCCATCACTCCAGTACTCCGATCTTTTAACTAGGGGGACAACCATGGAGAAGATGAAGATGATGTTGGTGGACGATGAGGAGCGGTTTCTTGAAACCACCAAGAAGCTCCTTGAAAGAAAGGGCTACCAAGTGGCGACAGCAGTGAGCGGACCGGAGGC
>PDVJ01000629.1_pt1 | contig 11998 bp, 11 predicted proteins | sample 1369811 | NCBI WGS metagenome assembly PDVJ01 (sample SAMN07795376, study PRJNA414565) | Alkali sediment metagenome, whole genome shotgun sequencing project. | reverse complement strand
GAGGAGAGAGGCCGGGGTTCTACCTCGCATGGGCCGCCTCCAGAACACACTGAGTTCACCAATACCCAAGTAGGGCAGGACTGTGCAAACAAGAAAGCCCACCTTGTTCGGATGGGCTTCCGTGTCCCGCAATCGGGTTCGTCTGTTGCCTGGGCCCTAGTCTCACTTCTCGTACTTGAAGGAGACCTTAATCTTTGTCCGATAGGCGACAACCTTTCCTTTGACCAGATGCATGTCCATGTCGACCACTTCGGCAATGCGGAGGTCGCGCAGCGTTTTCGCAGCGGCTTCCACTGCGCTGGCTGTAGGGAATGGTGCCTCTGGAGGCTGGTCTGCATGAAATGGCGTGGTTCTGTCGCCATCTGTACATCGGGGCTAGAATAGGGGGAGACATTTGAGGAATAGAATGACAGGCAGGTTCGACCTAGGCCGACGGGTGATGACGGCCAGGGTGTCTTCCAGAATGGAGACCGACGCGCCTTTTGCCGCCTTCGTCTCCGCCAGCCTGCAGAGACACGCCCTCGGTGATTGGGGACATGTTTCTACAGGTGACCGCATAGCGAACGAGGATGCCCTGTGGGATATTGACCGCTTGTTATCCGCCTACGTACACACTGACAATACGAGAATCTGGATCGTGACCGAGTGGGACTTTTCGGTGACGACGGTGCTATTTCCGGATGAGTATTTGGGGTGGGCCAAACGAGAATGAGGCTATCCTATGACCGTCTGGGGCTGAAGGGGGAGGGGAGGGCGGAAGCGAGGGGAGGACAGCAGCGAGGGGTGGACATCTCTGTTCACCCTTCCAGCCAACCTCAATCACGGACATCTGGGAGAGACGTACACTCCTCATAGAGTCGAAGCAACTTGTGTAGCTCCTCCTCCACCCCGACTAGTGTAGTCTTGATCTCTGTGAGGCTCTCTTGCCTACCATAGCCGGACTGTCTTTGTGTCCTCGTGATCTCGAAACTCGTTGTCATTATCGCATCTCCTACCTGGCTCCTAGCATAAGGTAGCATGGGCACTTTGCCAGCGAATCTCAGGCTGATGTAGTTGAATCACTGGAAAATCTCGGGCTCGTGCCGCTGAATCACAGAGTTTTCACACCTCCTACATAGGCATGTGATGTCTGTAGACCTTCCGCTGTCGAATAGTTCTGGATGGTGGGCCATGATGTACGAATGACAGAACCAAAGACTTCTAACTGACCTTCGGTCTGGCAACTGCAACCTAAGAAGTGGTATAACCATAGGGGCAGGTTACCGGCCCGATCGAAGGAGGAGGCAAGTGATGGAAAAACTGAGGGAGTTGGTCAGAACGGGCAAAGCGAAGGACACGGAGGCCCGGGTGAAGGAGCTTCTCAAGGCGGGCAAGGCTCCGGAGGCGATAATGAAAGAGGCCATGATCCCGGCCATGGACGATGCCGGCGACCTGTTCCAGAAGGGCGAGTACTTCCTTCCCGAGATCATGGTGGCGGCGCGAGCTATGCAGCAGGGCATGAACGTGCTAAAGCCGCACCTGCTCAAGGCCAAAGTGAAGCCCGTGGGCAAAGTTGTGGTGGGGACGGTCGAGGGTGACTTTCACGACATTGGCAAGAACCTTGTCGCCATGACCCTGGAGGGCGCGGGGTTCGAGGTCATTGATCTTGGCACTGACGTTGCGCCGGCCAAGTTCGTCGAGGCGATCAAGCAGCACAAGCCCCAGGTGGTGGGGCTATCGGCGCTGCTCACTGCCACCATGGTCGCGATGAAGGACACCATCGAGGCCATTGAAGCCGCCGGCCTCCGCGACCAAGTCAAGATCATGATCGGCGGTGCTCCTGTTAGCCAAGAGTTCTGTCGAGAAATCGGCGCCGACTTTTGCGGACCAGACTCAACCTCCGGCCGTGACTACGCCAGAGACGTGGTGAGCGGATAGGCGCAAGAAGACAAGGAGTGAGAAGTCATGAAGTTACCTCATCCTTTCAAAGAGAAGGCGGATTTCGAGCATTTCCGCGAAATGGCGACTGGGAAGGGCAAAGGTGGTCCCGTGCCGCTCGTCGAACTTTTCGCGGACCCGGAGATCATGAGCGAAGTCACGGGGATTGAATTCCCGGCGGAGAAATACCTCGAACTGATGAACCTGAGCAGCCAATCCTCCATCGAGATGCTGAAGCTGGGGCTGGACTTTCTCGAGCTTCATCTGGCCTTCAGCAAGGCCGTAGGCTATGACTATGTCACCGGCTATCCAACTACTCCCATGGCTCGCACCCCGGACCAGATGCGGGCCAACCCCGCGCAGCAGGGCAAGGTCCGGTCCTGGCAGAACGAGCATCAAGGAGTGATCACCAGCCGGGAGGCGTTTCGCGACTTCCCCTGGCCCGGACCGGAAGACTGGAGCATTGTGTCCGTCCTGGTCCTGGAAAGCAGGCTGCCCCCGGGTGCCCGCTTCAATCATTTCGCGTTCGGGATATTCGAAGAGGTTCGCAATCTGATGGGTCTTGAGACCCTCGCGATCAAGAGCATCGAGGACCCGGAGTTGGTGGACGACGTCCTGGAAAAGCTTACGGGCCTGCTGGCGGTCCTACTGGAGAAGGCCGCGGCCCATCCTGCGGTCGGCGCCATTTTCTATGGAGATGACTTGGCCTTCAACAGCGGTCCCATGATTTCGCCCCGCTGGCTCCGCGAACACGTCTTCCCGCGCCAGAAGCGGCTGGCCGAAATCGCTCATCGGCACGGTAAGCCATTCCTGTTCCACTGTTGCGGCCGGTCGGAGAGCTTCATGGAGGACTTGATCGAGACCGTGGGTATTGACGCATATCATAGTTTCCAGGACAACGTGATACCGGTGGAAGAGTACTATCGCCGATACCATGACCGGATCGGGATTCTCGGCGGTCTGGACGTTGGCCTCCTGGCCACCGGCACGCCGGACCAGGTTCGCGCCCGGTGCCGACAGATCCTTGATGTCTGCGGACCCGGCGGCGGTTATTGCATGGGATCCGGCAACTCGGTGACCAACTATTGCAGCGTGCAGAACTATTACGCCATGATTGACGAGACCCGCAAATGGAACCAGGAGCACTTCTAGATGGACGGGACCGTGGGTTGTACAGTCTGAGGGTGTCCCTCGTCTACTTGGGCTTTATCAGCAGGATGGGCAAACCCGATTTCCGGATGACGTAGTCGGCAACGCTGCCAAAGACCAGCCTTCTCAAGCCGCTGCGCCCGTGCGTGGCAAGGGCAACCAGGTCGAATCTGTTCTCTTCCGCGTAGCTGACTATGGACTCGGCAGGATGCCCGATCATGGTGACGCACTGAACCTTCAGTCCCTTCTCTCGAAGGGGCAGCGCGAGACCGTCGAGGTAGTCTTTGGCTGCAGCTTCCGCGTCCGCCAGTTGATCGTCCGGCACCGCCACCGGAATTGACTCGATCCCAGTGGGAGTGGGAACGCTGGCCAGGCTCACCACCTGAAGCAGGACGAGGCTGCTGCCGAATCGCGTGGCCTGCTCCGCAGCGTATGGCAGGATCTGCTCAGCGAGCTTGGACCCATCCAGACACACCAATATCTTCTGGAACATGCAACCTCCTTGACGAATTATATCACGCGGGATACCATGACCCCGTTGGCTCGGCCCCTTTGCAGTCACGTATCGCCGGTTCCAGGGAGGTGAAACCATGAAGAAGTATGATCTCGTCGTCATTGGATCCGGGTGTGGGGCAATCATTTCCGATGAGGCGGTCGGCCATGGCCAGAAGGTGGCCGTCATCGACAAGGGGCCGCTCGGGGGAACCTGCCTCAATCTGGGCTGCATACCGTCGAAGATGCTGATCTACGCGGCGGACAGGGCTGTGGAGATTCAGGAGGCCGGGAAGCTGGGCATAGAGGCGGAGATAAGAAGCATCGATTTCGCCTCGATCATGGAGCGGATGAGAAAGAGCATCAAAGAAGGTCAGGATCATGTCAGGCAGGGTATAGAGCAGTCAAAGGGCCTTGATCTATATGAAGGTGAGGGACATTTCGTTACCGACTACACGGTCGAGGTCAATGGTCAGCAGGTCAAAGGTGAGAAGGTTTTCATTGCCTGCGGCTCTCGTCCCTTCGTCCCGCCCATCAAGGGAGTGGACAGCGTCGATTACTGGACCAACGAGCAGGTGCTTCAGCAGAAGGAGAGGCCGGACAGCCTGATCATCATCGGCGGCGGATACATCGCCGTCGAGTACGGGCACTTCTTTGCCGCCATGGGCACCAAGGTGACCATTCTGGAGATGGCGGATAGGCTGACGCTGGCGGAAGAGCCCGAGATCTCTGAGTTGCTGAAGAAGGCACTCAGCCGGCGCATGGAGGTCCATACGGGTGCTCTGGCGGAGGAGGTGAGGAAGGGAACTGACGGCAAGGTCACGGTTGCGGTGAAGACGAGTGACGGCAAGAAGAGAGAATTCACGGCTCAGAGACTGCTCATGGCTGTGGGCCGGAAATCGAACGCCGATCTGCTGAAACTGGAGAACACCGGAGTGCAGATCGACCAGAAGGGCTTCATCAAGGTCAATGAGTATCTGGAGACCGCCAAGAAGAACATCTACGCGGTGGGAGACGCCAACGGCCTGCAGATGTTCACTCACGCCGCCAATCGACAGGCATCGATGGTGGCGGACAACGTCCTGCACGGTGAGAAGACCAAGCTGGACACCAGCGTCACGCCCCACGCTGTATACTCCCATCCTCAGATTGCCTCGGTGGGACTGACCGAAGAAAAAGCGAAGAAGGACCACCAGATACTGGTCGGCAAGGCCAACTACTCCAGCATCGCCAAGGGCGAGGCCATGATGGAGGAAGAAGGATTTGCCAAGGCTATACTGGACAAGGATACCAAGAAGATACTCGGCTTCCACATCATCGGCCCATTCGCTCCCGAGCTCATCCAGGAAGTGACCAACGCCATGGCCTCGGGGGGAGACATCGGCTACATCCTCAATGGGATGCACATCCACCCGGCACTCAATGAACTGATCGAGGCGGCGCTGGGCAATCTGGAAGAGACCTAGGCGGTCGGGGTCAATTGGCAGCCGAAGAGCTTGTCTCAAAGAGGTGCGGGGCGCCCTTCCCGCCGGGAGTCTGAGGGTGTCCCCGTAGAGGCGCGGTGATAGCGCGAAAGCACCTTCGATTTTAGGGTCTTGGCCAGACGCAGGCACGGCGGCTCTCGTGCCGCTCCCAGTTGATGCCATTGAGGAGCATCCTCGAAAGCGCTCAGTCCTCACCGACAGAGCCAGCCTATTCGTGCCCTTGAGGACGCATGAATTCAAGTTGACCGCGCGCTCGCCGGGAGACTATGATAAAGCTGAATATCTGCGATCAGGCGGAACATGGCTCCCAAGAAGGATTACTACGAACTGCTGGGTGTGCCGAAAGACGCTTCCCAGGATGACATCAAGAAGGCTTTCCGAAAGCTGGCCTTCCGGTATCATCCGGATCATAACCACCACGATGGTGCCTCTGACAGATTCAAGGAGATCAACGAAGCCTACCAGGTGTTGAGTGATGCCCAGAAACGGGCCAATTATGATCACTTCGGCCATATGGGGACTGGGCGGGGCTTCGAAGGCTTTGGCGATTCCTTCGGCTTGGGAGACATCTTCGACGCCTTCTTCTCCGGCGCCACCGAAGCCAGGCGACGCGCGCCACAGCCGGGAGCTGACCTGCAGTGCCAGGTCGAGCTCTCCTTCGAGGAAGCGGCCTTCGGAGCCGAAAGACAGATTGACATCCTCCGAACCGGATACTGCTCCCGCTGTCAAGGGAAAGGTGGTGAGCCGGGAACGACGCAGGTGAAGTGCCCTACGTGTGGTGGGCTGGGAGAGGTCAGGCGGGTGCATCAGAGCGTTTTCGGGCGCTTTGTGAACAGGGCCGTGTGCGATCGGTGCCACGGTGATGGGGTTGTCATGAGCCAGCCCTGCAAGCAGTGCCAGGGGACTGGGAGAGAGCGAGGCGTCCATACGGTAAACGTGACGATCCCTGCCGGAGTAAGCGATCGCTTCCAGATAAGGCTTAGAGGGGAAGGAGACGCGGGGATTCTGGATGGCAATCCGGGCAATCTCTACATCAACATCGCAGTTCAGAAACATGCGTTCTTTGTTCGTGAGGGGAACAACGTCATCTACGAGCTCCCCGTCAACTTCGCCCAAGCAGCTCTGGGGGATGAGGTGGAAGTGCCCACACTGGAAGGCAAGGCCCGCCTGAAAATCGTTCCGGGCACACAGACTGACACGGTACTGTCGTTGAAGGGAAAGGGCATACCCTATCTTGATCGCCAGGGAAGGGGAGACCAATTGGTCAAGATAAAGGTCATGACGCCTGACAAGCTGGACGACGAGCAGCGGCAGTTGTTCGTTGAGTTGGCCAAGAGCCTGGGCAAAGGCAAGACACCGGATCAGTCGGGGAAGAAGATTATGGACCGCCTGAAGAAGGGCCTGAAGTAGCCCAACCTAGAGATCCTGACAGACCTAACCGGCCTTGTCGTCCGAGTCTGGCGGTTCCGGCAGGAGACTCGGCGGCTGATACCACCTCACCCTGAGATAGTCCAGCAAGAAGCGAAGCAGCTTCGTGACTTCCAGCGATTCTCCATCTACGGGGTACTCCACCAACTCGCTGGCCGCTTTCCTGACGTCAAGCCCTTCGTAGAGCACCTTGTAGATCTTCTCGACGATAGGCAGACTGAGGCCTGACCTCTGTCCCAACTGCCACGCTGCCTGGGCCGTGGAAACACCCTCGGCAACATGGGGCATCGAGTGAGTGATGTCTTCTACAGAACGCCCCTTAGCCAGTTCCTTGCCCACATAGTAGTTGCGACTTAGTGGGCTGAACGACGTGACCACCAGATCACCCAGGCCGCTTAGCCCGATGAACGTCAGCGGGTTGGCACCAAACGTGGTTCCCAGCACGATCGTCTCACTGAGCCCCCGGATGATGAGGGCCGCCTTGGCATTGCTGCCATTCCCCAACCCATCCACCATTCCCACTCCGAGCGCAATGACGTTCTTCATGGCGCCACCCAACTCCACACCCACAATGTCGGTGCTGGTAAAAACGTAGAACTGGTTGGAGTTGATCAACTGCTTCACCCGCTCGGCCACGGCAGCATCGCGGGCCGCCACGACCGTCACTGACAGCATGCCCTGGGCGGCCTCATGGGCGATGTTGGGGCCGGCGAGAGCGCAGATGTTGGGATGAAAGCGCGGGTCGATCTCCTCGGCAATCACCTGGGACATGCGTTTGCCGGTCTCGACCTCCAACCCCTTGGTGGCACTGACTATCAGAGTCGTGTCGCTCAGGTAGTCCCTTACACGTCCTATGTTGGGGCGCATGGTACTTGACGGCACGGCCAGGATGACCATGTCCACCTTGTCCATGGCCTCTTCGAGGGAGGCCGTGGCGGAAAGGCGAGTGGGGAATCTGGGTCCAGGCAGGTAGGTGACGTTCTCCCGCGCCTGGTTGAGCTTGTCTGCCGTTTCCTGGTTCCGCGCCCAGATCTTGGTCCATATGCCGTTGCGGGCCAGGATTATTCCTAAAGCAGTGCCCCAAGCGGCACTGCCGACGATTGCTGCCTTAGACATCCTTCCCTCCTACGTTGGGGCGGAATGCCGAATTCTGGCTGCTGTCTTCCATATCCTCTCCAAAGGGAACCGAGCTCTCAGCCTATTATCCTCGCTGCCCATGAACCAAGTCAAGAATCACTTACTGCCCGTCTTCTCGCCCAGCTTCCGCTCCGTCCCAGTCAGGAGGCGCTGCACGTTGTCGCGGTGTTGGATCAAGATAACGCCTGCTGCCAGACCACAGAAGAGCACTTGTACTGCCGGGACTATGGTCAGATAGATCACTGGAGGCCGTGACCCCCAGATCATCAGAGCCAGCATGGCAAGGAACGAGGCCACTATGCCCAATATAGAGCCCAGAGACATGTAGCGGGTCAGCCGGGCAGTCCCCAGTATGATGATCGCCGTGCATAACCCCACAAGCCAGTTCATGGCCAGCAGGCTGCCGACGTACGTGGCCACGCCCCGCCCACCCCTGAACTTGATGTACACCGACCAGATGTGGCCCATGATGGCGGCCAGCGCTGCTACGACCTGAGCGGCATGATTGGGCAAGACCACCCAGGCAATCAGAACCGCCGCAGAGGCTTTTGACAGATCCAGGATCATGGTCACGGCGCCGGCCCGGCCTCCGGCAGCTCGGATCACGTTGGCCGTGCCTGTCTTGCCACTGCCGAACATCCTGACGTCTATCCCTCTGGCCGCTTTGGAGACCAGAATGCCAAAGGGGATGGCGCCCAGCAGATAGCCGATCAAGGCAACAGCAAAATATTCCGACGCTAACATGGACTGGTTACCACCCGAACCCCCGCAACTCTGATGAAGCCAGACTTGCGCCAGCCGTCAAAGGACTTACTTGCCTTTGGCCTTTCTGTCGGCCTTGCTCTTGAAAAGAAGATGAAGGGGAGTACCCTTGAATCCGCAGTACTGGCGCATCTTGTTCTCCAGGAAGCGCTGATACGAGAAATGAACGAGTTTGGCATCGTTCACGGAAAAGGAAAAAGTGGGCGGATTAATGGCCGTCTGCACTGCCTTGTAGACCTTGAGACGCCTGCGGCCTTGTTTCGGCGACTGCTTGGCCGCTTCTGCGTCTCTGACAATGCTGTCAAGCAGGTCCTGATCCAGTCGCCTGATTCGCTCTTCGTATATCCGCCTTGCCAGCGGTAGAATCTTATCCACGCCGCGTCCCGTCTTGGCCGAGATGAAGTGCGTCTCTATATACGGCATGAATCTGGTCTTCCGTTTCACGACCTCCATCCACAAGGACGTGTCTCCTGTCTCAACCAGGTCCCACTTGTTGACCAGCAGAACCGCTCCCTTGAAGGCCTTGTGAATGTACCCCAGAATGTGGATATCCTGAGCCGTGATGCCTTCAACCGCATCAACAACCAGCAGGGCAATATCGGCACGCTCAATGGCGTCAGCCGTGCGCTGAAAGCTGTATCGCTCGATACCCTGGTCGATCCGCCCCCGACGCCTGATCCCTGCGGTGTCAATCAGTGTCACCCTTCCACCCTTGTACTGCAGAACGGTGTCTATAGTGTCACGCGTCGTTCCGGGGACTTCGTCCACAACCACCCGCTCTTCCCCCAGGAGCGTGTTCAAAAGCAGCGACTTGCCCACATTGGGTCGTCCCACAATGGCGATCTTCATCGATTCCGGCTCTGCGACCGCCGGTGTTGGGGGCGGCAATCTTTCGAAAACCTTCTGCATCAACTCATGGATTCCATGGCCATGATAGGCACTGATCGGGATGGGGTCACCCATACCCAGTTCGTAGAACTGGGCCACTTGTGCTTCCTGCTTGGGACTTTCCACCTTGTTTACCACCAGCATCATGGGCTTTCCGGCACGGCGCACGATATCGGCAGTCTCGCCATCGGCGGGTACTACTCCATCACGGGCATCCACCAGAAATAGCAGCAAGTCAGCTCCAGCAATGGCCTTTTCCACCTGATCTCTGACTTTCCTTCTCATGGTCGGTCCTGGATTCGCCTCCAGACCGCCACAATCCACCAGCGTCAAGTCACGTCCCTCCCAGGAAATGTCAGAGTGAATGCGGTCTACGGTTGTTCCCGGCAGATCCTCGACAATAGCCTTTCTCATACCAAGAAGGCGATTGAACAGCGTGGATTTGCCCACGTTGGGCCTGCCGATGATGGCCACTACAGGCTTGGGCATGTTGTCCTCCTAGACAGGTTCCCCGCCCAGTGCCCTCACGAGGATCGCCTTCTGGATGTGGAGCCGGTTCTCTGCCTGGTCAAAGACCACGGACTGGGGATGATCGAGAAGCCCTTCGGCAACCTCCTCCCCGTGGTGCGCCGGCAGGGGATGCATGAACAGGGCCCCTTTCTTGGCACATGAAAGCAACTTGGAATCAACCTGATATGAAGCAAAGGCCCGGCGTCGGATTTCGGCTTCAGCCTCCTGGCCCATGCTGGTCCACACATCAGTGTAAACCACATCGGCGTCTTCCACGGCGCGGCGTGGTTCAGCCATCGTCGTGATCTTGGCGCCGCTCTGAGCGGCTAGTTTCCTGGCATGGCGAAGAGCAGGTTCGTCGAGTTCATAGCCAGTCGGGGAAGCGATAGAGAAGTCCATGCCCGCTGCCGCTGCAGCCAGGAGAAGGCTTCTGGCCACGTTGTTGCCGTCGCCGACGTAGGCCAGGCGCAGGCCTTTGAGGTCCCCCTTCTTCTCCAGGATGGTCAGGAGATCACCCAGGGCCTGACAAGGATGCTCGTAGTCTGAGAGCCCGTTTATCACCGGCACCGTCCCGTATCTCCCGAGCAACTCCACAGTCTGGTGAGCGAAGGTGCGAGCCACAATGCCGTTCACGAAACGGCTCAGCGTCCGGGCGACATCAGAGATGCCTTCTCTCTTCCCCAGGCCAACCTCGCCGGGGGAGAGGTAGATGGCGTACCCGCCCAACTGCCACATGGCCACCTCAAAGCTGACGCGCGTGCGCAACGATGGCTTCTCAAAGAGAAGGGCTATGGTCTTTCCCTTGAGGCGAGCGTCTGCCTTCTGCCCGCGTTTAAGGAAAGCAGCATTCTCAATGAGATGCTGGATTTCTTCAGGGGTGAGATCAGCTACTGAGAGCAGGCCTGTTGAAATTGCCAAGATTTGCCTTCTGTCCTTATGGCTGGTGCAACAACCATTTCCACATCATGCATCTGAGCGATGGTAGACGCGCCACATACACCCATAGCGGTGCGCAGAGCGCCGACGAGGTTCTGAGTCCCATCGCTGACTGTGGTGGGCCCAAAGAGAATCTGCTCCAATGGAGCCCGAGTGTCCACCTTGATGCGTCTGCCCCGGGGCAGGGCCGGGTGGGGACTGGCCATTCCCCAGTGATACCCGTGACCTGGTGCCTCATCCGCCTGAGCCAGGATGGCCCCCAGCATCACGGCATCGGCACCGGCAACGAAGGCCTTGCACAGATCGCTTCCGGCATGGATACCGCCATCGGTGATCACCGCCACGTACTTTCCACTTTCCTTATAGTAGTCATCTCTGGCAGCAGCGCAATCCATAGTGGCCGTCACCTGCGGTACGCCTATGCCCAGGACCTGCCGTGTGGTGCAGGTGGCCCCTGGACCAATGCCAACCAGAAGACCGGCAATGCCAGTCCTCATCAGGTCCAGAGCAGCACTGTAGCTGACGGCGTTTCCCACCACCACCGGAAGGGGGACAGACTGACAGAGTTCCGAGAAAACGAGCCCCTTCAGGCTCTTGGACTGATGCCGGGCAGTGGTGACCGTGGATTGCACTACCAGCACATCCGCGCCCGCTTCCACGATGAGAGAGGCGTACTTCTTGGCATTGGCCGGAGTTATGGACACGGCGCAGACACCGCCCTTCTTCTTTATCTCCCGAATCCTGTCCCCAACCAGCTTCTCCTTGATGGGTTGCGAATACATCTTCTGAAGCAACGGTGTAGCCTGGTTGACGGGGGCCTGGGCAATCTCCGCCAGGATCTCATCAGGCTTCTCGTAGCGGGCCTGCACTCCCTCCAGGTTCAGCACGGCCAGGCCGCCCAGCTTGCTGAAGGCCGCGGCAAACTTGGGGTCAACCACGGCGTCCATGGCTGCTGCCAGTATGGGCACCGGGAAAGTCAGATTCCCCAGACTGAAATCGATGGACGTCTGTTCAGGGTTGACCGTGACGTCGCCGGGCACTATGGCAACTTCTTCAAAGCCATAACAGCGGCGCATATCTTTGAATTGGTGAAAAGGCATTCTCTTTGTTGTAGAACCAGGGGTTATTTAGCACCAAACTATATCAGAGGGTATGTGTAAAGTCAATTTGCGCCACGTGAGATTTGTCAGGAACTACTGAGGCGCGCAGAGTGAGGAATCCCCTTTGCTGAGGGTGGGGGGACAAGGGGGTTCCCGGAAGAAGTGCAGGATGCCTCCCGCCGGGACTCGGAGGAT
>PDVJ01000168.1_pt2 | contig 12001 bp, 14 predicted proteins | sample 1369811 | NCBI WGS metagenome assembly PDVJ01 (sample SAMN07795376, study PRJNA414565) | Alkali sediment metagenome, whole genome shotgun sequencing project. | reverse complement strand
AGTGTCGTTCGCTTCATCCGTGAACTCCCGGTCAGAACGCCGCGCCGGACGTCACGCCGGACTTGCGCAGGATTGCCGCCAGCGGGCAGAAGCCCGTGAACGATGACTGCAGCAGGTTCGCGCCAACGAAAGCCGTGAACCAGAACCAGCTGGGGCTCACGTAGAGACCAAGCAGCAGACTCACGAGGATCATGGTCCCGGCAAATGCGAGCACGATTCGGTCGATGCTCATGGGTCGGTCCCCTGGGTTGTTGCTAGCGCGGGCGGCCGTCGTCAACGACTCGGCCGGTCTGGATGTCGATGCGGATCACGGGAAGGCCCGCGGCCTTCCAGGCCTGGATGCCGCCTGCGAGGTGCGTCAGGTGGCCATGCCCGGCCGCCTGCAGCTTGTGCGCCGCCATCAGGGAGCGCTTGCCCGAGCCACAGTGCAGGACCAGTCGACGGCCTTCCTGCGGCACGGCCTTCGGGTCGAAAGTCGAGAGCGGGTACAGCAATGCGCCGTGGATGCGCTCGAACGCGTACTCGTTCGCCTCGCGGACGTCCACCAGCAGGATCTCCTGGTTGGCGAGCCAGGCGTGGACCTGCTCGGGAGTGGCGTCTGTCACGTGCTTGTCGTGGTGCATGTCGAATCCTCGGCGATCGCGTTGAAGATCTGGCGGGAGGCCGTGGGCAGGTAACGTATTAGTGATTGATAATTTAGTCAAGCATGAAATAGAATCCGAGCAGCGCACACGGACTCTGCGCCCGATCGAGGCACCGATGACGTCGCCCCACCGCAGTCTGGACCCACCTGCCGGTCCTCCCGTGATCTCGCCGGAACTCGTGCAGGAGTACGCGGGCGAGGCCGCCCAGCTTCTGAAGGCGCTCGGCAACGAGCAAAGACTGCTGATCCTCTGCAACCTGCTGGATGGCCCCCTGTCGGTCGGCGAGCTCAATCAGCGCGTCGAATTGAGCCAGTCCGCGCTTTCGCAGCACCTCGCGGTCCTGCGCGAGCTTGGGCTGGTCGATACGCGGCGCGAGTCGCAGACGATCATCTACTCCCTGCCCGATGGTCCCGTCGTGCGGGTCATGGCCCTGCTGCAGGACATCTACTGCGCGACCGGCAGCGCACCCGACACCGACGACAAACCGCAACCGGCGCCCCGGGCGCCCTGCGACATCTGACGGACTGCTGCACGTGCTCCTCGCCATGCTCGGCGCGCTCGCGATCGGGCTGAGCCTGGGCCTGCTGGGCTCTGGCGGCTCGATCCTCACGGTCCCTGTGCTGCACTACCTGCTCGGCCAGCCCGAGAAGCTCGCCATCGGTGGCTCGCTGCTGGTTGTCGGGCTGATCGCCGCGGCGGCCAGCCTCCCGTATGCACGCAGCCACCAGGTGGACTGGCGCAACGTCTGGTGGTTCGGCGTCCCGGGCATGGCCGGCGCGTGGGCCGGTGCCACGCTCGCGCACTGGGTGCCCGGCCCGGCGCAGCTCGCACTTTTCGCCGGCGTGATGCTCGCGGCAGCGTGGCGCATGCTGCGCGGCGGCGTCGTGGAGCGCGCCGGACACACGCCGGGACGCGCGGTCGTGGTCGCGGGAGGCGTCGGCGTCGGGGCGCTGAGCGGCCTCGTCGGCGTCGGCGGCGGGTTCCTGATCGTGCCAGCGCTCGTGCTGCTGACCGGTGTGCCGATGGCAAGCGCCGTAGGCACCAGCCTCGCGATCATCGCGCTGAACTCCTTCACGGGCTTCGTGAAGTACCTCGACGTGCTCAGGGGCGAGTCGCTCGAGCTCGACTGGGTGACGCTGCTCGCCATCGCCGCGGTGGGCATCGTCGGCAGCTACGCGGGCAACCGCCTCGGCCGGCGCCTGCCACAGGCGACGCTGCGCCGCATGTTCGGCGGCTTCCTGGTGCTCATGGGCATATTCATCGCGGTCGAGGTGGCGCCGCGCCTGCTGCACTGACCCGTCAGCGCAAGCGCATCACGCCTGGTTGCGGCACGCCCCTGCCCAAAGTCTCGCCGGTGAGCGGTGCTCCCGCCGCCGCGCGTGCCGCACGCTGCTCGCGGTCGGCCGGAACCGGCGACTGGCCTGTGCGCTACGGGCGCTTGCCGCCCTCGAGCGCCGCGAGTCTTTCCTCCATTGCGGCGAGCTTCTCGCGGGTGCGCTTCAGCACCGCGGCCTGCACGTCGAACTCCTCTCGCGTCACGAGATCGAGGCGTGCGAGCTGCGACTGCAGCACACCCTTGAAGTTCTGCTCGAGGTCGCGGCGCAGCGCGCTGACGCTCTCGGGCACTGCGCCGGCGAGGCGTCGCGCAAGGTCGTCGATCATGCGGGGGTCAAAGGCCATGGGTCCGACACTGCATTGGAAGAGGCGCCGTAGTGTACGGCCGCCTGAACCGGCCCGCCCACGAGCCCATGAGCTGGTGGCCAGCGACCTTGATCGTGCCTGCGCTCCGCGGTGAAGCGCGGCGGCCATCGTCCCGCTCCAACTTGGTGCGGCGCGGCAGACTTCGCGGGCACCGCTGGCCCGGCCGCCGCGCCAGGACTCGCCTGGAACCTGTGGCACGGATCCTGCATCGAGGGCTTCGCGACCGTTGGCAAGACTCTCGCTGGAGCAGGAGCCCACCCGATGAAGCTGATCACCGCCATCATCAAGCCGTTCAAGGTGGATGACGTGCGGCAGGCGATTGCCGACATCGGGGTCCAGGGCGTGACCGTCACCGAGGTCCAGGGATTCGGCCGCCAGCGCGGCCACACCGAGATCTACCGCGGCGCCGAGTACCGCGTGGACTTCCTGCCGAAGACCAAGGTCGAGATCGCCGTCGACGACACCGTGGTGGAGCAGGTCATAGAGGCGATCACCAACGTCGCCCGCACCGGAAAGATCGGCGACGGCAAGATCTTCGTCACCCAGCTCCAGCAGGCCGTGCGAATCCGCACCGGCGAGGTCGGCGCCGAGGCCCTGTAGGCCCACGCCACGATTTCCCTTTCCTTGAGCGCACCAGGAGACACACCGTGACCGTTTCGAGACTCCCGACCCTGATCGGCAAGCTGCGCCTTGCACCGGCGCTGTTGCCGCTGCTGGCGCCCGCGCTCGCGCGCGCGGACGAGGTTCCCGTCCCGGACAAGGGCGACACGGCATGGATGCTGACCGCGACCGTGCTCGTGATCCTGATGACGATCCCGGGCCTGGCGCTGTTCTACGGCGGCATGTCCCGCTCGAAGAACGTGCTGTCGCTGCTGATGCAGGTGTTCATGATCTTCTGCATGGTGTCGCTGCTGTGGGCCATCTACGGCTACAGCCTCGCGTTCACGAACGGCAACGCCTTCATCGGCGGCTTCGACCGGCTGTTCATGCAGGGCATGACCACGAGCTCGGTGGCGGCCACGTTCAGCAAGGGCGTGTACATCCCGGAGTACGTGTACTTCGTCTTCCAGCTCACCTTTGCCTGCATCACGCCGGCGCTGATCGTCGGCGCCTTCGCCGAGCGCATCAAGTTCGGCGCAGTGCTGCTGTTCACGGTGCTGTGGTTCACGTTCTCCTACCTGCCGATCGCTCACATGGTGTGGTGGTGGGCCGGTCCCGACGCCTACACGGATGCCGAGGCCGGCGCAGCCGCCACGGCGACGGCAGGCTTCCTGTTCCAGAAGGGCGCGCTCGACTTCGCGGGCGGCACGGTGGTGCACATCAACGCCGGCATCGCAGGCCTGGTCGGCGCCCTGATGCTGGGCAAGCGCATCGGCTACGGCACGGCTTCCATGGCGCCGCACAACCTGCCGCTGGTGATGGTCGGCGCCTCGCTGCTGTGGGTGGGCTGGTTCGGCTTCAACGTGGGCTCGGGCCTCGAGGCGACCGGCTTCGCCGGCATGGTGTTCGCCAACACCATCCTCGCCACGGCCGCCGCCGCGCTCGCCTGGTCTTTCGCGGAGTGGATCCACCGCGGCACGCCCACGATGCTGGGCGCGGCCTCCGGTGCGGTCGCCGGTCTCGTCGCCATTACGCCGGCCTGCGGCTGGGTGGGTCCGATGGGCGCGATCGCGATCGGCCTGATCGCCGGCCTGGTGTGCCTCTGGGCCGTGGCGAGCCTCAAGAAGAAATTCGGCTACGACGACTCGCTCGACGTGTTCGGCGTGCACTGCGTGGGCGGCATCGTCGGCGCGCTGCTCACGGCCGTCTTCTGTGCTCCTTCGCTCGGCGGCACCGGCGTGTTCGACTACGTCGCGAACGCCGTCGGCGAGTACTCGATGGGCGCGCAGTTCAAGTCGCAGCTGATCGGCGTCGTCGTGAGCCTGGTCTGGTCCGGCGTGGTCGCCGCGGTGTCCTTCAAGATCGTGGACCTGGTGGTCGGCCTGCGGGTCGCCGAGGACGAGGAGCGCCAGGGCCTCGACACCGTGTCGCACGGCGAGCGCGCGTACAACTGACCGAGTCTGTGGAAGGCGGCCGGTTCCTGCGATCCGACGGTGCTGCAACACCGTTGCAAGTGGAGTTGCTGCCCGAGAGGTAGCAGGTCACGGGGCGACGCGGACGCCGCGCTTCTCAACCGCCGGAGGTTTGCCTGATTCGTCGACGACCGCGCTGCGTGGCTCGGCGGCTGCGACCTGTCGCTGCTGACGCGGGCGGCACGCGGCGCCCGCGACAACGACAAGCAACACCCTCTGCAATGAACGACGCCGGCATCACGCCGGCCGTCGTTACAGCTCAGTAGATCTCGCTCCAGCCGACCCGACGAGCCTCGCCGGCGACGCCCGGGGCGGCCGGAACTTCCATCGCGCGCACCGTCGTGTCGGCCTGCGTGACCACCGCGATCAACTTGTTGGTCGGCAGGCGGATCAGGGTCAGGCCTGTGGCAATCGAGTTGCCGACCGGCTCACCGACGGCCATGTCACGCTGCGTGACCACGGGACCGCCGGACTTGTAGTCCACGGTATAGAGCCAGCTGACACCGCCGACGGTGCAGCAGTCTTCGTTGGGCTGGTTGGCCACGATCACGAAGGTGCCGAGCTGCAGCCGCGGATCGACGTTCATGCGCTCGCCGACGGGTGTATTGAGATACCAGCCGTTGTTGACAGCCCAGTCGACCGGCTGCGGATCCGAGATCGTGCGCGGCGAATCGTCGACGTCCATCGTCTGCTCGACGAGCAGCGCTGCATCGTCGGTCAGCACGCCGAGGTCCGCGCCCGTGTCCTTCACCGCAAACATCGCCTGCGCCACGGTGGCGGAGGGCGAGTCCGGATCGAGGTCCGAGAGACCCAGGTAGCGTCCGGTGCCGAAGGACACGACGCGGTGCAGGACGCCGTTCCCGTCCCTCACGCGTGCGAGCTCCGGTCGGACCGTGATCGGCAGGTCACCGACGACCGAGGACGTGCTGCCGAGTCGCTGCGAGCTGCCGGCGGTGAGGTCGAAGCGCCACAGGCTGCCGCCGAAGTCGCCGCCGTAGACGTACTGCGTGCTGTTGTCGACCAGCGAGCTGGCCACGAAGTTGTTGATCTTGGCGATGCCGCTGACGTTGGGATCGGTCACTGCGTTGCTGGTCACGATCTCCTGGAGCTTGGCGCCGGAGAACGCGTCGAGCACATACAGCCGTCCCTTGCCGTCGCCCGGGCCGCTGTTGTTGTAGCCCGAAGCGAAGACCACGACCCAACGGCCGTCAGAGGCTCGCTTGGTCAGCACCGGATTGCCGTAGGAGTAACCCACGTCGTTGTCCTGCGCGGTACCGAACTCCCAGAGCGCCTTCGGGTCGTCAGGGTCGGTGACGTCCAGGGCATAGACGGCGCGTCCGCCGCGGCCGAGGCCGCCGATCAGTACGGTCTTCCATACGTCATCTCCCGTGTCGAAGGCATCGCCGACCGTGATCGGACCGTCGACGAAGAACTCGTGGTTGTTGCCGTAGCCGGCATCGGCGAGCTTGTGGAGCTTCGGGATCACGACGGACGGGATATAGGCCCACAGTTCCTCTCCCGTTTCGGCGTCGAACGCGTGCAGCATGCCGTCGTTGGCGCCCACGTAGACGACCGGGTCGCGATCGGCCATGGCGTTCGCAAAGGCCGCATAGCCGCCGTCGCCGTAGCGGAACTTCGGCCTGCCGACGTACACCGGCGCGGTGTCGACGATGTCGCCGAGTGCATAGGTGCGATCTCGGAAGATCCCGTTGCCGTCGTCGTCCTCGTTGCCACTCTGTCCGCGGATGAAGTCGATCATCGCTCCATCCGTGGCGGCGGCCTCCTGGTCGTCGTCCCAGGTGCCGTACTGCGTCAACGCGCCGGCGGGGTTGGTGCCGTCGGAGCGGAAGTACCCGGCGGCGATCTCGTCGTCCAGATTGTCCTCGGTGAATTCCTTGAGATTGTCGGCGGCCGCGCCGTCGAAGGTGTAGATGTTGCGGGAGTCCGAATCGTCGGCGACCTTGCTGCCGAGCTCGGTGCGGGCCGACCACTCGATGTCGGCGGACAGCGCGCCCGTCACCAGGTCTATCTCGCGCGCCTGCAGGTCGCCGTGCCAGAGCCCGGTCGTGTACTGGGCCACGTATGCGAAGTTGTCGCCGGCCACGGGCTCGAGGCTGCTGGTCGCGGCGGCCGAGGCAGACGCGGTGCTGACCGAGATCGCGGCCAGCGTCCTCGAGAGCGCCGCGACGAGTGCGTCGGGGCTTTCGGCGCTCAGGTACTGGCCGCGACCGTTGACGGCCGCGTGCCAGAGGTCGTCCACGCGAGCCACCACCGTGTTCGAATTCGAACCCGTCTGGGGATCGGGCCAGTTCTTGGTGCCCTGCAGGATCGCGTTATAGTCCGCCGAGCCGCCGCCGAGGTAGTTGTCCGCGTAGACGAGCTGACCGCTCACGCCCAGTCCGAGGGTGAAGGTCGTCATGTGCTGGTGGTTCGCGCTGTCCGCGCCTGCCACCGGCACGTTGTTGTTGGTCACGTCCAGCTGCGTGACACCGTCGTCCAACAGCCCGCCGGTCGTGTCCGGCGCGGCGTTGACACCCTGGGCGACAGCTGGCCTCAGGTCCGTCTTGTAGTAATACATCGCGATGTCGGCGAGCGAGTTGGTGTACTGGCCCGCGTCGAGGTACGGACGATCCGTGCCCGCGACACCGTCCTGGTCGCCGACGTTCGTGGCGTTGTCCTCCATCCTCGGTCCATACGTGGCCGTCTCGGAGCCGGTATTCCAGTAGCCGTCCGTCGTCAGGATCGAGAAGTTCTGCTGGCAGGAATACTGGATCGGGTCATCGTTCCCGCTCAGGGCAGCGATCTTGCCGGTGTAGTACTGCCCGGCCCGCGAGAGCGCGCCGCGCAGCGGGGTGCCGCAGCCACCGCCCACCGCGCAGCCGGCGCCGTAGAGTCTCGAGTACCAGGTGTTGCGGTGTGCGCCCTGGAAGGTGCCGAGCTTCAGGAACCGCGTCGAGGCATTGTTTGGGTTCTGCTCGCGGATCGTCACGAAGCCCACCCGGAAGGTGTCGTTGACGGTCGCGAACGCACGGCCCGCCGCGGACTTCATCGTGAGCATTCGCTTCCGGTAGTAGCTGTACCAGTTCGCGAAGTTCTGCTGCTGCGCCGCGGGGACGACGACCTTGGTATAGGCGTTGTTGGCCGCACAGGTCGACGGCGGTTCGTCGGGGTTCGCGGTGTAACGGTAGTAGTAGGCCGGCTCTGCGGCGGGATTGGCGCTAGGACCCCCGGCGGCCGCGAGATTCCGGTTGTCGCCTATGACGTAGGGACGGAAGCTCGTGCTCAGGTTCGTGGTAGCCCCGCCAGCGAAGCCGTCGTTCCAGGCAGCCGTGAATGTGGCGTTCGGATAGTCGGTACCGTCGGCCCGCTTCGGTGCAACGTAGGTGATGGCGGGGTTGAAGTAGATCGGGTTGTAGCCGAAGTTCTTGAAGCAGTTGCGGGTGCCGTTGGCCCAGGCCGCATCCGGCATGAACTCCCAGTTCATGCTGGTCGAGTCGTCCAGGATGAAGTAGATGTTCGGCGGATGCCTGCGGCGAGCTCAGTCCGGCGAGTGCCGTGAGCATGGTGGTCAGGACGAGTTCCTTGAGTTTCATCGGTCCCACTCCCCGTCAGATCACGACCAGCGCCTGCACGAAGCGCACGGTGTTCCGTGGCCCGTCGATGCGCGTGGTAATGCGGTAATAGGTCTGCGCTTCAGCCGACAACGGCAGGTTGCCGTAGGAGGCGCCGCCGCGCGTGCTGCCCTCGCTCGCACCGGTGGCGAGGCGCGAACAGGCCATGGCCGTCAGCCCGTCGGAAGCGACCAGCGCGTTGGGATCGCCCTCCGCGTTGCAGACCCGGTTGACGACATAGCGAACCGTGAACCCGGGCGCCACGCCGGCGGGCGCGGCTGTGACTGCCGCCATGTTGCAGTCGGCGCCGGGATCGTCAGCCAGCCAGTCCACGTCGTCCGCGACGTCGTCCGGGGTGCGCGTCCCGGTGAGGTCGCAGTTGTCGGCGGTGGTGGTCGCGAAGTAGCCGACCGCGGCGTTGGCGACGGAGTCGTCGAAAAGCGTCCCGTCGGCGGCGTTGGCGACCAGCCAGTCGATTGCCACTTCCGTCGCGGCATCGCCGGCGGCGAGCGCAGTGCGCTGAAACCCCAGATTGCCCACCACCAGCGTGCCGGTGTCGCTCGAACGAAGCAGCGCGATCGCGGCGAAGGCGATCGCGATCAGGGCGATCAGCACGATGGGCAGCGCCAGGCCGCGCTGCGACACCGGTCGCGACGCCTGGCCGGCAGTTCTCATACGCCCGCCCAGATGACGTTGATGATCGGGATCACGACGCGCAGCACCTTGTAGCGGAAGCGGCGTTCCTCATCGTCCAGATCCATCGTCAGTTCGGTGGCCAGCCCCTCGTCCCACAGCACCAGGGAGTCCGGACTCACCATCTCGCGCTCGAGGTTGCCGCGCGTCACGATGGCGACGCGTATCGCCTTGATTCGCGTCTGGTTCGCGGCGGTCGGTGCGGCCCAGGTCGCGCCGGTCGCGTCCACCCACTCGTTGACCGTCGGGCTGTTGAGCGGGGCCACGCCGTACTGCACCTGAAGATTGACGACCTGCGGGGCCATCGAATCCACGTCGGCGAGCGTCGGATTGGCCGGCGCCGCGATTGCATCCCATCCGGCGAGGTCGCAGGAGTTGTCGGCAGCCGGCGCGCCGTCGTCATTGCAGACCACTCCGAAGGCCCTGATGCCGAATCGACCGAGGTTCACCAGCACGTCGCCTACCTCGTAGGAAACGGAGTTGGCGAACGCGGCCCCCGGGTCCGCGGGGTTGTAGGGGAACTGCGCGTCGGAGTCGTGATGGATGCGCCAGCTGTTGCCAGTCGGCTCGGGATCCTGGCTGAGCTGCATCAGCGTGCAGCGCTTCGACCCGTCCGGGGCGGTCGCCAGCACCAGGTCCCCTTCCTGCAGCGCGAGGTTGCTGCTCACCGTGACGAGCGCGTCCGGCGACGCCATGTTCTGCACGACGGTCGATGGCGCCGGGCCGAAGTTGGCGTTGCCGCGGAAGATCTCGATACGGTCCGTGCCGGCGCCACCGTCCACGATGCGCACCGGTGCGCGCGCCTCGCCGTCCAGGTACGTCGCGGCGTCGTAGAAGATGTTGGTGCCCGGCGCGCAGGCGAAGCCTGAAGGCAACGCGAGACCCGCGCCCGCCATGCGCACCTCGCGCTCCATCATGAACAGGCCGACCGACGCGCTGATCTCCGCATCGTTGGCCGTTGTCGCCGTGCGCTTGCGCGACTCGTAGACGGTGAGCACCTGCGTGACGACGATCACCGTGATGAGCGAGATCGTCACCGCGACCATGAGCTCGACCAGGGACAGACCACGACTTCGTGCGCGCATGGGTCAGTTACTCGCCAGCGTGGCCGCGACGACGTGCGTCCGCGGAGCGCCACCCGGGTCCTGCCAGCCGATGGTGACGGTCACGACGTCGTCGTTCACCTCAACCGTGCGTGTCCCCGCCGGGAGCTGCGGCAGGTCCGCGTCATCCTCGACATAGGCCGCGAGGTTCGCGCGGTCAACCCACATGCGGCCGATCAGCTCGTCGGCAATCGTCACGGCCTGCGAGCGATACTCGATCTCGCCGGTGTCCTTGATCGCGGTACCAAGCAGACGCACCAGGGCGACGATTCCGATGGCGAACAGCAGCACCGCCACCAGCACCTCCACCATCGCGGAACCCGCCACCTTGCGACGCGATCGCATGGGCACGATGCTCACAGGCAGGCCCTCGCATCGGTGTCCGCAGCCGCGGGATCGCACAGCCTCGCGACACCACTCCCGAGCACCTGGATCTGGAGCGGCCGATAGCCGTCGGCTTCCGGCGGCTGCGCGGACTGGAAGTCGATCTGCGTGATCGGCTCCGAGGCGTCGGGGTTGGGATCCAGGACTCGGCCGAACGGGTCGAATGTCACCCGGTCGGCGTCGACCGGCGCAATCGTGAGCGCCAGGTTCGCCTGGCCCTCGCTGCCGGCACCTTCGTGCAGGACGACGGTGTCACCGCCGATCACGGTGCTGACCTGCCAGCCGTCGTCCTCGACGAGGAATTCGACGCGGGCGTTGCGGCGGATCGCCTCAGTCCGTGCCAGCGTCAGGCCCGACTTGAACGCCTCGCCGGCCGCGCGGATGCGGCCGTTCTCGATGACCCCGCGCATGGTCGGCACTCCCGCGACGAGCAGGAACGCGAACACGGCAACCGTGATCATCAGCTCGATGACGGAGAATCCGCGCGCGTGGGTCAGCATCAGCAGCCATCTCCCTTGCGGCTTATCCAGCAGGCGTGATCCCCCCACGGGCCCGACGTCGTACGGGCATTCGTCTCGTCGACGGTGAACTCGAAGCCATCGATCGGGCCACCGGCACTGCCGGTCGCGGTGATCGTGTAGGTGGCGTCGTCCGGGGCGCCACAGTCGACGGTGAAGCTCTCGCCGTCGCCCGGACAGGGCATGCCGTCGTACGTGCGGTTGTCGAGGAAGAACTGCTCGGCGACGACGCGGCCGCTGCCCAGGGTCTCGATGACCGACGCCACCGCGCCACGACGCACGTACTCGCGATAGCTCGGCACGGCGATCGACAGCAGGATCGCGGCGATCGCCAGCGCGATCATCAGCTCGATCAGCGTGAAGCCACGCGAGCCGCGTGGCTCGAAACCACCGTGAAGTGAGGCTCTGTTTTGCATAATGCCGCCGTGGCGAGGACACTTCGAAATTGGTCGCGACCGAATGTGCCGGACTCGATGCGCCTCTGCACCTGCACCATGTGAATTCTGTGAAGCAGGCCGCGCTTGAAAGCGGATCCCGGTCTGGCAGCACGGACGGAACGGCGCCGGAGCAAGAACCGGAAGCGGTCGGGATGAAGCCTGCAGCGCGAATTGCTACTGTTGCGCTTGGAGTCGTGGTGATAGGAGCCGATCCGATGAAAGCAATGCTGACGGTGGTGACGTGCCTGCTGATCGCCGCCGGCGCTCGCGCCGGCGACGTCTATGTGGTCACGGATTCCAAGGGCAACCGCGTGTACACGGACCGCCCGCAGTCGCTGCCGGCCGAGAAGATCACGGTCCGCGGCACCGAGACGAATTCGGAGGACGCCACGCGCGCGCAGTCGCGGGTGGCCGGGTACGCAGCCGAGGATGCGGCCCTCGGGCAACAGCAGGAGCAGACCGAAGCGGCCGCGAAGGCGAAGCTGGAGACTGCCGAGGATCGTGCAAAGCGCTGCGTGGACGCGCGCGACCGTTACCAGTCCATGATGAACGCGCGGCGTCTCTATGAAGAGGGCCCGGACGGCGAGCGGCGCTATCTCTCCTCGGAGGAAATCGACGCCTCGCGCGCCGATGCCAAGCAGATGATGGACATGTTCTGCGAAGGCCAGTAAGGATCGCGTGAGATGACACTTTCGGCCGGCTTCGCCGGACTTGGCGCCATGGGGCGCGGGATGGCGCGCAACCTGCAACGGGCGGGGCTGCTGCGTTGTGTCTGGAACCGCACGCCAGGGCCCGCAACAGATCTGGCGCGGGAACTCGGCGTTGCCGCCGCGAGTGA
>PDVJ01000628.1_pt1 | contig 12027 bp, 10 predicted proteins | sample 1369811 | NCBI WGS metagenome assembly PDVJ01 (sample SAMN07795376, study PRJNA414565) | Alkali sediment metagenome, whole genome shotgun sequencing project. | reverse complement strand
CCTGCCCCGGCGGCCGAACCTTCCCGCAAGACCCCGTCCCGCGCCAAGTCCGAGGACGAGAAGAAGCAGGAGGCGTTCGATCTCGTGCTCGCCACAATCGAGGCGCTCGCCGAGGACCGCGAAGAGGACGAGAAGATCTGGGGCTCGATGATCAAGCAGGCGCTGAAACGCCAGCGCCCGGGCTTCAACGAGACCTACCATGGCTTCCGCAGTTTCAGCCAGCTGCTCGAGGAAGCGCAGGCGCGCAGGCTGATCGAGATCGAGAAGGACGAGAAGTCGGGCGGCTACGTCGTGAGGGCGGTGGCGAACTGAAGACCACCGGCATTTGCCGGGGCCGGAGACCGATCTTGACGCCGCCACAGCGGGACGACCCCACCAGCTCGTTACGCTCACTGGTAACTCCCTACGCCCGTCCTGACCGCCGCAAGGCACTCTGGCAGCTTGCCAACACGCTGCCGCCATTGGTCGGGCTGTGGGTACTCATGGCACTGACGCTCGAGTGGAGCCGCGGCTGGTCCCTGCTGCTGGTGCCGCTGGTCGCCGGGCTGTACGTGCGCCTGTTCATCATCCAGCACGACTGCGGCCACGGCTCGTTTTTCGCCAGCGCACGAATGAATCGCACGGTCGGCGCGGCGCTCGGCCTGATCACGCTGTTTCCGTTCGCTTACTGGCGCCGGACGCACGCGATCCACCACGGCACCTCGGGCAATCTCGACCGACGCGGCCTCGGCGACATCCAGACGCTGACGGTGCTTGAATACCGGGCGCTGACGCGGTCCCGACGCCTGGCATACCGGGTCTATCGCAGCATGCCCGTGATGCTCGGGATCGGCCCGCTGTACCAGCTCCTGATCAAGCATCGCGTCCCGTTCGACCTGCCGCTGTCCTGGCGCGCGGAGTGGGCCAGCACGTTCTGGAACAACGTCGCGCTCTCGGTTGCCGTCCTCGTGCTGTGCCGGGTCTTCGGCTGGCCGATCGTGCTGGCAGTGCACCTGCCGGTGATGCTGCTCGCCGGCGCGGCCGGCGTGTGGCTCTTCTACGTGCAGCACCAGTTCGAGGACACCTACTGGGCGCGGCAGGAACGGTGGAACCCGGATTCAGCGGCGATGGCGGGCAGCTCGTTCTACGACCTGCCGCGGGTCGTTCACTGGTTCACTGGCAACATCGGGTACCACCACATCCATCATCTCTGCAGCCGTGTGCCGAACTACCGGTTGCGGGAATGCTTCGAGTCCGACGCACGCCTGCGGACTGCTCCGCGATTCACACTCGCGAGCAGCCTGCGTTGCGCCCGCCTGAAGCTGTGGGACGAGGACGCGGCGACAATGGTGGGGTGTNNCGACGCAGCCGGGACAGGATTCGAACCTGTGACCTTCGCCTTCGGAGGGCGACACTCTATCCAACTGAGCTACGGGCGCATCGTCGGGGGGCGGATGATAGACCGCGGATGGAAATGTCGTCCATAAACCGACGCCTTTCGGCCTGGGAATCAATGCCTTGTGCCAGCCACCAATAACTGCGGGGTGGCGCAACCCCGTCTCCCGCAAGTTATACTTCGCGGCCTTGTTTTCGGCACCAGCCCTGGGGAAATCCCGTGAGCGCATCGCACGACCGCACGTTCTTCGACACCTTCCTGCTGGTGCTGGGCATCCTCGTGGGTGTCACGGTCGGCCTGATCATCATCGCCCGGATCATCGCCGCGAATACGTCGGTGGCCAACAGGGCCGAAGACCCGGTGTACCAACGCCAGGTCGAGGAGCGCATCCAGCCGGTCGCGAGAGTTGCGATCGCCGGGCAGGACAACACCGCGCTGGCACCGCCGGCTGCGGCTCCCGCCGTGGCCGCAACCGCCGCGGCGGACCTCACTGGCGAGCAGGTTTATAACCAGGCATGCGTTGCCTGCCATGGCGCGGGGGTGGCGGGAGCCCCGAAGTTCGGCGACAAGGCCGCGTGGGCGCCGCGCATCGCACAGGGCCTGGACACGCTGAACACGCACGCACTGCAGGGCTACCAGGGCAAGGCCGGCTACATGCCGCCGAAGGGCGGCCGCACCGATCTGAGCGACCAGTCGGTGGTGAACGGCGTCGATTACATCGTAGCGTCAGGCAAGTAGGCCGGCGCGAGCAGCGGCGGCGCTGCCGGTCGCTCACTCCTCCGTCTGCCTGAAATCCACTCCGAGCGAACGCAGCTTCCGGTAGAGGTGAGTGCGCTCCATGCCGACCCGCTTGGCGAGCTGCCCAACCTTGCCGTTGCAGAGCTGCAGCTGCTGGGTGAGATAGGCGCGTTCGAAATGCTCGCGCGCTTCGCGCAGCGGCAGTGACAGCAGGTCCTGCTTGACGAGCGGCTCGTCTCCCGGCGCCTGCGAGGCGATCTCGCGCTCGATCTCCTCGAGCCGGATTTCCTCGCTGCCGTTCTGGATCAGAAGCCGGTGCACGAGATTCTTCAGTTCGCGGATGTTGCCGGGCCACGGGTAGTTCCGCAGCCGGTTCTGCGCGGCAACGCCGAAGCGCCGGAACGGCAGGCGCTCGTCGTCCACCAGCCGTTCCACGTAATGGCGCAGCAGGTCCGGCACGTCCTCGGCGTACTCCCTCAGCGGCGGAATCCTGAGCACGAGCACATTGAGGTGCGACAGCAGGTCGATGCGGAACGGCTCGAGGCCGCGCGATTCGAAGCCAGGCTGTGCCGATGAAATCACGCGCGCGTCGAAACGGACCGGGGTCACTCCCCCGGAACGCTGGAAGCTGCCGGCGTCGAGCGCCGCGAACAGCAGGCGCTGCGCCGCCGGCGACAGGTCGCCGAGTTCGTTGATGAACAGCACGCCACGCTCGGCCTGTTCGATCAGGCCTTTGCGCACGGTACCGTCTGGCTCCGAGCCGTAGAGCATTGCCTCGAGGTTGTCTCCGGTGAGTGCGCCGGGCACGACGGTCACGAACGGCCCGCCCGCCCGTGGCCCGAGCGAATGGATGTAGCGGGCGAACGCTTCGCGACCCGTGCCCACCTCGCCGACGATCAGCACCGGCGCCTCGTGCGGCGCGAGCTGCTTCACCTGGTCGCGCAGCTCGCGCATGAACCGGCTGCGGCCGACGGGTGCGATGAGCGGCGGCACGATGGCCCGCGCCGCATTCTTGCGGCGTCGTCCCTCATCGAGCGAGCTGCGCACCGTGCGCAGCAGCTTCGCCAGCGAGAGCGGCTTCTCGATGTAATCGAGCGCACCGAGCCGGGTGGCCTCGACAGCGGTCTCGACGGTACCGTGGCCCGACATCATCACCACCGGCAGCGACTGGCCGTGCAGATGCTGCCATTCGCGAAGCAGGCTGATGCCGTCGATGTCGGGCATCCAGATGTCCAGCAGGACGAGGTCAGGCAGCTGGGTCGCACACGCGGCGCGCGCTTCGGCCGCCGTGCCCGCGATCTCGACCGTGTACCCCTCTTCGGCCAGGATCTCCTGCACGAGATCGCGAATGTCGGCCTCGTCGTCTACGACCAGTATCCGTGCGTTGCTCACGCGCTCTCCCTCCTGGGCTCCGGCCGGCGGGACGAACCCCGCACTGCCTGGCCCCGCGTTGTCTGATCAAACGGCAGCTCGACACGCACGCGCGCGCCGCCCCCGGCGCGGTTATCCGCTTCGACGTACCCACCGTGCTCCTCGACGATCTTGCGTACGATCGCAAGCCCCAGGCCGGTACCCCGTGTCTTGGTCGTCACATAGGGGTCGAAGACCTGCCCGACCTGTTCCCGCTGGAAGCCGGGGCCATCGTCCTCGACGTCGATCTCCGCGATCTCGACGCCTTCCCTCGTCACGACGCGTGTCGTCACCAGGATCTCGCCGCCGTCCCGCCCTTCCAGCGCCTCGACTGCGTTCGTGAGCAGGTTGTGCAGCAGCTGCCGAAGCCGCCCCTGGTCGGCCACCATCTCGGGCAGGCCCGGATCGAGCATGACGCCGAGGCGTTTTCCGCGGCCGGCGACCTGCGCACGGTACAGGTCCGTCACCTCCGTGACGAGCTTGTTGACGTTGACGCTCGCCATCTCGAACCGCGGCGCACGCGCGTACTCGCTGAAAGCGTTGACCATTTCCTTCATTGCCTCGACCTGCTGCACGATCGTTTCCGTGCCGCGGTCGAGCAACTGCGCGTCCTTTTCGTTCAGCGACGGCAGGAGCTTGTGCCTCATGCGTTCTGCAGAGAGGCGGATCGGAGTCAGTGGATTCTTGATCTCGTGAGCCAGGCGGCGGGCGACCTCGCCCCACGCGGCCTCGCGCTGGGCCTGGAGCATGCTGGTAATGTCGTCGAACACCAGCACATACCCTCCCGGCGATTCGCCTTCTCGCGGCAGCGGGGTACATGTGCACATGATGACATGGCGGCTGCTGCCCACCTGGAAAGTGAGCTGGTCGCGCCATTCGGCATCGCCGGCCGCGAGCCGCGTTCGGCAGGACTCGGCGAACTGCCTGAGCAGGCCCTCACTCGATCCGATCTCGGCCAGATTGCTGCCAACGGCGCCCTCGACCTCCTCACCGAGGATCGCGCCCGCGGCGCGGTTCGCGGTACGCAGGCGCAGGTCGGGCTCGAGCGAGATGACGCCGGTGGAGAGGCGCGCGAGAATCACGGCCAGGTTCGCACGCTCGGTCTCGGCGGCCTGCTGCGCAAGGACCTGGTCCGTGCGGGCACGGCGCAGCCGTTTCGTCATGTCATTGAACGAGTGGACGAGGAAGCCCATTTCGTCGTGCGACGTGAGCGGCAGCCGCAAGTCGAGATCCCCCTGGGCCACCGCCCTGGTGCCCTTCACCAGGTCCTGGATCGGCTGCACCAGCTTCTGTGCCGTGAAAACCGCTCCGTACCACGCCGCGAGCAGCGACAGCAGCAGCACGACCGTGAGCGTGAGGATGAAGCTGACCTTGAGTGGCGCGCGCAGGTAGTCCTTCTCACCGAACTGCTTGTATGCCTCCTGCACGGTATCGGCGAGGGCTCCGAGCCGCTCGGCGACCGGGTACACGGCCTGCAGCACGAGGCGCTCGGCGCCCGGCAGCGGCTCGCCGATCGGCACCGCGGTGCGTACCAGGTACCCGCCGCCGGATTGCGGCTCGAGGCTGACAAACGGTCGTCCCTGCCTGAGTTGCAGCAGCACCTCACCGGGGACCTCGTCCGGCACGACGTCCGCCGAAAGGCCCTTGCTCACGGCTATCACCGCGCCCGCCTCGGTTGCCACTACCAGCTCGACAGCGCCGACCTGTCGCCGCAGCGACTCGAGCAGACCTGGCGTCGGCCCGCCGCTCACCATGATCTCGTCCGCGATCAACTGAGTGTCGCCCATGTGCTCACGCATGCGCGTCTCCAGCGCGGAGCGGCTCAGCACCAGCGCGTCGTCCAGGCTTTCCCTGATCTCGACGTTGAACCAGCTGTCGATGCCCTTGTTCAGGAACTGCACCGCGAAGAAGTACACGAGCAGGATCGGCAGGGTGGCCAACACGCCGAATGTCCAGACCATGCGCGCCTTGAGTCGTGAACCGATCACGTGGCCGCGCCAGTCCCGCACGAGCTGCGCGAGCTTCGAGAACAGCAGCACGACCAGCACCGCGATCCCGGCCGCGTTGATCGCCAGTATCCAGGGGTGCAGGCGACTGAACTGATCGGAGTTCTGCGCCGTCTGGGCCATGAACAGGATCGCGGCCAGCCAGAGCAGGCCGCCCACGCCCATCAGCGCAACCGTGAGCACGCGGCTCAGGGGCGGAGCGGCCATATGAACCACTCGCTCTTGGTGCTCCAGTCATCGGTCCAGAAGAGCAGCCACTCGAGCGCGGCCGGCGTCGTACTGAGGTCAAGCACGGCACGCAGGTAGACCTCGTACCGCGTGTCGCCCTGCACCAGGTCGGCGTCGATGACCGGCAGGCTGCGCACGTCGCCAACGTCCTCGAGAGCAGCCTGCAGCGATCCGAAGTCCTGCTGCTCGCCCGTATTGAGGTTGCGCAGCAGATAGCGCTGGCTCAGCGCGTGGTAGCTCAGTTCGTACGCCTGCTCGAGTTGCGCGACCGTGGTGTCCGGCCAGTAGCCGCGTACCCGCGCCAGTTCGATCTGATAGGCGATCCGCAGCGTAAGTCCGGCCTCGATGCCCTTGCGCGCTGCCTCGGGCAGCGAAATTTCCACCTTCGCGTTGAGTTCGTAGAGCTCCTGGTTCGCGTCCAGCGCAAGCGAGGCGCTTCGAACCACGGCCTTCGACTCCGCGAGAACCGGTGAAAGCGCCGCCGTTGCGAGAAAGCACAGCAGCCATATCGCTCCGCGCCGCAACAACTGCGGCACTTGGCGAAAGGACATGGGGTTGCTGTTGCTCATTACCAACGGTCAGGACGCCTTACTGAGGCAAGCATAATAGAAGCCGTCCATGTCGGCTTCCCCGGGTAGCACAAGGTAGCCCGGTCCAGCAGCCGGGCGGTCCGGCCAGCCGCGAGTCCGGGCGGGCGTCAGGTCCGTCGCATCACGGGCCCGGGCGAGGAACTCCTCGATCACGCCCTCGTCCTCCGCCCGAAGCACCGAGCAGGAGCAGCTCGTATAGACCAGGGTTCCGCCCGGCCGCAGCAGGGGCCAGGCCGCCGCCAGCATGGCAGCCTGCCGACGAGCCAGCGTCGGGATGTCCCGGGCCCGCCGCAGCACCTTGATGTCCGGGTGCCGCCGGATCACGCCGGTCGCGGAACACGGCACGTCGAGCAGGATTCGGTCAAATGACCGCCCGTCCCACCAGCCCTGCGGCTGGGCGATGTCGCCGGCCACGATCAGCGCAACCAGCCCCAGTCGCCCGAGGTTCTCCCGGACGCGCTCGAGCCGCGCTTCAGACACGTCCAGGGCCGTCACCTCGGCCCGGCCCCCGATGCGCTCGAGCAGGTGGCAGGTCTTGCCCCCGGGCGCCGCGCAGGCATCGAGAACGCGGTCCCCCGGCTGCGCGTCCAGCAACTCCACCGCGAGCTGGGCGGCGGCATCCTGGACCGAGACCAGGCCTGCAGCGAATCCGGGCAGCGAGTGTACGTCGGTGGGCGGGTCGATCAGCAGCGCATCCGGCGCATAGGCGTGGCGGGTAACGCGCCGCCCGGCAGCCTCGAGCTCTGCCGCGTACCTGTCCGTGTCGGTTCGCATCCGATTGACCCGCAGCCACATGGGCGGGTGCGCATTGTCGGCCTCGAGGATGGCCTCGAAGCCCTCGGGGCGGTCGCGGCGCAGCATCTCGACGAACCAGCGTGGGTGGGCCGTGCGGACGGCCAGGTCGGCATCGACTGCGGCGAGCACCGCCTGCTGCTCGCGCTGGAATCGCCGCAGCACCGCATTCACGAATCCGCTCGCCCGATCGTGCCCGAGCACCCGCGTTGCGCCCACCGTCTCGGCGACCGCGGCGTGCGGCGCGACGTCGCCTGACATCAGCTGGAACAGGCCAACCTCGAGCAGCGCCCGCAGGTCGGGCGCCAGCTGCGCCGGAGGCCGCTCGCAGAGGCGGTGCACGACCTCGATCAGGCGGAAATGCCAGCGCAGCGTCCCGTAGCACAGTGAACGCTTCAGCCCTCGAGCCGAGCCCTCGTCGGCGTCACCGGCGAGCAGGTCGTCGAGCGACCGCCCACGGTCTATAACCTGCGACACCAGCCTCGCAGCGGCCGCCCGGATTTCCGCCGGTGAGGGCTGCGCGCCCATCAGCCGAGGCGCGCGCCGAGCAACGGGTGCGCGTTCAGGAACTCCGCGGCCGACGTGGCATTGCGGCCGGCGAGCTGCAGCCGGTGAACCGCGAGAGACCCGCTGCCACTGGCGACCGCGAGCCTTCCGTTGGCCGCCTCGACGACGACGCCCGGCATTGCGCTCGGACCGTCGTTCCACGGTTCGGCCTCCCAGATCCGCAATTGTTGTCCCTGCCAGCGGGTTTCGGCCACCGGCCACGGATTGAAGGCGCGCACCTGCCGCGCGATCTCGCCTGCCGCCCGGCTCCAGTCGATCACGGCCTCCTCTTTCCTGATCTTGGCCGCGTAGGTCGCACCATCGGGCGGCTGGACGACCGGCACGATTCTGCCCGCAGTCCATGAGTCGATCGCGCTCACGATCGCCTCGGCGCCGAGCGCCGCCAGGCGGTCGTGCAGGCTGCCGGCATTCTCGCTTGCTCCTATGTCGACAGACTTCACCAGCAGCATCGGCCCGGTATCGAGGCCGGCGTCCATCTTCATGATGGTTACACCCGTGCTCGTGTCGCCCGCGAGAATCGCCCGCTGGATCGGTGCGGCACCGCGCCAGCGCGGTAGCAGCGACGCATGGATGTTCAGGCACCCGAGCCTCGGCACGTCGAGGATCGACTGCGGCAGGATCAGGCCGTAGGCCACGACGACCATCAGTTCAGGATCGTGGGCCAGGAATCCGGCCATCGACTCCGGGGACCTCAGCGTCGCCGGCTGCTCGACGGGCAGGCCGAGTTCCATTGCGCGCCGCTTCACCGGGCTCGCACTCAAGGTCCGGCCGCGTCCTGCGGGCCGGTCTGGCTGCGTGTAGACGGCGACGACCCGGTGCCCGGCTGAGTGCAGGGCATCGAGTGCCGCGACCGAAAACTCGGGAGTGCCGGCGAAGACGATGCGCGGCCGGTTGGGCATTGGGATCGCCGTCCGCACCGGGGCGGGCGGCGCTCGCGTCAGATCACCGGCACGGTCGAGCGGTCCCGCTGGCCGCCACCCGTGGCCCGCTCCCGGCGTTCCTTCTCGAGTTTCTTGCGGATCCGCGTGCGCTTCAACTCCGAGAGGTAGTCGACGAACAGCTTGCCCTCCAGGTGATCCATCTCGTGCTGGATGCAGATCGCCAGCAGTCCTTCGGCTTCGAGCTCGAACGGCTTGCCGCTGCGGTCGAGGGCCCGGACGACGATGCGCGCCGAACGAGTCGTAAGCCTGTCGAAGATGCCGGGGACCGACAGGCAGCCCTCTTCGGCCTCGGTCGAGCCTTCGCGCTCGATGATCTCCGGATTCACAAAGACGAGCGGGTGGTCCTGCTCCTTCGAGACATCGGCCACCAGCACGCGCTTGTGCACGTCGACCTGCGTCGCGGCGAGGCCCACGCCCGGCGCCGCGTACATCGTCTCGAGCATGTCGTCGAGGAGCCGCCGGACACTGTCGTCGACCGAGGAGACCGGGGTCGCGCGAGTGCGCAGGCGGGGATCGGGGAATTCAAGGATGGTGAGCTTCGCCATTCTTTCAGAAATGCTGCTAAAGTTAAGTAAGGCTTGAAGTTAGTGACTTTTGCCGCGCCTTTGACCGACCGTCGCCATCCGCTGGCATGCCCCGACTGAGACGTGGTCGGCAGCGGCCCGGAGGCGCCCCGGATTATAAGGCGATGGTCGCGACCCCGACACCCGATGGAGAAAGGGATGGATCGTATGCAGCGCGTCGTCCAGTACGTTTCGACCGGACGGGCCAAGTGGATCCGCGCCGTGCCGCTGGCACTGGCCGTGGCCGGCCTTGGCCTGGCGATCGGTACGGCTGCCCCGACAGCAGTGGCTCAGGCGCAGGCCTCGGGCCGGTCGATGTCGGTGCCGCTGGCCCCAAACGCCCCTGAGACCTACGTGGTCAAGAAGGGCGACACCCTTTGGGACATCGCCGGGGTGTTCCTCAAGTACCCCTGGTACTGGCCTGAAATCTGGTACGTAAACCCCCAGATCCAGAATCCGCACTGGATCTATCCAGGCGACGTGCTGCGACTCGTGTACGTGGACGGCAAGCCACGCGTGACCGTCGACCGTGCCGGGTCCGTGCGTCTTTCGCCCGAGGTCCGCTCGGAACCGCTGGCGCAGGCCATCCGAATCGTCCCGTACGACGTGCTCGAGAAGTTCGTCGGCCGGCCAAGCCTGCTCGACAGGGACCAGGTGAACAACGCCCCTCACATCGTCGGCTTCCGTGGCCGGCACCTGGTCGGCTCAACCGAGAACGAAACCTACGGCACGGGCCTCGGGGCGCCTCCGCCGGGCACCATGTACACGGTGGTACACGTCGGCGAAGAACTGCGTGACCCCGACGACGGCGCTCTGCTCGGCCACATGGGCATTTACGCCGGCACCGTGGAAGTCATCACGAGTTCGGGCGGCAGCAGGTGGGGACAGGGAGAGCTGACGCATTTCGCCGTGCGCGACTCCGGCCGTGAGATCCTGCAAGGCGACAGGGTGCTGCCGGCATCGGCCAGGTTCGGCGACGACCTCGTGGTCAGCGTCCCGGCCAATACCAAGCTCAACGGCCAGGTCCTCGCCGTGGCGGGAGGCAACCTGACCGTCGCCGGCAAGTACTCGGTGCTCGCGATCAACCGTGGCAAGCGCGACGGCCTCGTGCCGGGCAGCGTGGTGGCGATATTCGCGCGCGGCGCGGAGGTGCGCGATCGCTTCAGTCGCGGCCCGAACTGGATGGCCTTCACGGCGACGTACGACACGGTGCAGCTGCCGAACGAACGCAGCGGCACGGTACTGATCTTCCAGGTCCACGAACGGATGAGCTATGGCGTCGTCGTGGAGTCCACCCAGCCAATGCGGGCCGGGGACTTCATCAAACACCCTGATTTCGGTCACAGCGATACGGGGATGTCCGACTACTACCGCTGAGGCGCAGACGCGCGGATTGGCGCGAACGCGTGCGATTGACGAGGAGCCTGCCGGGAGCGATCCCGGTAGGCTCTTTCTCCATGGACGACCCGAGATCGTGGCTGACCCTGGCCCGCGCCCCGTGCCTGCATGCAGGGCACCTGCGGCGGCCCGGCGCAGCACCCGTTGAGCCACTGGCGCTGCTGCGCGAGTCCCGCAGGGCGCTGGCCGCACTCGGGCTCGGCGACGCAACGATCGAGGCGCTCCACAAACCGGACATCGCCAGACTTGCCTCCGACGAGCGCTGGCTCGGCGTGGCCGGACGTCGAATCGTCACCTGCGGCTCCCCCGACTACCCAGCCCTGCTCGCTTCGATCGACGACGCGCCGCTCGTGCTCTTCGTCGAGGGCGATGCGACAGCACTGGGCCTGCCGCAGCTCGCGATCGTCGGCAGCCGCAATCCGACGCAGCTCGGACGAGACACGGCGAGCCAGTTCGCGCAGCACCTCGTCGCCTCGGGCCTCGCGATCACGAGCGGCCTCGCACTCGGCATCGATGCAGCGGCGCACCGCGGCGCGTTGCAGGGCTCCGGGCGTACGATCGCCGTGCTGGGTTGCGGGCTCGATCTCATCTACCCACGCGAAAACACCGAGCTCGCGCGGCGGATTGCAGGCAGCGGCGCACTGGTCTCGGACCTGCCGACAGGCGTCCCGCCGCTCAAGCAGCATTTTCCGCGCAGGAACCGCATCATCAGCGGGCTCTCGGTTGGCACGCTCGTCGTGGAGGCGGCGTTGCGGAGCGGGTCGCTGATCACAGCGCGCCTGGCCGGCGAACAGGGACGCGAGGTATTCGCGATCCCGGGCTCGATCCACAGCCCACTCTCGCGCGGTTGCCACCGGCTCATCCGCCAGGGCGCGAAGCTGGTCGAGGGCGTTGACGACATATTCTCGGAGCTGGCCGTCCTGCTTGGCAGCCTGAGGCCGGATGCCCGCGCCGAAGCGACTGACGTACAAAGGGATTCCGGCCCCGCGTTGGACAAGGATTACGAAATCCTGTTAGATGCGCTCGGCTTCGCGCCGGCTGGCGTGGACGATCTCGTCTCACGAACGGGGCTCGAGGCCGGCGAGGTCGCATCGATCTTGCTCATCCTCGAGCTCGAGGGGCGGATCGCACAGCAGCCCGGCGGATTGTTCTGTCGTCGGCTGCCGGGGAAATAAGGAATGAAGGAAGGCGTCCTCGACATCCTCATCTACCTCTTCGAGAACTATTTCGATGGCGAGTTGGACGAGGGCGACGAGCCCGATCGCGAGACGCTGAAGCAGGAACTCGAGCACGCCGGATTTCCGTCGGGCGAGGTGGAACGGGCCCTGTGCTGGCTCGAAGACCTCGCTTCGGATCCGTCGCGGGCCGGGCCGGCGCCTACGACGCGCGCGATCCGCGTGTTCGACGCGCTGGAGCAGG
>PDVJ01000626.1_pt1 | contig 12043 bp, 10 predicted proteins | sample 1369811 | NCBI WGS metagenome assembly PDVJ01 (sample SAMN07795376, study PRJNA414565) | Alkali sediment metagenome, whole genome shotgun sequencing project. | reverse complement strand
TGCACGTTTCACAATTCCAACCCTTTCACTCTAGGAACCCTTCTCCAATCACCTCCTTTTCAAAGAGTACCTGCAGCGACACTTCAAGAGTCGCAATCCTTCCCGAAATTCACAAGGTTTAAGTTCATCATTGTTCTCTTGGAACTCGCGGTTTCCTGGATCGAATCAGATCTATCCCTCGACTCTTCTTTCTTTTCGGTCCAAGGGCAAGGGCACCTGGCGGCGTTGCCGTCAGATCATCCGCGCCAAGGTCTTCTCAAAATTGGTCACCGGAGGGAACGCTTCCCGGTCCACCATGACGTCGATGACTGCAGGGCGATCGCTTTCGAGGGCCACCTTGAAAGCCCGCTCGAACTCAAGACACGTTCGTACGCGCGCCCCCTGTGCACAGCGCTGTAATCAGCGTCGGTGAAGTCATTGGCCTCGGAAATGATTCGGCCTTGGTGACGGTACTTCTGCTCGTGGTATTCGAACATCAGGCCTCCATTGTTAAGGACCACGACCACGACCGGCAGCCGCAGGCGTACTGCCGTCTCGATATCCGCGAGATGGTATCCGATACCGCCGTCCCCTGTGACGCAGACGACCTTCTCGGGGCGGGCGAGTTGGACACCGAGGGATGCCGGAAAGGCCCAGCCCAGCGAGCCGATGGCTCGGAAATAGGAGCGCGGCCGGACAGTGGGATAGAGGACGCCGGTCCACGCTGCCATATAGCCGGTGTCTGCAACGATTGTGATCTCCTTGTTGTACTCCGCGAGGACCGCGATGACCTCCAGCGGAGAGAGAGAAGGGCCTTTCGCTGCCCTCTGGGTCGCACCCTTAACCTCGTCGCGCCAAGCCTGGACCTTCAGCCGGGCCGTGCTCACCCATGCCGCGGCATCAGCACCGAGGTTTCTCCCTGTCGCCTCACGCACGAGCGCTTCCATGGTCAGCCGGGCGTCGGCCACAAGTCGCACCGTTGCGTTGTAACTCACATCGAAAACCATGGAATCCGTGTCGATCTGCAGGATTTTCGCTTTTCGGTTGGGAACCGTGTAGCCGTTTGTGGCGAGCCCGCCCAGGCGGGAGCCGACCACGAGTACGCAATCACTCTCCTCGACCAGGTCGTTGGCTACCTTGGCGGAGTAGCGTCCCACGATGCCAAGGTTGAGCATGTGCTCACCAGGAAGACCTGTCTTGCCGCCCATTGTAGTGGCCACAGGAATACCGAGGGCTTCAGCAAACATCTGGAGTGCCGCCTCCGCCCCGGCCCGTACCACACCCTCACCTGCCAGGATGACCGGCCTTTTGGCGGTCAGCACATGCTCCAGAATGGCCAGCACCGCTCCGTAGTCAGGGTGAGCGGGACTGGCGGCTCGGAGGCCGTTTTTCCCTTCCGGTGTCTCCACTTCTATTTCACGCCCGAAGAAGTCCTTCGGAATGTCAAGATGCACCGGGCCGCGGCTTCCAGCCATAGCCTGAGTTACAGCAAGCGATACAAGATCAGGTACCCGCTCGGCACTGGCGGCAAAACCGCTCCACCGAGTCAGGGGCGCAAACAGCGGCGTCTGATCAAGTGCTTGGTATTCCCCCTGGTACATGTTCCCGGTCGCAGTAGCCCCGGTAATGGCCACCACAGGGCTTTGCGCCCAAAAAGGGTCGGCCAGCGCAGCGGCCACGTTGGCCGCGCCAGGGCCGGCTTGGCCATAAGTGATTCCGGGCCTCCCGCTAGCCCGGGCATACCCATCCGCCATGTAAACGGCGCTGAACTCACTGCGTGCCAAGACCATCTTCACTCCGGCGTCATGCAAGGCAATCCAGAGGGGTTGGTCACCACCGGTGAGCTGAAAGAAATACTCCGTGTCGAAAGCTTTCAGACGATGCACGAGGGCTAATGCAACCGTTGTTTTCATAGAGGCTCCATATTCCTACAGCACACATCAACCTCGGCTGGAAGACCTTGGTGAAAGAATTGCAGGAGAATCCTCCCTCGCGTTTCTAGCGCCGCGAAGCATGAACGCTCAACGTTAAGGCTGGCTTGTTCCCAAGCGCCTCGACACTGTGTTTCATGCTGGAATCGAAATAGATCGAATCTCCTTCATTCAATACATATTCCTGATTTTTTATGGTGTATTTGATCCGCCCCTCAATAACGAAATCGAATTCTTCTCCCGCATGCTCGAATTCAACCTTTCTTGCTTTGGTTTCAGTTCGGGGCAGTACCTTCACAAGGAATGGATCCATAATCCTATCTTTCTTTTCCACAGAAAGGGCCTCGTAGATGTACCCGAAGGGTGTCCCTCTCTTTCCCACTTGAAACCTCTCGTTCTTCCTCACAACGGCAACATCGGAGGAATCATCTATGGATTCGAAAAACTCAGTGATGGTTGTTCCGAGAGCCACTGCGATCGTTGACAAAGTTGAAATTGCAGGAATCTTCTTGCCGGCTTCTAAAAGAGAGATGTAGCTTTTTGTGAGACCGGATCGAGCCGAGAGTGATTCCTGTGTAAGGCCATTCTTGCTACGAAGCTGCTTTATCCGGTTCCCCATGTTCTTGATTGTGCTGTCCATGGTATTCTCCAGGTAAATATAATTTGTACTGAGAGTAAACATCCTACGCAAAAAAAAGTCGCCTGAGTCAATAGAGGGCAGCTTAAGTCGGCTACTGTTTCACGAGCGGTTTACCAACAGACAACTTTACAATTCTGTCAGTAAACTAGCCTGACAGGATAATTCTGTCAAGTCTTTTTTTTGACAGTCTCGCAAAAAGTCAGAATGGGATATTGGGTTGAACTGACCCAGTTGGACACGCGAATGAGGCTAAGAAGCTTCTGATGCTCCCCCAGACAGATGCCACCACCCGAACCAACGAAATCGCTGCCTGCACGATGCGGTTGGTCCTGCCTTTTGAAGATCCGACCCAACCTCACCTATCCTTTGGCAAGCTGTCGGCCAGCAGATGAATGTTTGACGGAATTCCCTGTTTGCATCGAAAGGTCGTTGAATGTTATTCTCAGATCGATGATGGAGAAACTTGCGGAGGAGCGTTGATCATGAGCAAAATAGGATTCATCGGACTGGGAATCATGGGCGCGCCCATGGCAGGGCACTTGCTTACAGGTGGGCATGAACTGTACCTCTATGACCTCAAACCGCCTGTCAAAAGCCTTGTCGCACAAGGGGGCATCCCTTGCCTGTCCGGCAAGGATGTGGCCCAGAAGGCGGACATTGTATTCATCATGGTGCCGGATACACCAAACGTAGCGGATGTGCTTTTTGCAGAGAACGGCGTGGCAGCCGGCCTATCCCCTGGAAAAATCGTGGTGGACATGAGTTCGATTTCACCGATCGAGACCAAGGAGTTTGCGAAAAAAATGGAGGCGCTGGGATGCGACTACCTGGATGCCCCGGTGTCGGGCGGTGAGGTCGGCGCCAAGGCGGCATCGCTGACCATTATGGTGGGAGGAAAGCCGGAAGTGTTCGACCGAGTTAAGCCGTTGTTCGAACTTATGGGCAAAAATATCACCCTGGTGGGCGGCACGGGCGATGGTCAGAACTGCAAGGTCGCCAACCAGATTATCGTCGCCCTGACCATCGAGGCAGTCGGTGAAGCGCTGCTGTTCGCCTCCAAGGCCGGCGCTGACCCGGCCAAGGTCCGTCAGGCATTGATGGGAGGCTTTGCCTCCTCGCGCATCCTCGAAGTCCATGGCGAGCGAATGATCAAGCGCACCTTTAATCCCGGTTTCCGCATCAACCTCCACCAGAAGGATCTCAACCTGGCGCTTTCTTCCGCTCGCGCCATCGGCGTCAGCCTGCCGAACACGGCAACCTGTCAGGAGCTGTTCAATGTTTGTGCTGCCCATGATGGCAGCGACTGGGATCATTCCGCAATGGTGCGTGCCCTAGAGATGATGGCGAACTTCGAGATCGGCCAGGGGACATGAGATAAAAGGACTGGCCTGTATGAGGAGGAAATGATGCGATCCATTGTCTGTGTCAAGGTTTTGGTTATCTCTGCTCTGATGGTGTGGGGTTCCGGTCAAGCGGCTGATCAAAGCAATTCGGTCAGCCTCTCATGGAAATTCAAAGATGTGGAATTCACATGGACCACCGAGTTCAAATCCAAAGACCTTCAGGACTACCGCAGCAGGACCAGACCTCGAACGATCGACTACTCCATCTACGCTTCGGATCGCATGGACGATCAGTACATGAGAGAACTCACGGGCCTGTTCAGGAAATACGCGCAGCAGTACAACATGAGCAGGCGGGAGACCATTGATTTTGTGGGTTCCTTCGTGCAGCAGCTTCCGTACACTTCAGACAGGGTGACGACGCCCTATGATGAGTATCCCCGCTTTCCGCTGGAAACGCTCTACGAGAAGGGTGGTGACTGCGAAGACACGGCCATCCTGGCAGCCACGATCCTTAAAGAAATGGGACATGATGTGGTGTTGATTGCCTTCAAGAGGCACATGGGGCTTGGGGTGGCATGCAGCGAGTGTGACGGCAACGCCTACGAGGCGTCAGGCAGGAAATACTACTACCTGGAAACCACTGGAGAGGGGTGGAAGGTGGGAGCCTTGCCCAGCCAGTATGAAGACGAGCATCCAAGGCTCTTCCCCCTGATCCCTCAGCCCATCATCGATGCGGAGCTCTCCTACAGGGTGATCCAGGAGGCAGGCGGCTACAAGGTCTACGAGATAGAAGTTTCAGTCAAGAACGAGGGCGCCCTGGAAGCAAAAAACGTGAAAATCTGCAATGCGCTTGGAGCGGAAAAGCAGGGAATGGTGTATTCCCAGGTGAAGAGCAATCGCATGTCGATCAAGCCCGGCGAGTGGGTGTCCGCCAAGGTGAACCTTCAAGCGCCCAGAAGAGTGAAGACGCGAGCCCTGGTCGCCGTGTACGGGGATAATTTCCTCAGCCGCAGCGTATCATCCGACTGGTTCACCACAGATTAGCAGGTCGCTGAAAAACGCCCATCTACGGCGTTGCCCTCATCCTCGCCCTGTTAAATTCCCGGGATGCGGGACGGCGGAGCCGATTTAACAGGGCAAGTCATTGCGACGTACTATTATGTACGTCTCACTCCTCTGGATTTCGGGCGCCTTGTATCTGAGCGTTTTTGAGCAACCTGCGAGCAGAGTCTTTTTCTGCACCCTGTTAGAGATCTTTTTATCGCCACAGAGCAAAACTTGATTCAGTCAATCGAGAAGAGAGAAATTGTCGTGGTGCAGGCATTTATCCAAAATGGCATGATATGGAAAAACCCTGTGGCCGTCAATCCCAAATGTTCCAGAGAGAACAATCTCATTGACTGTTGGGGCTTGCTCAAATACCATTCCGCAAAAATATAGAGGAGATTCCCAGAGGCTCAGACAAGCAAACCCCGAGATATTAGGTCGCGTAATGCTTCTGATGACCTGGGGACTGGAGATATGGCCTTTCGAAAACAGGCAAAGCCACTTCCTCCAGTTGAGCGCTTAAGGTTTTCTGTCACGAGTCTATAGAGCCAGAAGCCCGAAAGAAGGAGACGTACGTGTACGGACATCAGGGTAAGCTTCTCAGTGTCAACTTGTCCGACGGACACATTGAAGAGGAAAGCTACGGTGCGGACTATGCGGAGATGTTCCTTGGCGGAAACGGATTTGCCGCCAAGATGATCTTTGACAGTGTTCCTGCCGATGCGGACCCTCTCGGGCCGGAAAACGCGGTGGTCTTCACGGTCGGTCCTTTGACTGACACGCCGGTCTGGGGGTCGAGCCGCGGGCACATGGCTTCCATCTCGCCGCTCACAGGCCTTTTCTGCGACTCCAATTACGGCGGCCAGTTTGCCATAGCCCAGAAGAGAACGGGTTACGACGCGATTCTGGTGAAAGGGTCCTCTTCAGAGCCTGTGTATCTCAGCGTTACGGATCAAGGTGCAGAAATCAGGAGCGCCACTTCTTTGTGGGGAAAAACCACAGAGGAGACGATCGAGGGCTTGCAGGCTCAAGCAGGGGAAGGTGCCATCTGCGGAGCCATAGGACCTGCCGGCGAGAACCGGGTGCTTTTCGCCAACGTGGTCTTCGGTGGGAGGCGGACGGGCGTTGCGGGAAGAGGCGGCTTGGGCGCGGTGATGGGAGCGAAAAATCTCAAAGCCGTGGTGGTCAAAGGATCAAAGCGCACGCTGATCTCTGATCGCGAGTCTCTCACGAAGGTGCTGAAGGAAAGATATCCCTATCTCAAGAAGAACACGGCGCCCTTTAAGACTCTGGGCACGCCTTTCCTTGTCCATCTCATTAACTCCCTCGGGTTGCTTGGAACGCGGAACAATGAAGGGGAAGTCTTTGCCCACGCCGGGGACATCAGCGGCGAGTTCATGAGAGAAAAGTACTGGGACAGAAACACGGCTTGCTATGGCTGCCCGGTGGCATGCGGGAAAACGGTGCACGTCAGGAAGGGGGAGTATGCGGGTGAAACGGTGAAGATGCCTGAGTATGAAACCCTCTACGCTTTTGGCTCCATGATGGACAACCGGGACCTTGATTGCATCATCGAAGCGAATCACCTGTGCACTTTGATGGGCATAGACACGATTTCCATGGGGGTGACCCTTGCTTTTGTCGCCGAGTGCATGGACAAAGGCATCATCAAGGAACAGGATCTTGGCGCTAGGGTGGCTTTTTCCGATGGAGAGTCATTCACGGAACTCATCAGAAAGACCGCAAGCAAAGAGGGAATTGGACGGTTTCTTGCCATGGGATCCGTGCGCCTTGCAAAGATCTTTGGAAAAGACGCTTACAAGTATCTTTACGCGGTAAAGGGGCTGGAGATGGCAGGCCATTCAGCCCGTGGATTGAGAAATATGTCCTTGTCTTATGCGGTCTCCACTAGAGGCGGCAGTCATCACGACGGCCAGCCGAATTATCTTGCCGTGGACCCGGATCCGGGGTTTGGGCCCCAACCGCAGTTCACCTTCAGAAACAACGCCTTCACCGCAGTAGGCGATTCCCTGGTGCTGTGTCGCTTCATTGCCGCAAGAGGGATTGGAACTCCTCTCAATGAAGATATGGTCAGGCTGGTCAATGCGGTCACCGGCTGGAGCTTGAGCCTCCAGGAACTCGAAAAGATCGGCGAGAGAATCTACAACCTGGAGCGGCTCATCAATGTTCGCCGCGGGGTAAGCCGGAAGGACGACATTCTCCCTCACCGGGTCATGAGTGAACCCATCCCTGATGGCCCGGTGAACGGCCGGTTCTGTTTGCAAAAAGATCTCGATGCCATGCTCGATGCCTACTACGAGTTGCGAGGGTGGAGCCAGGAAGGCATTCCTACGGATGCGAAGCTGGCGGACCTTGGCCTGCTTTAAGGCCGGGAAACACAGGAGCGGCTGAGGCGCAACGGGGCGGGTCTTAAAGGAAAAGTCCCACTATCTCAGTGCATTATGGTTGCCAAAGGGTTCGAGATAGAACTATACTAACACCCGATCCGATGCAGAGCCTATCATTGACCCAGTTGTAGAATTGCAGAGGGTAAGAAAAAATGAAAAGAACAATCGGCTTGGTTCTGGGGATCGTTGTTTTCTTGTGGATTCCGTGCGTACAGGCGGCGGATTTCAAGTTCCCGTCCATAACAGGTTGGAAACAGGTGGGTGAGATTCAATCTTTTGACCCCAACACGCTCTACGAGTATATCGACGGGGGCGCAGACCTTTACCTGGCATACGATTTTGAGGAGCTGAAGGTTGCGGAATACCAGAATGACAAAAAGGTTGCTGTCACCGTGGAGGTTTACCGCCACAGAACCCCCACCCAGGCCTTTGGGATCTACAGTCAAGAGCGATTTCCCGGTGCAAACTTCGTCGATGTGGGAATCCAGGGTTACCTGGAAAAACAGGCTCTGAATTTTCTGTCTGGGAATACCTATGTGAAAATAACCAGCTTTGACGCCGGGCCTGAAGACCAAACGGTCCTGCTCGCCTTTGCCAAAGGGGTTGCCGGAAACTTAGGAGAGAAAGGCGCCTTTCCCTCCATCGTGACGGCTTTCCCTGCGGAAGGGAAAGTGAAAAACTCGGAAAAGTTTATTTCCAGGAAATTTCTGGGCTACCCATTTCTTCATTCAGCCTTTGGTGCGGATTACGACGTTTCCGGGAAAAACTTCAAGCTCTTTATTATTGAAGGGAAAGATCAAACGGACTGCAGGGACATGATGGAGAAATATCTGGAGCAGGTTGGAATGAAGGACAAAAGCGTTGTGGAGGGACAGTACACCCTTTCAGACGCCTATCACGGAGAAATTGATCTTCGGTGGAGAGGAGCACGGATATGGGGCATCCTGGATCTTGGCGATCCCGGACTACGGTCAAAATACTCTAAACTGTTTGAAGAGGAATTGCAGAAGAGAAAATGAAAGACAAACGGATCGGAAGAAGAGATTTCATGAAAACAACCCTGGCCGGGTGCGGTGGACTCTTTTTGCTGTCTTCAGAGGCCAAGGGACAAGAGACCAGGATGGTCGACTCAAAAGGAAAAGAGAGGAAGTTTGTTTATCGTACCCTCGGCAGGACCGGGTTGAAGCTCCCGGTGATCAACATGGGGGTCATGAACTCGGACAATCCCAATCTCATAAGGGCCGCACTGGATTCCGGCATCGTGCTCCTGGACACTGCCCATGGCTACATGGGCGGACGAAACGAGGAGACCATCGGAAGTGTGATCAAGGGACGGCCAAGAGATTCTTTTATGATTGGTTCCAAGGTGAGCCTCCCGAAAGACCGATCAACGGGTCTATACCTGGAAGGGGCCACCACGGACGAGTTTCTCAAGAAACTCGATATCAGCCTCAAACGCCTGGGGCTTGATCATGTGGAAATCCTTTACCATCATGGTGTATCGAGTAAAGAGTCGGTGGTTTACGAGCCTGTCCTGAAGGCCATGGAAAAGGCAAAGAAAGAGGGGAAGATTCGATTCGCCGGGATCTCCACTCACATGAATGAACCGGAAGTCGTTCATGCCACGGTGGACTCGAAATTCTACGATGTCGTCCTGGTGGCCTACAATTTTCAGCAGAAGCACATGCCCGAAGTGAGGAGCGCGATTGCAAGAGCCGCTCAGGCGGGAATTGGCGTTGTTGGAATGAAAGCCATCCGGGGAGGAAACAGGCAAACTCCTACGGTTCAGAGCGCATCGGCCGCCCTCAAATGGGTTTTGCAGGATCCGAACGTGCACACCATTGTGCCCGGGTTCACGGCCTTTGAGGAAATGGAGATGGATCTGGCTGTTCTGGTGAATCCAACGCTCACGGAAGAGGAAAAGAAGACGATCCATAGGGAAGCATCCCTAAAAACCCTCTACTGCCAGGGGTGCGGACAGTGCTTGAAACAGTGCCGGGACCATCTCCCTGTTCCTGATTTGATGAGAGCCTACATGTACACCTATGCCTATCGAAACCTTGCTCTTGCCCAGGACCTCGTGCTCTCGCTGAACCTCCCGAGTCGCGCTTGCGAAGACTGCGATCAGTGCTCGGTGAAGTGTTCGGTCGGGTTCAATGTGCCGGCGAAGATCAAGGACGTCGTTCGCCTGAAAGACGTTCCCACTGAGTTTACAGCATAGAGCTGCTTCTGGGGCTGTGGCTCAGCGGCTTAGGGCTTTCCTCAAAGGAAGGCCCTTTTTATTGATGGGGTTTCAGGAAGTGCTGGACATAGGCCATGATGGAAAGCGCTGCCACGAAGAGCACGATCATGATCGCGACAGCCATTGCCTTTTTACGATGGAGGGGATGGCGGGTGGAAGAGCGATCCATGAAGGGCAAGGCCAAAAGCAAAAGGGCTAGTCCCCCAGGGACGACCACCGTGCCGACGACGGCGAAGAGACCCCTGAAGATGCTGACAAGCTGATTCAGAAACAGAACCCACCACTCGGGCTTGGGGACGTAGGAGGAGTCCGTAGGATCCGCAGGGCTCTCCAACGGGGCAGGCCAATACCACGCCGCCAGACCCAACGCGAGAGCAGTGAAGACGAACAGGATAAGCCAGCGAGTGATCATGTCAGGGAAGAAGGGCATGGAATCCCGCTTCACCTGGCTCTCGCGAAGCGGTTCGGCCAGCCCCCGATGGGCAAGAAAATGGAAATGAACGGCGATCAGCAGGATCAGCAGACCGGGCAGGAATAGCGAGTGGAGGACGTAGAATCGGGTAAGCGCCACGATTCCCGTCCGGGGTCCTCCCTGCAACAGGCGCAGGGCAAAATCACCAACCACGGGCACCGATGAGATGATGCTGTTGCGCACCTGGGTCGTCCAGTAGCCCTTCTGGTCCCAAGGCAACAAATCCCCTGTGACGATGAAGGCCGGTACGACCAGCAAAGTCAGGACTCCCGAGACCCAAACCATCTGTCTGGGAGCCTTATAGGCCGCTGTGAGGAAAGTGCCTGCCAGATGCAGCCCCAGGACGATGAGGAGAAGGTTCCATGCGTANNGTCCACGCTGTCATAGGCCGCGCCTGGGGAGGGCGAGTAGTAAAACATCATGAAGGCCCCGCTCAGGAAGAGCAGGACCACCAGCACCAGGCTCAAAGATCCGCAGAAGCGTGTCCAGCTCAAGGCGTCTCTTGGGACATGCAGGCTGCGGAGGCCGGCCGCGTACTGGTTCAACGCCAGAAAGTCCATGAGCTTCTCAGACGGGTCTTTGGTGCCGTTCATTCATGCTCCTATGCTCTAAGCCGCTACCGACCAAATCTAAGAATCATCGGTTGGGTTGCTTTCGAGTGATCATCGCCTGAGTCGTCGAACAAGGCCATAGCAAAGCTATATTCCTTTCTGGGATCGAACACGACATCATCTTCGTGCCCTGTGTCAAGCTTCCGGTAAAGCATGACGGTCCAACCCCCTTCGGCATATTGTCCTAAGGCTTTGACATCCGAGCGGGAGCCAGAGGGTTTCTTGGGCATGCGGTAGGTGATGATATCGCCTGTCTTGAAAGCAGTATAGTCGGAGATCTTGACAGCCTCTTCATAGAGCAAGAAACCGGGTGTGGAAGGGCTGATGGACGGATTCTGCATATAGAGAGGCCGGGACTTGTCTTCGGTTTCATTCAACACGTCGCCGCCGTCGCCGGCATCAGCCCTTCGTCCCGTGGTCCTGTACGAACCCGAGGGGTTGCCTGCCACAGTGAGCCATCCGTCGTCAGCGGAATGGTAAGGATTGGACCGGGCTGCTTTCCAATGCCATAAGTCCCCTTTCTCGGCAGCGGTCTGGGTGGCGAATTTCCACTCCTTGCTGGGTAAGTCCGGGGGACTGTGGCAGACTACGGTACACCCTTTGGTGGCAAAACCTTTGATCCGGGTAATTTCAAAGAGAAGGGCAATCCTGTCTTCGTCGCCTTTTGAGTGGGTCCATTTCTCTCCGTCAAACTGCCACGCTCCCTTGGTCACGCTTTTGGTCGCGTCTTTCCATTTGAAGAGAAAGTGCAGGCTGTCGTCTGTGTAGGCGGCCTTCATGGTCACCATCACTTCCTCTTCGGCAAAGCTTCCTCTGCCTCTCACCGTAACTTGGACCGGCTGCGCCTGCTGCCAGACAGGATCATCCAACAGGGCTGGGACCTTGTGCAGATGTTTGGCAGTGACAACGAGTTGCTGCTCGGCTGACTCCAAGTGCCCCGGTCCAAGGAGGATTACACAAAGGGCGGCACCCAGGATCAAAGTCAGGCTGAAGACAATCCCTGCTTTCATGGACTCTCCTCTCTACTGTTGCTCTTCATCCACGGCGGCAGCCTTTGGCCGCAACCAAAGCATCGTTGAGCCCAGGTCGGGGGGTGTGGTCTCTGGCGAGTCCGCAACCGGAAATGACGATGATACGGCGTTCAACACGAAGAAAAAGTACAGTTTCGCCATGGCGCTTTTTGATGATTCGTCGGATGCAGACTCCTATGACTCAGAAGCCTTGACCCTCGAATTCGGCCGCTAGAGCCTTGAACTGTAACCTCTTCGCACTCTGAGGAGAAATATTCGAGCCCCCCAGGCCAGAGGGACTACTGAAGATTGATTTACCACCTTAATCCTCCCCCTCGATGGGGGAGGATTAAGGTG
>PDVJ01000122.1_pt2 | contig 12048 bp, 9 predicted proteins | sample 1369811 | NCBI WGS metagenome assembly PDVJ01 (sample SAMN07795376, study PRJNA414565) | Alkali sediment metagenome, whole genome shotgun sequencing project. | reverse complement strand
CCGGATCGTGGACGGGAAGGTCGCGTCGACGGGCCGGAAGGAGTCGATGCGCTGCCCGGGCCCGTAATCCACGCGGTAGAAATTCGGGACATAGGCCCCCTCGATGTCGCGCTGCAGCCAGGCGAGGATCTCGTCGCGTGACACACCTCCTGCGCGCAGCACCCGGTATCGATCGAGAAATTCCGGCACCATCTCCTCGGCCTCCCCCAGCAGGAACAGATCGAAGAAGGGGGCCAGCGGCTCAGGGTTCAGGATCAGGGAGATACCGCCTCCAATGACGAGGGGATCCCCTTCGCCGCGCGCCGCGGCCGCGAGCGGGATGCGTCCCATCTCGAGCATTTTCAAGATATTCGGGTAGTCGTTCTCGAAGGAGACGGAGAAGGCGACGATGTCGAAATCGCGAAGCGGCCGCCCCGATTCGAGGCTTGAAAGGGGAGTGGATCCCGGGGAGAAGGACGCTTCATCCCCGGGATCCGGAAGGAAGACTCTTTCACAAAGGAAAGAGGGGGTACTGTTGAAAAGGGCATAGAGCGTCTGGAAGCCCAGGTTCGACATGCCCGTGCGGTACTGGCTGGGATAGGCGAGAGCGATGCGGATCCTGTCGCGCCAGGGCGCTTTTACGGCGCCTTCTTCTTTCGAAAGGAGGGAGGAATCGCTCTCTTTGAGCCTCCCGGCCATGCTAGTCCGCCTGCCTCCACAAAAACGTCGGGATTTCCAGGTTCGAGTCCTCCTCGTCGTCGCCCGCCCCCATCTTGATGACTGCCTGGGTCGCCAGGGGCGCCTTGTCCTTGTCCTTGCGCATGAAAGCCGGTGTGCTCAAGTCCTCGCGCTGGCGGTAGCTGCTCAGGTGCGATACGTTGGCGGTGCCCTGTCTCTTCTTTCCGCCCTGTTCGAAGCCGGTGGCGATGACAGTGATCCGGATCTCGTCGCCCATGTTCTCGTCGATGACGGTGCCGAAGATGATGTTGGCCTCCTCGTCGGCCTCGCCCTGGATCAGGGTGGAAGCCTCGCTCACCTCGAAGAGGGTGATGTCGGGTCCCGCCGTGATGTTGAGGAGCACGCCGCGGGCGCCCTGGATGGAATTGTCTTCCAGCAGCGGCGACGAGATGGCCCGCTGGGCCGCCTCGACGGCGCGGTTCTCGCCGCTGGCGATCCCTGTTCCCATCAGGGCAAGCCCCATCTCGCTCATGATGCTCCGCACGTCGGCGAAGTCCAGGTTGATGAGGCCGGGCACCATGATGAGATCCGAGATGCCCTTCACGGCGTGGTAGAGGATCTCGTCGGCCCTCTTGAAGGCCTCGAGGAGCGACATCGTCTTGCCGCCCACGCTGAGGAGGCGCTGGTTGGGGATCACGATGAGGGTGTCGACGATCTTCTTGAGCTCCGCCAGCCCCTCTTCGGCCTGACGCTCGCGCTTCTTCCCCTCGAAGAGGAAGGGCTTGGTGACGACGGCCACCGTGAGCGCCCCCATGCTGCGGGCGATCTCGGCCACGATGGGCGCCCCGCCCGTTCCCGTGCCGCCGCCCAGGCCGGCCGTGATGAAGACCATGTCCGCGCCGGACAGGGCCGTCCTCATGGAGTCCATCGTTTCGATGGCCGCGCGCTTTCCGACCTCGGGGTCGGAGCCGGCGCCAAGTCCCCGGGTCACGTCGCCTCCGAGCTGGACCTTCGCCGGCGCCAGGGATGCCCGCAGGGCCTGGGCATCGGTGTTGGCCGCGATGAAATCGACCCCCTGCAGGTTGCAGTTGATCATGGTGTTCAGGGCGTTGCCGCCTCCTCCGCCGATGCCGACCACCTTGATCCGGGCCGTCCCGCTGGACGCCGTCCCTCCATCGAGTAGTTCAAACATACGTCTTCCTCCCGTTAAAAGAATTCGGAAAACCACTTTTGTATTTTCTTGGTGGTGCGTCCCCACCATCCGCCGCTGCGACGGGTGCCGCGCCGCGACACCCGCTTGCTTCCGTAGACCACGAGCCCCACGGCCGTGGCGTGAAGCGGGCTGTTCACGATGTCCGTGAGCCCGCTGACCCCCATGGGGAACCCCTTCCGGACGGGCATCTGGAAGACCCGCTCGGCAAGCTCCGTGATGCCCGCCAGAAGCGCCGTGCCCCCCGTGAGAACGATGCCTGCCGTGAGATGATCCTCGTAGCCCGCCTTGATGAACTCCTTGTTGACGAGCGAGAAGATCTCCTCCATCCGCGGCTCGATGATCTCCCCCAGGATCTGCCGGGACACCCTGCGGGCCTCGCGCCCGCCCACGCTGGGCACCTCGATCGTGTCGCCCTGGGGGATCATGAAGGTGTTGGCGCAGCCGAACTTGCGCTTCATCTTCTCGGCCTCGATCACGGGGGTGCGAAGCCCGATGGAGATGTCGTTGGTGAGGTAGTGGCCGCCGATGGGCAGGACGGCCGTGTGCTTGATGCTCCCCTCGCGGTAGATGGCGATGTCCGTCGTGCCGCCGCCGATGTCCACCAGGGCCACCCCGAGCTCCTTTTCGTCGGCCGACAGGACGGCCTCGGCCGTGGCCAGCTGCTCGAGGATGATCTCGTCGATGTCGAGGCCCACGCGGTTGACGCTCTTGATGATGTTCTGCGTCGAGGCCGTGGCGCTGGTGACGATGTGCACCTTCGCCTCGAGGCGCACGCCCGCCATCCCCACGGGGTTCTTGACCCCCTCCTGCTCGTCGACGATGTAGTGCTGGGGCAGCACGTGGAGGATCTCCCGATCGAGCGGGATGCTGATGGCCCTGGCGGCGTCGATGGCGCGCCGCACGTCCATCTCTTCCACCTCGCGGCCCTGGACGGCGACGATGCCGTGGCTGTTCATGCTCTTGATGTGGCTGCCGGAGACCCCCGTGAAGACGGAGCTGATCTCGACGCCGGACATGAACTCGGCCTCCTCGACGGCCTTCTTGATGGACTCGATGGTGCTCTCGATATTGACGACGACGCCTTTGCGCAGCCCCTCCGTGGGAGCGGAGCCCAGCCCGATGATGTCGATGCCCGTGTTGGTGAGCTCGGCCACGACGGCCGTCACCTTCGTCGTCCCGATATCGAGACCCGTCACGATGTTGATTTTCTTCGCCATACGCCTCCAGCCTTCCTTCTCGCTATGCTCTCACTCCCCCCGACACCTTGACGGGCACCCGGAAATCGCGAAGCTGCACCGTCACCTTGCCGGGATTGTTGAGATCGATGATGAAATACCCCGAGAGGTTGCGCCGTGCCAGATCGGCCAGCACGGGCTTCATGCGTCTGAGCTTTGCGTCGTAGTCGCCGAAGCCCAGCTTGAGGCAAAGCCCCTCGGCAAAGAGCGAAAGCCCGAAGAGATCGTCCCCGTGGATCTCCGAGATGTTGCGGATCTCGGGGACCTCCGTGTAGGAGGCCATGAAGTCGAGAAGCTCGAGCGACTTGAGGAGCATCTCCCGGTTCTCGGTCCCCTTTCGGTAGAATCCCGTGAGCACGGGCAGGTCCGTCTTCTCGCCGCTTCCGATCTTCTCGAAGGCCGTGCCGTCGCGCTCGATGAAGTAAAGGCCGTCTCCCCGTTCGATGAGGGCCACGGGCTTGCGCTCCGTGACCTCGATGACGAGCCGGTCCGGGAAATCGCGTCTCACGGACACTTCCTTCACCCAGGGGTTCGTCTTGACCTTCCTGGCCACGGCCCCCAGGTTGGTCATGAGGATGTTCTGCGAGGGCTTGAGCCCCGTCAGTTCGATCACCACGTCGCTCTGGAGCCTCTCGGTTCCCATGACCAGCGTTTCCTTCATCTGGAAGTAAGGGGACACGATGATGAAGTTGTAGCCGAAGATGAGCAGCGAGGCGATCACCATGACGCACGCAATCAGGAGAACCGTCTTGCCGATCTCGACGAGGATCCTCCTCGATCGCCGGCGCACCCGGTTCAGTCGTGTTTCAACGCTGGAACGGACCGATCGTCGCAACTCACTCCTCCCCGATGATCTTCACCTCGGGCTCCAGGGCAATGCCCTTGGCCTCGAGAACCTTCTGTTGCACGAGCTCGATGAGCCCGATGATATCCCTTGCCGTGGCGCTTCCGAGGTTGACGATGAAATTGCCGTGCATCTCCGAGACCTGGGCCCCGCCGATCCGGGCGCCCTTGAGGCCCGCTTCGTCGATGATCTTCCCCGCGGGAACGCCCTTCGGGTTCTTGAAGACGGAGCCGGCGTTGCGATACTGAAGCGGGTGCTTCCCCGCACGGGTTCGGAGGATTTCCCGGATGCGCCCTTCGACGGCCTCGCGGCTCCCCCGGGCCAGCACGAAGACGCCGCCGGCGACACAGGCCCCCTCGGGCAGGGCCAGGTTGCGGTATTGAAACTGCAGGGCTTCCCGTTTACATGATTTAAGATTCCCCTCGCCGTTCAGGAGATCCACGGATTCGATGACGTCCTTCATCTCGCTTCCGTAGGCCCCGGCGTTCATCCGGATGCCGCCCCCGACGCTGCCGGGGATGCCGGCGCAGAACTCCATGCCCGCAAGCGCCTCTCTGGCCGCAAGGGCCACCACCTCGGCAAGCGATGCGCCCTCGATGCGGACCGCGCGAAGACCCTTCGTGGAGAGGATCACACCGCGAAACCCGTCGTCGCGGACGATGAGGTTGGTGCCGTTGCCCACGAAGAAGAGGGGGACATACTCGGCACGCAGCATGGCGACAAGCCTGCCCAACTCGGCGACACTCTCCGGGAAGACGAGCGCGTCGGCCCGCCCCCCCACGCCGATGGAGGTGTGGCGGTCCATGCACTCGTCGAAGAGCACCTTGCCGGTGGCCATCTCCGTCAGCTTTCTTTTCCATCCCGTTGCGTGCTGCATGATCCCTTTTGCCGCCTTTGGCAGCGAAGTGAGGAAGATCGGAAGGGATGAAGCGCGGATAAAAAACATTTTGTCTTTAACTTCCGCTCTTCTGCTCTTCCTCGCTTCCTGACTTCCGTCTTTTCAGATAGGGATGGCAGCCGCTGAGTGGGGGTGTGGAGGGGCCACCCCGCCCGTCTCAGCGGCTTGGCGAGCCGTCTCGAGAAGGTGGCTCACGATCCCGTCGGCAGACGGTATGTAGAGCGTGTTCTTGTGCCCCACGGCCTCGATCCCCTTGAAGAGATTGAAGGAGCTGACCCCCTCGATCGGCGCTTCGCTTGCGGGGTAGATGTCCATGAGGACGAGCCGATCGGCGTCGGGGAAGCACGTGAGGAACTCCTTGTACAGGGCCCGCGTGCGCGTGTAGCGGTGCGGCTGGAAAACGACGATGAGGCGTCCCTTCCAGAGCTGTCTTGCCGCTTTCAGCGTGGCCAGGATCTCCGTGGGGTGGTGGCCGTAGTCGTCGACGACGGTGATGCCGTTCACCTCGCCCTTCACCTCGAGGCGGCGCTGCACACCGTGGAAGGCGGCAAGCCCGTCCCGGATCGCCGTGAACTCCAGATCGAGCTCCCGGGCCACGGCGAAGGCCGCCATGGAGTTGAGCACGTTGAAGAGTCCCGGCACGTGAAGCGTGATCTCGCCCAGGCGAACCCCCTTGTGGTAGAGCGTGTAGCGCGACTCGGGGCCCTCGAGGGAGATGTTTTTCGCCTGGTAGTCGGCCCCGTCGGAAACCCCGTAGGTGAGGGTGCGGCGCTTGATCTGCGGGAAGATCTCCTTGACGTGCGCATCGTCGATGCACAGGATCGTGACCCCGTAGAAGGGCACGATGTTGGCGAAACGGACAAAGGCCTCCTTGATATCGTCGATATCCCGGTAGTAGTCCAGGTGCTCCCGGTCGATGTTGGTGATGACGGCGATCGTGGGCGAGAGCTTCAGGAAGGAGCCGTCGCTCTCGTCGGCTTCGGCCACGATGACCTCGCCGTCGCCCAGCCTCGCATTGCTCCCGATCGACGAGAGCTTGCCGCCGATCACCATCGTGGGGTCGAGCCCCCCCTGGGCGAGGATCGTCGAGACCATGGAGGTGGTCGTCGTCTTGCCGTGCATGCCCGAGACGGCGACGGAGAACTTCATCTTGAGAAGCTCCGCCAGCATTTCCGCGCGGGGGATGACGGGAATGTTGCGCCGGTGGGCCTCCATGACCTCGGGGTTGTCGGCCTTCACGGCCGTGGAGGTGACGACCACGTCGGCCGTCTCCAGGTTGGATTCCCGGTGGCCGTAGTGGATGCGGGCCCCCATCGTGGAGAGCCGCTGCGTCGTGTCCGATTCCATCAGGTCGGAGCCGCCGATCGCGTAGCCCAGGTTAAGGAGGACCTCTGCGATCCCGCTCATGCCGATGCCGCCGATCCCCACGAAGTGGATCCGCTGGACCTTGCGTTTCATCAAATCTCTGCGATAGCCGTTCTGCATTTCGGTCTGTCCCGTCTATCCGGTCTATTCCGTCTGTTCCGTCCTGCCTTGTGGCTCATGCCTTGGTGTTTTGCACCAAGGCGATGCATTCGTCCACGATGTCCGCCGCCGCCCGGGCGTTGCCGAGGCTTGCGGCATTGCGCTGCATCTCCTCGATCTTCCCCGGGTCCTGTGCGAGCCGCCGGATGACCCCCGAGAGGCTTTCCCCCGTGAGGGCCCTTTCGGGGATCATCGCGGCTGCACCCCTGTTGACAAGGAGTTCGGCATTTTTCGTCTGGTGGTCGTTCACGGCAAAGGGGAAGGGGATGAAAATCGCCGCCTTGCCGCTTGCCGTGATCTCCGCGATCGACGTGGCCCCCGCCCTGCAGACAAGCAGGTCGGCCTTCCCGTAGGCGGTGGCCATGTCCGTGATAAAGGGCAGCACTTCGGCCTCCATCTGCTGATCGCGGTATCCTTTTGTCACCAGCTCCAGGTCGTCTTTCCCGGTCTGGTGAATGATCCGGAGCCTTCCCTTTAACTCCCCGAGGTGGGGCAGCGCCTCCAGGACGGCCAGGTTGATCCGGTGGGCCCCCTGGCTTCCCCCGAAAACGAGAATCGTCAGGGCATCGCCCGGTGTCCTCTCCCGCCTCGGCGCCCCGGCGATGGCCGCCCGGATTGGGTTTCCCGTCACGCGGACCCGGTCTTTGCGAAACCGGTGTGCCGTCTCGGCAAAGCTCACAAAGATCCGGTCGGCAAAGCGCCCGAGGATCCTGTTCGTCTCGCCCGGGATGGCGTTCTGCTCGGCAATGGCCGTCGGCAGGCCCATGAGGCGGGCCGCCAGCACAGCCGGTCCCGAAGCGTAGCCGCCAACCCCGATCACGACGTCCGGCTCGAAGTTCCGGATGATCCGCCTTGACTGCAGGAGGCTCCGCGGGATCTTTGCAAGCGCCGCCATCGACCGTACGATGCCCCGCCCCTTGATCCCCTCGACCTCGAGAGTGGCCAGGGCAAAGCCGATCTGAGGCAGCACCCGGGCCTCGATCCCCCTATCCGTCCCGATGAAAAGAACGTCGTTTTCCCTGCTGCGCCTGCGAAACTCCTCCGCGATGGCCACTCCCGGGAAGAGGTGCCCTCCCGTTCCTCCCCCCGCGATCACGATCCTCACGTCCCGGCCCCCCTGAGGGTCGACTTCTGGTACGTCGACAGGTTCAGCAGAATCCCCACGGCCATGCAGCTCACGATGAGCGCCGTGCCCCCGTAGGACAAAAAGGGCAGGGCCATGCCCTTCGTGGGGATCAGCCCCATGACGCCTGCGATATTGATGAAGGCCTCCATCGCGAGCAGGATCGTGATCCCCGATGCCAGCAGGCTCCCGAAGGTGTCCTGGACCCGGAAGGCGATCACGAATCCCCTGAAGATCAGAAGCCCGAAGAGCACGATGACCGTGCAGATCCCGATGAAACCGCTCTCCTCGGCGATGATGGAGAGGATGAAGTCCGTGTGCGGCTCGGGCAGGTAGAAGAGCTTCTGCATCCCGTCGCCCAGCCCCACGCCGAAGGGTCCTCCCGACCCGAAGGACAGGAAGGACTGGATGATCTGGAACCCCTTGTGCTGGGGATCCTTCCAGGGGTCCAGGAAGGTGTTCCATCGATCCATGCGGTAGCCCTTCATCATGACGAGGGTCACCGCCACGGGGATGAGCGCCAGCATCGATCCGGCGAGATAACGGAACCGCACCCCTGCGATGTAGAGGATCGACAGGGCCACGGCCACGATCAGAACGGCCGAGCCGAAGTCGGGCTGCTTCACGATCAGCGCCACGGGCACCATCACGATGGCCAGCGGCAGGAGGAACCCCTTCAGGAACTCCTGGATGTGGGCCGACTTGCGCGTCAGGTAGTGGGCGAGGAAGACGACGACGAGGATCTTCACGAGTTCGGCCACCTGGAAGGTGAAAAACCCGAGGTTGAGCCAGCGCCGCGCGCCGCCCTTCGTGACACCGATACCGGGCAGGAAGATCGCGACCAGCAGGACGAGCGAGACCCCAAGGCCCGCATAGGCGACCCCGCGCAGCCACGTGTAGGGCATCTTCATGAGAGCGATCATGGCCGCAAGCCCCACGACGAGGAAGAAGATCTGCTTCTTGAGGAAAAAGTACCCGTCGCCGTATTTCTGCAGGGCGAGCATGTAGCTCGAGCTGTAGATCATCACGGTGCCGAAGGCGATCAGCACCAGCACGATGAAGAACAGGATGAAGTCGGGTCGTTTTCCCCTTGCAGGTGTTTCGGCCATGGGGAAGCTCAGCTCCTCTGCGTTGCGGTCTTGCGGTCCTTGAGCCGGCTCACGGCTTCCTTGAACACCTCGCCCCTGTGGGCGTAACTGCGAAACTCGTCGAAGCTCGCGCATCCGGGCGAGAGCAGCACCACGTCTCCCGGCAAGGCGTGCTCCCAGGCGATCTGCACTGCTTCGTTCATCGTCGGGGTGCTCTGCGTCTTCACGAAGCCCCCGATCCGGGCCCCGATCCGCTCGCGGGCCTCGCCGAAGAGGATCATCTCCTTGACGTGCCGGCGGATGAGCGGCTCGAGAGTCTCGAAGTCCCCGTTCTTGTCGCGGCCGCCCAGCAGCAGGATGACGGGCGCCTCGAAGGCCTCCAGGGCCCTCACCACGGCGCTTACGTTCGTTCCCTTCGAGTCGTCGTAGAAGGCCACGCCGCCTTTCTCGCCGGCCAGCTCGATGCGGTGGGCAAGCCCCGTGAAGCTTGCCACGGCCTCGACGATCGAGCCGGGCGTGCAGCCGGCGTATCGGGTCGCCATGACGGCGGCCATGACGTTTTCCACGTTGTGCCGCCCGGGGATCCGGATCATGGATGCCGGATAGGTTTCGATCTCCCTGCCCCCGGCCCGGTACTGCAGTTTATTTCCCTGGACGCTCATGCCCTCGTCCGAATCCGACGTTGTGCTGAAAAAGGCCACTCGCGCCTTGAGCCGCCCGGCCAGTGCGGCCGACTCCGCCTCGTCGGCGTTGAGCACGGCGAGATCGCCCGGCTGCTGGTTTGCGAAGATCCGTTCCTTGGCGTGGCGGTACTCTGCGTAATCGGCATGGTAGTCCAGGTGATCGGGTGCCACGTTGAGAAGGATCGCCACCTGCGCCCGGAAGGTCTCGATGCGCTGAAGCTGGAAGCTGCTCATCTCGATGACGGCCCACTCGTCATCCTGGGGCCCGCCGACATAACCGATCAGCGGGCTTCCGATGTTGCCGCCGACGAAGGCACGCTTGCCTGCCTTCGCGAGGATGTGGCCGATGAGGGTCGTCACCGTCGTCTTTCCGTTCGTCCCCGTGATGGCGATGACAGGGACCCGGAGAAAACGGAAGGCCAGTTCGATCTCGCTGATCACCGGGATGCCCCGTTTTTCCGCTTCACGCAGCAGCGGGTTGAAGGGCGGCACCCCGGGCGAGGGGATAATCAGATCCATGCCGTCGACGATCGCCGGGTCGGCGCCCCCCGTCTGGATGCGAAGCGATAGGTCCGCCAGGGCCCCGAGGGCCTCTTGCAGCTCCGTCTGCGGCTTCTCGTCGGTGACGGTCACGACGGCGCCCCTTGCGGCTGCAAACCGAGCTGTGGCGATCCCCGTCTTGCCGAGGCCGATGACGAGAACCTTTTTATTCGTGAGCTCCAATGTCCTTCGTCACCTCAGCTTCAGTGTACTGATGGCCACGAGGGCCAGGATGATCGAGATGATCCAGAACCGCACGATCACCTTCGGCTCCGCCCACCCCTTCAGCTCGAAGTGATGGTGGATGGGGGCCATGCGGAAGATGCGCTTGCCGTTCGAGACCTTGAACCAGCCCACCTGGAAGATGACCGAGACGGTCTCCAGCACGAAGATCCCGCCCACGATCGCCAGCAGCAGTTCCTGTTTCGTCACGATGGCCAGGGTGCCCAGGGCCCCGCCCAGGGAAAGCGACCCCACGTCGCCCATGAAGATCTGCGCCGGGTAGGTGTTGTACCAGAGAAAGCCCAGGCAGGCCCCCACCATGGCCCCGCAGAAGATCGACAGCTCGGCCGTCCCCGGCACGTAGGGGATCTGCAGGTACCCGGAGATCCTAGCGTTGCCGGAAAAATAGGCGAAGAGCAGGTACGTGATGAAACAGATCAGCGCGGGACCGATGGCCAGTCCGTCCAGGCCGTCGGTGAGGTTGACGGCATTGGCCGCCCCCACGATCACGAAGACCGTAAAGAGGACGTACCCCCAGCCCAGATCGGGCAGTATGGTCTTGAAGAAGGGGATCGTGATCGCCTCGCTGAAATTCGGTTTGAGGTACAGGGCGACGCCGATGAACAGGGCGATGGCAATCTCGAAAAAAAGCCGCGAGCGCTTGGAGATCCCCTTGCTGTCTTTCTTCGTGAGCTTGTTGAAATCGTCGACGAACCCGATGATGCCGAAGCCGACGGTGACCAGGATGAGCATCCAGACGTAGTCGTTGGTCAGGTTTGCCCACAGCAGCGTCGAGATCACCACGGAAAAGATGATCATAATGCCGCCCATGGTCGGCGTGCCCGACTTTGCGAGGTGTGTGCCGGGCCCGTCTTCGCGGATGCTCTGCCCGATCTGCAGAGACTCGAGCCTGCGGATGAGCCAGGGCCCGAAGATGAAGCAGATCGCAAGCGCCGTAATGGCGGCGTAGATCGTCCGGAACGTGATGTAGCGGAACACGTTGAAGTACGAGATGTACTCATTTAACGGATATAGCAGGTGATAGATCAACTCGGCGGACCTCCTAAATACAAAACCCCAACCCGAAATACAAGCAGTTGGGGATACGCCGGGGTCATGCCCCTACAGATTGAGGTCGTATCCCTATCACAGGTCCTTTTCACTTTGCAACCCCGATTGCGCCGAGAATCGCCTGGACGATCTCTTCCATCTTCATTTTCCGCGAGCCCTTGACGAGGACCCAGTCGCCCGCCTTGAGGCAGGCCTTCAGGTGGGCCACCGTCTCCTCCGTGTTCAGATCGACCAGCACCTGGTCGCTCTTCATCCCGCGCTTCATGGCCCCTTTTGCGGTCGTCTTGGCGAAATCCCCCCGGAGGTAGGCCTTGCTGACCCCCGTGTCGGCCAGGTTGCGCCCGATCTCCTCGTGGTACTTCTCCGCCTCGCCGCCCAGCTCGAGCATGTCGCCCAGGATCACGGTGCTCCGGCACTCCCCCTTGAGGCCCTGCAGCGTCTTGAGGGCCACGGCCACCGAGGCGGGGTTCGCGTTGTAGGTGTCGTCGATGAGGGTTCCGCCGTTTTTCAAGCGGTACACCTCCATGCGGCCCCCCACGGGCTTGAAGGCCATGAGCCCCTGGCAGATCGCGTCGAAGGTTGCTCCCGCTGCACTCGAAGCCGCCGCCGCGGCCAGGGCGTTGGAGACATTGTGAAACCCGAGAACCGGGAGCAGGATCTCCCGGGAGGCCCCGTCCATGAGGAGCTTGAAAATCGTGCCTTTCTCTCCCTCGTGGGCGATGCGCGATGCCGTCACGTCGGCATCGGCCTGGATTGCGAAGGTGATCTTTTTCCCTTTCCATTTTTGCGCCCAGGGGGCCAGGGCCTCGTCGTCGAGGTTGATGATAGCCGTTCCCTTGTTGTTCATGACGCGGAACAGATCGCCTTTCTCTTTCCGGATCGTCTCGAGGGACTTGAGACCCTCCAGGTGAGCGGGCCCCACGTTGGTGATGACGCCCACCGAGGGGCCT
>PDVJ01000625.1_pt1 | contig 12067 bp, 12 predicted proteins | sample 1369811 | NCBI WGS metagenome assembly PDVJ01 (sample SAMN07795376, study PRJNA414565) | Alkali sediment metagenome, whole genome shotgun sequencing project. | reverse complement strand
AAAATCTGGTCATAGGTATAGGGAGGATATCCCAATGTTTTAAAAAGGGCTGAGCGTTCGGCATCCATGCGGTAAATCACCTTCTTTACCGACGGTGTGAGCCCTTCTTTGTACATCCAGAATTCTCCTTTGGAATGTTCAATGCGCCCCATATTGAGTAATGCCCCCACAGGATGGACGATAATGTTGACATTGTAGAGAGCGGGTTCCAGGATGCTGACGGCTGGCTTTACGACATCTGCATAAGTTCCAGTAAGAGCTTTTAAGACAGCTTCTGTATCAGTGGCAGGCAGTGCTGCCAATAACATTCTTGGGCCGTCTATACGATGAATGTTGACCGTCCCTGGCCCTTGCAGACGACGGCAACAATACGGAAAGGTCACTCCCTCTGCAAGAAATACTCGACGATTCATCCCGATCTCATCCCAACCTTTTCGGAAAACGAGTGTGCCGCCGCTTCCTGGCCATAAGATCACTGTCTGTCCATCGGATAGGTGTGGAGCCAGTTCTCGCGCCACTCGTTCATGCGCTAAAGCCTGCGTCGTCACCATGCTCAGATCTGCTCCCTGAACCGCTGCGGCCAGGTCCGTGGTGGCCATCGTCACCTTAGCAAACCCTGTCCGCGTAATGCCTGTCACATGGATTCCGCCTTGCGCAGCAATGGATTTGATGTTCTCCGCGTACTCTGGAAACTCGAACAGACGGCATCGGTGTCCTGCCAGAGTCATATCACCAGCGATGGCAGAACCACCGTTTCCGGCACCAATAATACAAATTTCTTTTACGCTTATTCTTGAGGCATTCACACCCGTCTCCTTATTCATTCATGAAGACCCATTTTAACCTGATCTATTTCAATTATCCATAATTCTCTTGAGTCTAACAAAGGATTGGCCTATATTGGATGATATGGAAGGGGGCCAAAACACTGTGACCATGGAATTTCACATCTCCCGGAAAGCACGGGACCTCTACCAATTTGATGAATCCTTATTTTCCCTTAGAGGAAATGTCATTTTCCCCAACGTTCATGCCGCAAGATTATTTGCCCAGAGAATGAATGAAAAAAGGGATCTCTTCAGTTTCCCCGAACAAGCCATCCGAGCTGGACAGATCAATGCCATGGGGTTGATTGATGAGATTCTCCACTATGTTGTCGGTTTGTATCGTGACGAGAAAAATTCGCAAGTCCTGCAACAAGCTCTAAATCGGCTCTATGAAAAATTGGGCAAACAGAAAGTAGAGGAGGCCCTCCGAAAATTTGCAGACGAATTCCCTACTGTGGCGATCTATCGAGGTGAAATAGAGATCGATACCTATTTAGAAGGGGAAACTTCAGGGATTCCCAACCGCCAGATCGTTTTGGAGGAGATGCTGATGCTCTGGCTGGCGAACGTGAATCCAGCCTTCTCTCCCTACATCGAACTTTTCGATGATACCGGATTGGAAAAGGATACGTTTTACTTAAACATCATTGAAGTGCTTCATCCTTTCTTTGACCACCAGCCTCTTTTTGGCCCTGACCACCAAAATCTCATCGACCTGCTTCGCAGCCCTGCCTTAGCGGTTCCTCACTCGCTCACGGGACAACTGGAATACATCCGAGAAAAATGGGCTCACCTGCTGAGCCATTATCTCTTAAGACTTCTCAGAAGTTTTGACCTGATAAAAGAGGAGGAGATTTCCGAGATGCGAAGAATGGCATTCTGGGATCGCGCTCCTTCGGAGGTCTATGAATTTTTGGGAATGGAGGAGGAACCAGAACGCTTTAGCCTTGATCTTGATTGGATGCCCAGGTTGGTGCTCATGGCAAAAAATGTTTATGTATGGCTTCATCAACTCTCTCGAAAATATCATTGTTCCATTTACCGTCTCGATCAAATTCCCGACGAAGAACTGGATCTCCTGTCCCGTTGGGGTTTCACCGGTCTATGGCTCATCGGTGTCTGGGAGAGAAGCCTTGCCTCAAAAAGAATCAAAGAGCTTCTGGGGGATCCCGATGCAGTGGCTTCGGCTTACTCCCTGTTCGACTACCAGATCGCAAGCGACCTCGGGGGTGAAGAAGCCTTCCAGAATTTAAAAGACCGGGCCTGGAGGCGAGGCATCCGCATGGCAAGCGACATGGTTCCCAATCATGTGGGAATTGACTCCAGATGGGTCATCGAACATCCGGAGTGGTTCATCTCCCTGGATGACAGCCCTTTCCCTGCTTATCATTTCAGTGGACCCGACCTCTCTTGGCATGGGGAGGTAGGGATCCATCTCGAAGACCATTATTTTGATCAAAGTGATGCAGCAGTGGTCTTCAAAAGAGTGGACCGCCGAAACGGAAATGAAAAGTACATTTATCATGGCAATGACGGCACCCGAATGCCCTGGAATGATACGGCCCAGATAAACTACCTTAACCCAGAGGTGAGAGAAGCGGTTATTCAAACGATCCTTCACGTGGCTCGAAAATTTCCTGTCATTCGTTTCGATGCAGCCATGACCCTCGCGAAAAAACATTATCAACGCCTATGGTTTCCAGAACCGGGAACAGGGGGTGCGATTCCTTCCCGAGCGGAACACGGGATGACCAAAGAACAGTTCAACCGTCTGATGCCTGAAGAATTCTGGCGCCAAGTCGTGGACCGTGTGGCCCAAGAAGCCCCTGACACCTTGTTACTGGCGGAGGCATTCTGGTTATTGGAAGGGTATTTCGTCCGAACATTGGGAATGCACCGCGTTTATAACAGCGCCTTCATGAATATGCTGAAGGACGAAGAGAATGCCAAGTATCGTTCCGTCATAAAGAATACCCTCGAATTCAATCCCGAGGTCCTCAAGCGATTTGTCAATTTTATGAGCAATCCGGATGAGGAAACGGCCGTGACTCAATTTGGAAAGGGGGACAAGTACTTCGGAGTATGTACGATGATGGTAACCATGCCCGGACTCCCCATGCTTGCCCATGGCCAGATTGAGGGGTTCAATGAAAAATATGGAATGGAATACCGTTTTGCCAAATGGGATGAGCAACCGGACCAGGAATTGATCCAGCGCCATGAAAGGGAAATCTTCCCGCTGATGAAACGCCGTCATCTATTCTCTGATGTAAAGGATTTCCTGCTCTACGATTTTTTCACACCAGAAGGTTATGTGAACGAAGATGTCTTTGCTTATTCCAATCGCGCTGGCGATGAGCGAGCCTTGGTTATCTATCATAACAAATATGAGTCTGTTAGAGGATGGGTTCGGTCTTCCGTCGCCTATTCAATCAAGACTGGCCAAGGGGATGAACGACCATTGGTTCAAAAAGACTTAGGAGAAGGTCTTGGATTGCATGATGACCAGGCCTATTTCTGCATCTTCAGAGACAATGTGGCCTGCTTGGAATACATTCGTCATAACAAAGAATTGTGTGAAAAAGGGTTGTATGTGGAACTGGGTGCTTACAAATATCATGTGTTCATCGATTTTAGAGAAGTCCGTGATAACCAGTGGCACCACTTTGCTCAAATAGCCAATTATTTAAATGGCCGCGGGGTCCCCAGTATTGAAGAAGCATTGAAAGAAATGTTGTTGCAACCTCTTCAGGATACCTTTAAGGAATTGGTTAATGTTGACATGTTCCGTCGATTGATGGAAGCGCGGGTCACCCAACCACAGGCTCCAATCGATCAGAAACTCATGGAAGAGATAGAAAAGAAAATGATCGACCTCCTCAGAGAAGTGAAGCAGTTCAATAAGGGGGCAGAAGATGAGGAGACGATTGCTAGAGAGATAAGGCGAAAACTTGAAGCCATCTTATACTTACCCATCATTACCAGTCGCTATCCACAACTCCAACCCAAAGGAGTCAAGGCGGCAGCGGAATATCTTTACAAGGGGCTGACGGATTCTATCTCTGCCTGGGCAATTCTCTTCGGTTGGCTATTTGTCCACACTCTCGGCAAGGTAACCAATCCAAAAGACTTTGCGGAGCAAAGCCTTGATTGGGTGGACGAATGGAGAATAGGTAAAACGATATTCGATGTCCTAAAAGAATTAGGTTTGGACGAGGCAACTTCCTGGAGAGCACTCACCTTGGTCAAACTGCTCACCGGTCATCAAAGCTGGTATGAGGTTAAGCCACCAGACCAAAAGCAGGCCTATGCCATATTCAAATCATTGTTCGAGGATGGTGAGGCCCAACAATTCCTGGGGGTGAACCAGTACAATAACATCTGGTGGTTCAACAAAGAAGCCTTTGAGGAGATGCTGTGGTGGCTGATGATGGTGGCGGCATTGGCCATTGGCTCCGATCCTCTCCGTCCCGTCAATGCCGTGGTGGCAGAATTAGAAAGGTGTTACTCCATCATTCAAACATGGCAGGAGGCCGAAAATAAATCCGATTATCAAGTAGAAAAACTGCTTTACGCCCTCCAAGAGTAAAGAACCCCGCCTTGTCTGTCCAAATTTAAAACCAAATTCTTTAAACCCAAAATTGATCAATTCGTAAAAAGCCCCTTTACCCTAATTTTTATCATTCCCGGTCTTGCGCGCCAGAGCGCTTGAGACTTCAAGTTGAATTCCCGATCGGAAAAAGGATAATAAATAGAAGTGGGACAGAAATGAAGATAGATCGAACTCTTCTCAAAAAAGGACTTTTCTCCGGCATCCACAGGGGCTGGCATGGGTTTGTCTGGACATTGAAGATTCTGATTCCCATCTCTTTCCTGACCACCCTTCTTCAGTGGAGCGGGGTGATCTACTGGATTAATCTTCTTGTCGAACCAGTGATGAGTTGGCTTCGATTGCCAGGAACGGCAGCTTTTCCTCTGGTGATCGGGTTCTTTGCAGGAATCTACGGGGGGGTCGCTGCCTTGTCAGCACTTCCCTTTACCAAAGATCAGATGACCCTTATTGCCATTTTTATGCTCATTGCGCACAATCTCATTCAGGAGGGAGTGATTCAGGGGAAGTCAGGCCTTCACCCTGTCAAGGCAACTCTTTTTCGCCTCGGAGCAGCCATCCTCACCGTGCGAGTAGCATCGCAGTTTCTTAATCCAATCTCAGTATCCTCAGGAACCGTCAAAATGCCTCTGCCTTTCTCAGAACCTTTCGTTTTGATGCTGGAACATTGGGGAATTTCCACTCTCACCCTCACCCTCAGAATTTTTTTCATCCTTATGGTCATATTGACTGTATTGGAAGTACTAAAGGTCTCGGGCGGAATGGACCCAATCTTAAAAAAACTCGCACCTTTCCTAAGGTGTTTAGGATTAAGTCAGAGGGTGGGGCTTCTCTGGATTACAGGAGCTTTTTTTGGGGTGGCTTATGGTGCCGCGGTCATCGTGGGAGAAGCAAAGAAGGGACATTTGAAAAAAGAAGAATTGGAAAGGCTTCATGCCTCGATTGGTATTCAACACTCCATCATCGAAGATCCCGCACTCTTTATGACCCTGGGCTTAGGGCCTTTTTGGCTCTGGGTCCCCCGATTGATCGCAGCCATCCTGGTTGTCCACTTATTAAGGCTTTTGGAAAGATTCTCGATCAGGTTTATCGGCCAGGGTTCTTAGGGCTTGGACGCATCTTCTTCAAGATACCTGTTGGGATTCTCCATGAAGTTCTTATACACCTGGTAGTGTTCCGTATCTTCATAAGGAATGGTTTTTACTGGGCTATGATCGAAACTGTAGATATTGGCCTCTGGACAGGCCAGGAGAATGGGAGAGTGGGTGGCGATGATGAATTGGGCATGCCCCAAAGCACTCATTTCCTGAAGAAGCTTCAGAAGCCCGAGCTGACTTTTGGGTGAAAGGGCTGTCTCAGGCTCGTCCAAGAGATAGAGCCCTCTGATCTTGTAGCGAGCCTTAAAAAAGGACATTAAGGATTGACCGTGAGATTGGGTGAGTAATGATTTTCCGCCGAAGTATTCAATCTGTCCCGGATTGTCTGCTTCCCACATATCAACGAGTTGAGCAAAATTCTTGAAAATTTGGGACGAGAAAAAGGACCCTGGGACAATCCCATCTGTCCATACGACCTGAAGGTAGAGGAACAACATCTCCTCATAGGGATTGGGCTCGCATCGGGTGCAATCCATTCCGCTCCAGATGTGAATCTGGCACCTTCGCGCCAAAGCTTCTAAGAGGGTCGGTTTCCCTGATCCATTTTCCCCGATAAAAAAGGTGACGGGCGAAAAGAAAAGGATGCTTCTCGTTTGCCGAAGAACATCCATGTTAAAAGGATAATGATCCTCCGTTGGATATTGCTCCGACAACAATCGGACTTCTTTGAGATGGAGCAAGGGGATGCCCTCCTTAATTTTGCCAAAGGATTAACATATCCAACACGGCTTATCAAGATGAAGGGTCGGGGATTCCCCGTCCCCAACTTCCGATTCAACCCCATATGCATGTCAAGGGTTGACCCCGTTTTCCCCAGTTGATAAGGACGGAATCCTTTCAGTTTGCCCGTGCTCTTGAGCGGCTTGCAGAAATAATTTCACTCTATCAAGGGTAGCATTGTAAGGCAACTCGCAGCCGGAGGAAACAATGTAGGCTCCACCAGGGCCAGCAACCCGGATGGACTCTTTCACAGAAGCTTCTATCTCCTCCTTCGACCCATTGACAAAAAGCGAAGTGGCGACGTTTCCCACAAGGACAATCTTCTTCTGGGAGATTTCTACCATTCTTTTCAGCGATGATGGGCTGTCCAAACTGAGTGCTACGATGCCCAGGTCGTTGAGGTCTCCCATGATCGGGTCAATGTAACCGCATATGTGCATGGATAGTCCTGCCTTCCTCTGCCGGAAAAAATCCACAACCTCTTGGTGGTGGGGTTTAATGAAATGCCGATAGATGGTCGGAGAAATCAGGCTACAGGAAGATGCGGCTTCGCCCATTGTCAGAGCCAACCCGGTTTCAATAACCTTCGATCCTAATATTTTGGTCACCTCTGTCGTAAATCTCATCAACTCTTCCACAAAAGAGGGATCATCAAACGTATCCAAGATCAATTCTTGTGCGCCCCTCAAGCCAGTGGCGATCGTCCAGGGCCCGGTCACAGCTCCTGTTAATGCTGAATCCTTTATGGCCTTGGCGACTGTTTTGCACGCCTCTATGTACAAAGGGAATCTACCACTGCTTTCAGGCTGAGGGAGCTTGAGAGACCCGAGCGCCGACTTTTGTGACAGGATATATTTTCCGACTCCTGGGAAACCATCCTCTGGAAATTCCAATTCCGCGCCAGCTGCTTCAGCCTCCATCATGATGTCCCAGGTGACGTCTACACTGTCGTGCTTAAAAAGTTCATAACAGGCTATTGTACCCTCAGCCAATTTTTTCCCGTCTGACCAATAATCTTTTAATAAACACCCGAGGACCCTCGCCCTGAAGGGCCCCAGAATGATCCCGATGGGAATTCGGTCTGCAAGCGACCGTTTTATACAAGCTTTAATCCGATCCCTCCCTGTCATCTCAGCCACTCCTATTGCCTTGGATCTTGATCTATCGAGCTGGACCTTCTTTTTCTATATCGTCGGCCTGAATTCCAAAAGGGTGGATACTTCCTTCGTCATGCCGTTAAATATAAGAGAAAACCTGTCCCCTGACAAGATACGCCAAGAAGATATAAACTGCAAACAAACAATTCCTCCGCTCTTATGTTTATAAATGACGATCGCTCTTTTTCAGCTATTATCCCCAGCAGAATTCCTGAAAGCGGTGATGGTAAGTCGATGTCAAAATATTTTAAAACTCACTTACCCTTGATGGTCAGACAGCCTGATGTTGTTAGATGTTATCAAAAAAATCCTTTTGCAAAATCATTTAAACTATGATATCATTTTGATATCAAACAGGAGGGACGGCAATGGCAAATGTGTTGATAAGAAATATCCCTGAGGAGGTAATGGATAGGTTCAAAAACATGGCAAGGAGTCACAAAAGATCGCTTCAACAGGAGCTCAGAGTAGTCCTCGAAAAAACAGTGGACCAATCCTCTCCTGACATTTTCCAGAAGGCATCAGCCCTCAGGAGAAAACTTCGGAAGAAGGCCATTCGTTTCACTGACAGCGCCAGGTTGCTCAGGGAGGACAGGGCTCGATGAATCTTGTGATGGATGCAAGTGTTTTAATCAAATTCTATGTTCCCGAGATCCTCTCGGATAGAGCGGAGCGATTATTGGCCAAGGTGGAGAAACAGGATATCGACTTGTTGGTGCCGGACTTGATCTATCTTGAAGCTGGGAACATACTCTGGAAAAAGCAGCGCCTGAAAGAATTGACCCGTTCCGAGGTTGAAGAAATCACCGATGCCATTCTATCGTTCCCCTTAAAGATAGAAGCCTCAAAATCCTTGTTGCCGTTGGCTGTGAACATAGCGATCGTATACGGGATTACCGTTTATGACGCTTCATATCTCAGCCTGGCAAAAGTTTATGAGACGACATTGATGACCGCCGACCGAAGGCTTGTCGATGTCCTAACTAAAACTGATTTAAAAGACTCCATCCTATGGTTGGGCAGCTATAAATAATTTTTGCATAAAAATACTCTGACCGGCAGAATTCCTGGAAGCGGTGAAGGAAAAGATTTGAGGAGGTTTTGATTACAACCCACAAAATGTGCGATGTATTATTGCAAGACCTGACCCTCTTCTTTTTTTAGTGTCCACCTTTTCCACCAAATCGACCAAGGATTAATTGCCCTCGAATCTCAACTTTTGGCAAACACTTGTGGATCGCTGAGACCTAAACCCGATCCTTTAGATTTATCGGCGGCAGAGATAGGTGTTCAATCGGGTAACTCGTCCAGAGTAACATATTCCCCTTTCCGGATTTCCTCTCTGGCCTTAGCGATCCTCCGGAGAAATCTCTCATCGTGCTCGATCCTATAGTCGAACCAATCGTCCTCGTCTCGGAATCCGACCACCACCGCAGCTGGCTTGCCGTGACGGGTAATGAGGACTTCCTCCTTCTCTGCCTCACGAATGATGCTGCAGATATCGTTTTTGGCTTCGCTCATCGTATGCTTTTTCATTCCGGTACTCCGTATTCTTGCAACCAATTTTCTGCTTCGGGCTTCATTACAAAACCCAACACTTCAACCCGGCCTTGTTCATCATTCACATCATAGAATACTCGAAACCTGTCTACCCGCAGGCGGTACTGTGGTTGCCGTAACCCTTTTAGCCGCTTGATCCGGCTCTTACTTTCTTGTTTAGGTGCATTTTCAAGATGGGTTCGCATGGCCTCTTTCAAGCCAGAACGCCAGCGCGCATCTAGTTTTTTGAAAGCTTCTTGTGCGCTTTTCGCGAACACGACCTGATATTTCATTCTGGGAAGAATATAGCCAGATCATTACGGGATGTCAAGGGAAACAAACTGGAGGTGTTATTGAAACGCTTGAATAACATTGTAAAATAGGGACCAGCAGAATTCCTGGAAGCGGTGAAGAAAAGATGTGAGGGGTTTTATGGGAAAAAGAATTGAAGTCTGATCTCAACTTTTTACAAAAATTCGTTGATTGTTGAGACCTGAACCTTAATCTTTGACTCTTACCCTTTCTTACCAAGGTAGAGTCCTATCTCCCCATCGGTGAAGGGGCTAACAAGCCCGCTAAAGCCCCGACCGCGGCGGAGCCTAAGGCTATCAAACCCTCTGGAATGGTGGCTGCTGTTTTGATGCTCAAGTAGAAACCTAATATGATGGTCAAAAGAACAGCAACACCGAGGAAAGCCACCACCAATCGAAAAATCCATCGGTCAGATTGAAGGGGTGTCGATAACTTTTGGAGACTCTCAAGAAGCTTGACCTTCTGGTCTGCTGGCAATGAATTATCACGAGTCACCTGCTGAATCAGGTCTTGTAATGGTTCCTTAATTTTATTGGCCATTTTATTCTCCCTTCCTTATCGTCAGGCGTTAGGCGCAAGGGGTTCTTAGGGGATAAACCTAATCACTATTTCTGGGCGGAAAGCTTCTTGTCCGGAGCCGGATTTGCGAACAGGTTTCTTATTAGCATCCAGTACCGACACATACCAACGACCCTCCCTAAAATTACGTTTGAAACTCTGTGTGCGCCATGTAAAAAAACCCCGTTTTTTAAACTCATCTCTAATGGCATCGACCTGTTCTAACCACTTCTCCTTCGCAATCCCGATATCAATCCTATCGGTCACACCCACGTCAGAAGCCCACGCATGGTAGATAGGCATTCGCCCCTTTGTTTCGAGCATGGTCAAGGCCCGTTCTCCTGCCTTGATCTCCATCCAGAGAAATACCCCTTCTCCCTTCCTGATCTCGGCGATTCCCGTAAAAAGATCTATTGGTTCACGTTCACGAATGACTTTACAAAAGGACTCTCTTTCCACCTCAAATAAGGGTTGGGCATGGATGTCAGGGATGAAGAGGATGAATACCAACAGGGCTAAGGCAAACTGAATATCCGTTTTCATCTTATCAAAGGGAAGATATATTTTTCAGTCCACTCTCAAAAAAGAGCCAAATGTTGAGTTTTAAATGCATTGAGAGCACTATATCGGAAATCGGGTGACTCGTCAAGGAAGGCTGGGTTGACATTTCATCCGCAGGGTGTTAGGGGGAAATAAAACCCCACGACGCTCCTAACATCTTCGTAATTGAGGAGGAATCATGAAAATCAAAATCTGGGGTTGCCGCGGTTCGATCACTACGCCGGGGCCGACCACCCTGCGCTACGGCGGAAACTCCACCTGTTTAGAGATCAGGACAAAAACAGGACAGATCATTATTATCGATGCCGGTTCGGGAATTCGAAATCTCGGCAAGGCTTTGTCTCAGGAAAAAGAGGTTACCCAGATTCGTTTTTTCTTCACTCATTCTCACTGGGACCACTTGGTTGGGTTTCCTTTTTTTCAGCCAGCCTATTCTGACACCTTTTCCGTCACCTTCTGCAGCGGTCCGCATGCTCAAGACTCCATAAGAAAATACCTCACCCACCAAATGGAGGCGCCGTATTTCCCTGTAGACTTTAAACTCCTGAAGGCCAAATTCGATTTTAGCTGTCAACGGCCACACATGGAACCCGGAAATTGTCTCTTGGACGATTTAGAGGTCTGCCCGGTGCCGCTCAATCACCCCAATGGCGGGTATGGTTACAAATTCATAGAGAAGGGCAAGACCTTTGTATTTCTCACTGATAATGAACTGGGTTTCCAACACGAGGGAGGGCTGAGCCGAGCGCAATACATAGATTTCTGCCGAGGTGCGGACTTGCTGGTCCATGACGCCCAATTCACGGAGGAAGAATACAAATTCACTCGTGGCTGGGGCCACTCCACCTTTGGCGATGCAATGGACCTTGCCATCGAAGCCGGTGTTAAACACCTTGGTCTCTTTCATCATGACCCGGATCGTACCGATGACGATTTGGGCCGACAGGTTGAATTCTGCCAGGAGCGAATCCACAAGAAGGGCAGAGTGTCTGAATGTTTCGCAACTGCTGAAGGAATGGAGATTGACCTTTAGCTGCGACACAAACGAGTAATCGATAATTCTTGTTGACTTTTTCAATTAGAATTAGTACGTTCTTATCGAATCACATCGTTTCTAAAAACCAACCTCCCAACCAAAACTCAACCTTTTGGAGTTAGAAATGAAAAAGGAAATCCAAAAGGTGCCGATATGGAGCCCCACGGGCAAACCCGTGGTCCCCCAAAACCATACCCACCTATGCCAAGGCTTCGGTGGGTCATCCGCCGGTGAGCGAAATCCGCCGAAGCATGATAGATTGATCGCTGAAATGGTATATCGCGCATTAACGCATTCCTCCACAGCCAAGGCCGTGCTTGCACGCCGAAGTATGTTACAGCACGCAGGCGTGGTCTCCTGCGTAGGCGGATGAAGCCTCCGAGAGGTATTTACCTGCTTGGGGGCCCATAGATCATTCTAAAGCCGAAGTCTCATAAAAAGTTTTTTCTATCCTTCCATTTATAAAACTTTAGAGGAGGATCCCATGACCACCCAGGAAGTTAAACGCAAGCTCACTGCCATCCTGAGTGCAGATGTGAAGGGTTACAGCCGCCTCATGGGGGAGGATGAGGAGTGGACTGTCCGAACCC
>PDVJ01000624.1_pt1 | contig 12069 bp, 11 predicted proteins | sample 1369811 | NCBI WGS metagenome assembly PDVJ01 (sample SAMN07795376, study PRJNA414565) | Alkali sediment metagenome, whole genome shotgun sequencing project. | reverse complement strand
GCCGAGTCCGAGAGGCTTGGGAAATTGCTCAGAAGGCTCATGGACAAGGAGGAAGCTGAGATTGTAGCCTCTCTTCCGTGTCCTGTGGCTGAGCTTGCCCAGAAGCTGGGCAAGAGTGAAGAGGAAGTGAACAATAGGCTCAGATGGCTCTTTGAGAAAGGAGTCATCTTCATAACTTCCAGGGGCTATCAATTTGCCAGGGATATATTTCAGCTTCATGATGCCACAGCCTGTGATGTGAGACGCGACAAGGCTTGGGGTCGCGAACTCCTCGATCTCTGGGAGGATTTTCTCCAGGCAGAATGGTACGCTGACTGGGCAAAGTTCGTTCAGACCTGGAAGATGCCCATGTGGAGAGTAGTCCCGGCCAGAAAGGCTATCTCCAAAGGAACAGGACTGCTTCCATCTGAGTAGCCGAAAGGTGTGATTCGCCGGTCGAGGTTTGTCTTCAAGTCAACCGGGCAGCAGAATACGCCATAACCAGAGGGACCGGTAAGGAACTGACTAGGGGTGAGGCGACTAAGATTATGGATGCTGCGGAGGAGGCTGGGCTCATACACAGTGTGTATAACAGTTCCGCGGTGACCAACGTGATCTGCAATTGCTGCGGGGACTGCTGTGTCTTCTACTATCCTCTTACTAAGTATGGTGTCCTTGAGAAGGGAGTGGCCAAGAGTAGATTTCAGGCAGAGGTGGACAAGGTAGCCTGCAAGGGGTGTCAGACCTGTGTGGAAAGGTGCCCCTTTGAGGCGGCGGAAATGATCAAGATCTCGGGGGAAAAGAAACTCAAGGCACAGATAAGTTCAGAAAAGTGTTTCGGTTGCGGCGTTTGCGCTGTGGGATGTGAATCAGAAGCCATCAGGCTCGTTGAGATTCGGCCGCCTGAATACATCCCGGGTTAAGGTAATAGCTTGAACCAGTTTCTGGAAGGAGCATTGCCGGAGTGCTATGCTCTAAACGGTCAGTGGGTATCAGATGTCTGACTTTGCCGGATCTTGCTACCTATCTGCGCGAGAGATTGCCAAGCATAGTGAGCCTGCCAGAAGGCTCGTATATGAGGTGGCCTGGAACACCGTTCACCAGTGCGCGACCGTGGGAATGCCTCCGATGCTATAGCCGGAGGTCCGCCTCGTGACACGTTTCGAGGAAAGCGACGAGAAGGTTGACTGCAGCCTTGATGTCCTCCTTATCGGCTGTCTCCACCACGGTGTGAACATAGCGAGTCGGGACGGAGATGGTGACTACGGCTACGCCCTCTCGGGCAGGCTGGATTGCTCCGGCATCGGTACCACCCCGCGGCAGTATCTCAAGTTGATACGGGATCTTTCGTTCTTCTGCCAAATTCACCAAGAACTGCACAAGTCCGGGGTGAGAGATGGACGCGGAATCCTTTACCTTGATGGCTACACCACGGCCGAGGCGCGTTACCTGCTCATGAGTTGGCACGCCCGGTATATCGCAAGCGATAGTCACGTCCAGTGCTACTCCGATGTCGGGGGCAATTGCGAACGCAGATGTCCGCGCTCCCCGAAGCCCCACTTCTTCCTGGACCGTAGCTACAAAATAGACGTCAGCCTTGTGCTTTCCCAGTCTTTTCATTGCCTCAATCCCTACATACACGCCTAATCGATCATCAAGCGCCTTGCCTGTGACGAGATTCCCCACGTCAGCAAATGTCTGCACAAGAGTTACGGGGTCGCCCACGCGGACCTGTGCTTTGGCTTCCTTACCGGAGAGACCGATATCAACGAACAAGTCCTTCATTTCAGGCACCTTTTTTCGCTCTTCCTCCGTGAGGACATGGACGGGTTTGGTACCGATAAGCCCGTAGGTAGCACCACCTTTGGCATGGACGGTCACCCGGTGAGCAATCAGAGTGCGAGGATCCAGCCCGCCTACCGGTTCGATGCGCAGGAACCCCGTTTCTTCATCCACATGAGATACGAGAAATCCAATCTCATCCATGTGTGCTGCTACCACCACCTTTGGACTGGTACCCTTTTTGTGGGCTATGACGTTCCCCAACCGGTCCACGGTAATCTCGTCTACGTGGCCAGTCAATGCCTCTCGGACGATGACACGCATCGCCTCCTCTCTACCAGCGATTCCAGGGGTCTCAGAGAGTCTTTTGAGCAGTTCCATGTTGTTGCCCTCCTTTCTTCTATGGCAGGCTGTGTGGAACTGTGATACTTGGGACCCCTGCCAGAAAACTCAGGATCAACCAAAGCGTGACACCATACCATTAACTGGCTACGATCTGGGCCTCAAATACCACAGATGCTGCTTATGCTTGCTTTTGTCGAAGATTATATCAAGGTTGGAGGAATTGCTCTACTCATAGTGCTTTTTGTGCCGGTGGCTCGAGAAAGTCGAAGGGAGCCTGCTTCACACATCAGATTCAGGTCGAGATAATACAATGGGGGTAGTTCATGAATGTCTCCTTCTTCGAATCTCGACGAAGACGCAGGACACTTTTTCGTTCGGACCGTAACAGGTCGTCTAAGCTAAGGCGAAGCGCCCTATTGTGTTATAATCGCTGGGGAGAAATCCAGAGCGGGAGGAATCAGATGTCTGAGGCGAAAATTGGCGTCATTGGTGGGAGCGGGCTTTATAAGATAGAGGGGATGACAGGGGTGAGGAAAGTGAAGGTCAGCACGCCCTTCGGCGAGCCCAGCGACGCTATCATCCTGGGCAGCTTGAAAGGAGTAAGGGTTGCCTTCCTTCCCAGACATGGTGAGGGACATCGAATAAGTCCCAGTGGGCTACCGGCCAAGGCTAATATCTATGCCTTGAAATCTCTGGGTGTAGAGAGGATTATCTCTGTAAGCGCTGTGGGCAGTCTCAGGGAAGAGATAGAACCTCTGGACATAGTCGTTCCGGACCAGTTAATTGATGCCACCAAGGGAAGGGCCAGCACTTTTTTCACCGATGGGATAGTCGGGCATGTCTCTCTCGCGGAACCTTTCTGTCCTGTCTTGACTCAACTCTCGTTTGAGGCTAGCGCTAAGGTTGGTGCTAGAGTGCACAAAGGTGGTACTTATCTGGTCGTGGAAGGTCCACAGTTCTCCACCAGGGCTGAGACACAACTCTATCGCTCATGGGGTGCTGACGTTATTGGGATGACGGCGTCGCCTGAAGCTAAGTTGGCCAGAGAGGCTGAAATATGCTATGCCACACTGGCTATTGTCACAGATTATGATTGCTGGCATCCGGGCTACGAATCGGTGACTACGGACATGATTTTGACTAACCTGCGGAAGGGTATTGAGACTGCCAAGCGAACTTTGAAGTTGTTGCTGCCTTCCATATCGAAGGAACGAGACTGTGCCTGTGCCGGCGCCCTTAAATATGCCATAGCCACTGATATGAAATACATACCGAAAGAGAAAAAGAGAGAATTAGCGCTACTAATTAACAAGTACCTAGGTGAGGAAAAAGATGTCAGCCAGGATTGAGTTTGGGTGTTTACCTACTGCTATCGGCAGTATGCCTCACACAAATCCCGATGAGGCTTGTTCCATCATTATGAAGTATCTTCCTGACATCCCAATCTGGCCACAATTGCCGAAGCGCTCACCCAAGGAAAACATGATTGTCCAGTTCAGCGAGGGCTTTCCGGGGGTAGTCATACAGGGCGACAGAATTCATATCGAACCATCTCCTGACTTCGAGAGCGAGATAGAGCAACTCTATATTGATTGTGAACAGGGTAGTGCCAGCAAATATGGCATTTCGAAGGAATACGCTGCCGGGCTCTATGCGTTCCTCTCTAAAGCGGCAGGCAGTCAGATAGTCAAAGGGCAAGTAACAGGTCCCGTCACCTGGGGTCTGGCGGTCACCCGTCAGGACGGTCTGGGCATCCTCTATGACGATACTTGGGCCGAAGCGGCGGCTAAGTTTCTGCGTCTCAAAGCTTCCTGGCAGGAAAATGTCTTGAGGGAAATATCGCCTAATCCTATTATCTTTGTTGACGAGCCCTATTTAGTCTCCTTGGGCTCGGTGTTTACTCCTATTCCTGAGGAGAAAGTGCCTGTTCTGCTAGAGGAGGTGCTCAAGGGGATTAAAGGGACAAAGGGATTGCACTGTTGCGGGAACACTGACTGGTCGGTCATGCTGGACACCACAACCGATATTCTCAGCTTCGATGCCTATAACTATGCCTCTTCTCTAAGCACTCAGTCGGGTAAGGTGAAATCCTTTCTTGAGCGTGGTGGCAACATTGCTTGGGGGATAGTCCCAAACGAAGAAGAGGCTTTGGTCAAAGAATCTTTGCCCAGTCTTCGTGACCGCTTGGAGGAAGCTATGGCTCCATTCACCAGGGATGGTGTCAAGTTCAAGCAGATCATAGCTCAAGGGCTGATAACTCCTTCTTGTACCCTGGCAAGCCTGTCGCTGGAAGCGGCAAATCAAGCTCTGGAATTAACGGCTAAGTTGTCCCGTGACTTAAGAAGCCGATATCCAGTGTGACCGGGCGAAATAACTGCCCTTCAGGTCGTGTCCTCTAAGAGCCGAGGCCATTATTCTGAGGAATCTCCTTCCAAAGCTCTTATTTTATCCACCCTTTGTACGTGTCTGCCGCCTTCAAAATCTGTGGCCAGGAAAGTCTTGACGATTTCCAAGGCTGACTCGGTATCTACATGTTCTCCCCTGAGGCACAAGATGTTGGCATCGTTGTGCCGGCGGGCTCGTTGTGCCGCAAATACGTCACAGCACAAAGCCGCCCTTATACCCCTTATTTTATTAGCGGCCATGCACATGCCTATGCCCGTACTGCATATCAGAATGCCTTGTTCAAACTTGCCTGATGCTACTCCATCGCCGACTTTCTGGGCGATGTCAGGATAATCCACAGGGTCGGCGCTGTAGGAGCCGAAATCTTGATAGCTACGGCCTGCCTTTTGGAGGGAAGGCATAATTAGCTCCTTCAAAGGAAAACCGCGGTGGTCACAGCCTATGGCAATGCTAGTCACTTTGCCTCCACGTATTCCTTATATGCCTTGTCAATCTCATGCGAGGGTATGATGCCATGGCGCAAAATTGTCGGCGGTAGGCGGGTGATATCCACTATTGTGGATTCCTTGCCGCCGGGACATTTGCCTCCGTTGATGATAAGGTCGATCTTTCCTACTAACTGTTGACCAACTTCAGCGGCAGTTAAGGCAGCTGGCCGGCCACTAATATTGGCACTGGTTCCGGTTATGGGATTTCCCAAGCCTTTTATGAGAGCCAGACAGACAGTGTGGTTAGGAACACGCACCGCTACGGTGGGTCCTGAGGCTAGATATGCAGGCAACGAATCTTTTTTTGACAGAACTAGAGTCAACCCGCCAGGCCAAAAGCGCCCGGCCAAAAGCCAGGTAATTTCTGGTATTGGCTCGGCCAGAGTGGTCAATTGCTTTGCATCAGCGATAAGCAAGGGGAATTGCTGATTCCTGGGTCTGTTTTTTATCTCATAGACCCTTTCCACAGCTCTGGCATTGAAGACGTCAGCCCCCAGGCCATAGACCGTATCAGTAGGGAAGGCAATTACCCCGCCCTTTTGGAGGATTTTGACTCCTTTCTCAATTTCCCGTTGTGAAACACCCATGTTTCTTAAGCGTTAGTATAACACGGCGCTTGCGTGAGTCAGAAGCCCCTTTTCGCTGCATTGAAAAGGGTCACAAGGTTTTAGTCACAAATGATAAGCCTTTGGCAGACGAGAAGAGACTTAGCCCATTTCTGTTGATAATAGTTCAAAATAGTGATAAGCTAATTCCATCGTCCGCCGTAAATCTGCCATGAAGAAGAAGATAGAAAGCCACAGAATTGCTGCCAGCGATGATATTGAAGTCTCTACTTATCTTGGGCTGGCTAAAGAGTTGCGCGGTGAGCAGCCTGTAGTTGGGCCCAAGCTACCTCCAAGCGATCGTGAGACTATAGTAGTGCTTGACTTTGGGTCTCAATATAGCATGCTGATTGCCCGGCGCGTCCGGGAGTGCCATGTCTACTGTGAGCTTGTGGCTTACGATACACCTTGGGAAAGAATAGCTTCTCTCAACCCGCGCGGATTTATCCTCTCAGGAGGTCCGGCCAGCGTTTATGACTCGGGGGCCCCTTTGCCCTTACCATATATTTATGAGAGCCGTCTGCCTGTGATGGGCATTTGCTATGGGATGTTTGCCATCGCTTCTCACTTAGGTGGTCAGGTGACTCGGGGAACAAAGCGCGAATACGGACACACAATCCTGCATGTAAGTGCTGAAGGCTCTCCTCTTTTTGCCGGTCTTCCATCGTCTTTCCCCGTTTGGATGAGCCATGGCGACCAGGTAATAGAATTGCCTCCTGGCTTCAAAACCCTGGCCTATACTGAAAACTCGCCGTTCGCTGTTATAGGCAAAGACGATAGTATCTATGGACTCCAGTTTCACCCCGAAGTGGTGCACACGACCCACGGGAAGACCATATTCCAGAATTTTGTGCTTCAAATATGCGGCTGCCAGGGCAACTGGACACCAGCCAATTTCATAGCTGAAAGCGTAGATAAGATCAAAGAGCAAGTGGGCGGTGGAAGAGTGGTTTGCGCTCTTTCTGGAGGCGTTGATTCGGCGGTGACTGCCACCCTTATCGACCGCGCTATTGGCAATAAGTTGACTTGCATCTTTATCAACAATGGCCTACTGCGTCGTGAGGAACCTGAGAGGGTGCTTAATACCTTCAAGCGTAACCTGAAGATGGATGTAGTTTACGTAGATGCTACCGACAGATTTCTGGAACGACTCAAAGGAGTCAGTGATCCAGAAAAGAAGCGACACTTGGTGGGAAATGAGTTTATCCAGATCTTTGAAGAAGAAGCGGCTAAATTAGGTAAGATTGATTTTCTGGCGCAGGGCACTCTTTACCCCGACGTCATTGAAAGTACCTCCACAGACACCAAAGCTGCTGCCAAGATAAAGAGCCATCATAATGTCGGCGGGTTACCGGCCAAAATGAATTTCACTCTTATCGAGCCACTAAGGTATTTGTTTAAGGATGAAGTTCGACAGGTAGGGTTGGCTCTGGGCCTGCCCGAGGACATGGTCTGGCGGCAGCCTTTCCCCGGACCGGGCTTAGGCATTCGTATAATCGGCGAAGTGACCAGAGAGAAGTTGGAGATACTCCGTGCTGCTGATTGGATTCTAATGAATGAAATCAAAAAAGCCAAGCTCTATCGCCAACTTTGGCAAAGCTTTGCTGTACTCACTGATGTCAAGAGCGTCGGCGTCATGGGCGACTATAGAACTTATGGTTACCTGGTAGCTGTTAGAGCAGTAACCAGTGAAGATGCTATGACTGCGGATTGGGCTCGTCTGCCCCACGACCTTCTCGCTGCAATATCTGACCGTATGGTTAATGAAATTCCCAGCGTAAACAGAATAGTCTACGATATCACCAGCAAGCCGCCGGCGACTATAGAATGGGAATGAGCGCCAAAGGAGGGGAAGAAAAATGAGTTGTTCTCCCGAGGAAAGGAACGATGCACAGCTAGCCGTCATAGACGATTTGGAGATGCTCCGCGAGGACTTGATAGTTGAATTGCAGGCCATTAACCAGTATCATGGGCACGTATTGATCCTGGAGAATGAAGAGGCCGTCACTACACTGGGATATATTATCGAAGAGAAGAAGAAGCATGTCGCAGAGTTGTTGAGACTGATTCAGAATCTCGACCCCATTCAGGCCGAGAAATTCAAGGAGATTTTATAACGCCATGTCACACAGAGTAAAACTAAAGGGTGTAAGGAAGAATAGAAAGAAGCACGGGAAGAAGCGATAGACATTGTTCGACGTCACAACTGAGTGGTGCCGGTCGTAACCTTGACTATTATTGCCGGTGCGGTCCGTCGAATAACTGGTGTGAAAGGTCCGAGAAAAGCAGATGATTCAGCGCAGTCATGCGCTGAAAATTGATACAGGAGGGTGAACTGTGAAAGTATTAGTCGTTGGCGCTGGTGGCAGAGAGCATGCGTTGGCCTGGAAGATTGCCCAGAGCCCCAAGGTGGACAAGATTTTTGCTGCGCCGGGAAATGCTGGTACGGCCGCCATCGCGGAAAATTTGGACTTGTGGCCCACCGATGTAGAAGGGTTGGGCAAAGCAGCTAAGGAAAAGGGCATTGACCTCGTGATGGTTGGGCCTGAGGTTCCTTTAGCTTCAGGCATAGTGGACTACTTCAATTACTTAGGCATTCCCATCTTCGGTCCGACCAGGGCAGCTACACAGATAGAAGCGAGCAAGGTTTTTGCCCGACAACTAATGGAGGAACATGGCATCCCTTGTCCCAAAGGCGCTATCTTCTCTTCTCATTCTGAAGCCAGTGAATACCTTCAGAAACAACATCCACCCATCGTTATCAAGGCCGATGGACTGGCAGCCGGCAAAGGTGTGATCATTGCTGATTCTCTCCCGGAAGCTCAAAAGGCATTAGACGACATCATGGTTGCTAAGATCCTCGGCTCGGCAGGGCATAGGGTAATAATTGATGAGTATCTTAGCGGTCCAGAGGTCAGCGTCATAGCTTTTACGGATGGCAAAACGATCTCGCCCATGGTGCCGGCCTGCGACTATAAGAAGGTTGGCGATAATGACCAGGGACCAAATACCGGGGGCATGGGCAGTTATAGCCCTCCGGGCCTAATCTCCAGGCAAATGGTAAAAAAAGAGGTGGCCAGGGGCATTTTGTCGCCAACTGTGAAGGCTCTGGCCAAGGAAGGCATGCCCTACAAGGGCGTGCTCTATGCCGGGTTAATGATTGTTAGGGGATTGCCGGTGGTGCTGGAGTTTAACGCTCGCTTTGGTGACCCCGAGACCCAGGTTATTTTGCCCCTTCTCAAGACCGACCTGGTAGATATACTCCTAGCGGTAATTCACGGCAAGCTTAACGAGATAAAAATAGAATGGAGGCCCCAAGCTTGCGTGGGAGTGGTTATGTCTTCAGGTGGCTACCCTGGAAACCATAAAACCGGCTTTCCCATAAGAGGCATGGATAATATCGACAAGGATGTGTTCATTTTCCATGCTGGGACTAAGTTGGGAGGCGATGGTATAGTCCGTACGGACGGCGGGCGAGTGCTCACCGTAGTAGGTGTGGGTAAGAACATGGCTGAAGCTCGGGATAAGGTTTACCGCAGTATTGGTAATATTCATTTTGAAGGCTGCTACTATCGCAGGGATATTGCTTTGAGGGAGACAGTCTAAATGACGCTAGTGGGCGTGGTCATAGGCAGCAAGACGGATAGCGACCTGATACAGCCGGCGCTGGATATGCTAAAGCAACTAGGCATTGATCATGAGCTTGATATTATCTCAGCCCATAGAAAACCCGAAAAAGCAAGAGAGTATGGATTGGAGGCGGAGAAGAGGGGACTCAAAGTTATCATCGCTGCCGCTGGTTATGCGGCTCATCTTCCTGGTGTGTTAGCTAGCTGGACAACCTTGCCTGTAATTGGTGTGGCGTTGCCTACCAGTGAGCTTAAGGGCGTGGATGCTTTACTTTCTATAAGCCAGATGCCTGGAGGAGTGCCGGTAGCCTGTGTGGGTATCGGCGCAAGTGGGGCAAGGAATGCTGCTTTGCTTGCCGCCCAGATTTTAGCCATTGGAAACAAAGAGATACGGGCAGCTTATCGCAAATATAAACAGGAATTAGCAAGGGGATAATATGATTGAGCGCTACTCCAGACTTCAGATGAAGAAAGTCTGGTCTGAGGAGAATAAGTTTGATCATTGGCTTAGGGTGGAGATAGCTGTTTGTGAGGCCTGGGCGGAGCTGGGCGAAATCCCTCGAAAAGAAATAGTCAGAATAAGGAAAGCCAGCTACAACTTGAATCGTATCGCCGATTCTCTGAAGGTGACCCATCATGATATGACGGCCTTTCTTAACTCGGTGGCTGAAAGCCTAGGTAAAGAGTCGCGCTTCATACACCTCGGTCTCACCTCTTCGGATGTTATGGATACCGCCCTGGGCCTGCAATTGACCCAGGCGGCAGAGATCATTGCCAAAGATGTAGCCGAGCTTATAGCCGTGCTGGAGAGCAAAGCTGTAGAGCAAAAATATACCATTATGATGGGGCGGACTCATGGGGTTCATGCTGAGCCGACTACCTTCGGTTTGAAGATGGCCCTGTGGATTGAAGAAATGAGGCGTAATGCTCAAAGGCTGGCTGAAGCTAAGAAGGCTGTCTCGGTAGGCAAAATATCAGGAGCGGTAGGCACTTATGCTACTGTGCCTCCTCAAGTTGAAAAAACGGCCTGTGCCAGGCTTGGGCTTGCTCCAGACCCAATCTCAAGCCAGATAGTCCAGCGTGACCGCCATGCTCAATTTCTGACCACCCTAGCTATTATCGCCGGCTCACTGGAGAAATTCACCACCGAGATTAGAGGTCTCCAGCGAACAGAGGTCCGGGAAGTGGAAGAGTCTTTTGAAGCAGGGCAAACGGGTTCCTCGGCGATGCCCCATAAGAGAAATCCGGAGCTTTGTGAGCGCATCTGCGGACTAGCTAGATTAATAAGAGGCTACGCTCTAACTTCTCTGGAGAACATCGCCCTGTGGCACGAACGTGACATCAGTCACTCCTCCGCAGAGCGAATTATCCTGCCTGACTCTTGTCTGGCGCTGGATTACATGCTATCTACATTTACCTCCATAATGAAAGGACTCAAGGTCTATCCGGAAAGCATGCGTCGTAACGTCGAGCTCACCCAGGGGGTTATCTTTTCTCAAAGGGTGCTCCTGGCCTTAATAGGTAAGGGCCTACAGCGTGGAGAAGCGTACAAAATAGTGCAAGACAATGCCATGAAAGCCTGGGAGAAAAAGAGAAGCTTTCTGAGCTTGCTTGAAGCAGACAGGTGGATAACTGCTCATCTGAGCAAGAGGGAACTGAATGCTCTCTTTGATTATGGTTATTATCTGAAGCATGTGGACGAGGTCTTTAGACGATTGAAGTTGACCAAAACCAGGCGAGGAAAGAAAGCTGGCAAGTGTAGAGATAGGGCCTTCACTTCACATTTTTCTTGTCTTAGCGCATAACGTAGGGAGACAGAAGGATGAAGACTGCGAAAGAATACCTTGATGGCATGAAGAAAATGCGTTTTGAGCTCTACATGTTTGGTGAGCGGGTTGCCAATCATGCCGATAATCCTATTATCAGACCGACAAGGAATTGTGTCGCTGCTACCTATGAACTTGCCGAAGAGTCCAAATTTCCACAATATCATGACGTTATGACAGCCACCTCTCATCTAACAGGAAAGAAGATAAATCGTTTCTGTCACATTCACCAGAGTACCGAAGACCTGGTCAACAAGTCGAAAATGGGTAGAGGATTGGGTGCTTATACGGGTTCTTGCTTTCAGCGTTGCGTTGGGATGGATGCCTTGAATGCCTTGTCGATGGTAACCTACGACATTGACCAGAAATATGGGACCGAATACAGCAAGCGTTTCTTGAAATACTTGAGATACGTACAGGACGAAGACCTGGTTTGCGATGGAGCTATGACGGATGCCAAGGGCGATAGAAGTCGCCATCCCGCCGAGCAAGCTGACCCCGACCAATACCTTCACGTAGTGCAAGAGAAGTCGGATGGCATTGTAGTTCGTGGCAATAAGATGCACCAGACAGGAGCTGTAAATTCGCATGAAATCATCTGTATGCCGACCAGGGCCATGCGCGAAGAAGATAAGGACTACGCTGTTTCTTTTGCCTTGCCCAGCGACACTGAAGGGATTATATACGTCTATGGCAGACAGCCGTGCGACACAAGAAAAATAGACAGCCCGCATATGGATGTCGGCAACATTCTTTATGGGGGACAGGAATGCATGGTTGTTTTTGACGACGTGCTTGTCCCCTGGGACCGGGTCTTCATGTACAAGGAGTATGACTTCGCTGGCGACCTGGTAGAGAAATTCTCTGCCTATCACCGCCAGAGTTATGCCTGCAAGTCAGGCATGGGCGATGTCTTGATTGGCGCCAGCCAACTGATTGCTGAGTATCAGGGCACGGCCAAAGCTTCCCACATCAGAGAGAAGATCATTGACATGATTCAGCTCAATGA
>PDVJ01000623.1_pt1 | contig 12070 bp, 12 predicted proteins | sample 1369811 | NCBI WGS metagenome assembly PDVJ01 (sample SAMN07795376, study PRJNA414565) | Alkali sediment metagenome, whole genome shotgun sequencing project. | reverse complement strand
CGCCTGATGAAAAAAATGACCGGCTTCTGACCTTCAGTTAAAAATTCAAGAAAAACCGGCTCGTTTGAAACACTCAATAACAAGCTAAACACTCACGGGGATTTCACCCCCGCCGCTCTGGCTCCCCAAAAATGCGATAACCCGTTAACAGGTAATACGTCATCATCGCGATAAGCGCAGGGGCGGTATGAGGGGACAGGCACTGTCCCCTCCTTCATCGTACCGGATCTTTGTATTTCATTTCATGGTAAAAGGAATTCTCCAGAGCCGAAAAACCTATGGTAAGGTTCATGAGTTTGTCCCCTGAGAAAAAAGGTTTTTAGTCTTTGACTTTCTCCTCCCTATTAAATACCTTCTTACAGTATTGAAATTCATTTTTTGAGCCATTTTTGGGCAATGATATCGCAACCCGAAACAACCGGGTCACGGTGCCTTCTCGTCAGTAAAATAGAAAAATAGTCTTTTGGTTAGTTATTCCCTGAGTACATTTCGTTAATCGTTAACGATCAGGATACCGAAGATAACCATCATCAGGCCGATGAGTACCACAACAATGCCGATGAGTCCTTTGACTGCTACGATTACTTCCGGAAGGAAGGCCCAGATTGCATAGCCTCCAATGGCGAGTAAAACCAGTCCGACGATCAATGAAATAATTCCCATTTTATCCATACAATTTCCTCAATCTCTCTTGTTTTGTGAATCCGTCCTTATAAGTGTATTGAATGAATCAGCGGGATGTTCTACTTTGCAAGATGGCCCGTTAACGATTTCCACGGGTAGGGAAGGATAATCATAAGCAGCATCGCTGCGACTATCGGAATGGGGATCGTTCCCAGTGCAGCAGCAAGAGAGTAACGATCAGCGATCATGCCATTCACCGCTACACCCAGGCCCCCAAAGCCGATTGCAAGACCAAGCATCATGCCGGATGCAAGCCCGATATTCTGGGGCAGGAGTTCGTGTGACATGGCAACTGCAACAGCGAATGTTGACCAGAGAAAGAACCCGAAGATAAGGATTGCCATGATTGAAATGATGCCAGAGCTTGCAAAGAACAGGTAAAAGAACGGAACAGCTCCGGCAAGGCCGAAGATCATGAACTCTTTTCTCCCGATCCTGTCAGAAATATGACCCCCCATAACCTGCCCGGCAACTCCGGCAAGGAGCATCAGGGTCATGATGATGCTTGCGGTCATGAGATCATACCCGCGGGTCACAAGGAACATCGGCAGGAACGTAATTGCGGCAAAAACCGCCCATGCGCGGAGAACGGATGCGGCCATGAGGATGATGAACGGTTTTTTGGAATGCCCATCGGTTTTTTTGGATTCCGGTCTGGCATGGGACTGGCATGCCCCGGCAATCCCGCCCGGGAGCAGGTATCTGAGGGCGATGAGCATGAAGACTGCCGGGAAAATGAGCAACAGGAGCCCGGGAAGTCCCAGCCAGAAGACCAGTATCCCGGCCAGTACCGGTCCGATCGCATACCCCAAATTACCCCCCACAACGAAGTACGACGTGATCCGTCCCCGGTTCTCCTGAATGCAGAGCCGGTTCACAAGGCTCAGTGCTGTCGGGTGGAAACAGGCATGTCCGAGTGCGGCAATGATAGCAAAGAGCATTATCAGGTAATAGCCCGGGGCAATACCCATGAGTGCGACAAATACTGCACTGATGAACAGACTGATGCTGATGCTGACGGAGAAACCTTTAGAGTCCGAGAGCCACCCGACAACTGGCTGGGTGAATGACGAAGTGACGTTGTAGGCAGTAACAAGCAGCCCGGCAGCGAGGTAGGAATACCCGTTGGTTGCTATAAGAAGGGGAAGAATGGCTGGGAGCACCGGCATGTAAATGTCAGTGACAAGATGTGCTGCCGCAAGCCCGGTAATGGTATTCTTTACGGTGCTGTTTTGGGGTATTATTTCCGTATCAGGCGTAAAATCTCGACCTCGATTTCCTGAACATCGTGCGTGTGGAAGGAAAAGGTGCGTTTTATGGGAAATAGACCCCCGACTCTTTCATCGATCTCCGCCCGCCCCGCTGTATAGGTTTCAATAAATTGGGTAGAACCCGCATTAAAGATACTGTACGTAACAGGTGCAATGGAAAGGGCGAGATCGATAAACGGGCGATCTGCATGCACTTTCTGCGCCCCGAATGGCGGGTTCATGATGACGGTATCACAGGGTCCGATGCGCCCGGAAAGTGCTGCATCCCGCACATCGGCAACAATGAACTCAACATGCACATCGTGCTGTGCCGCATTTTCCTCCGCCCGCCTGACTGCATCCGGATCACTATCGACCCCTTTCACACACCCTGCCCCAAGCAGGGATGCGCCGATTGCGAGTACACCGGTGCCGCACCCGAGATCGCACACCGTTTTTCCCTCTATATCACCTTTCATGAGTGCATGGTACAACAGCCGGGCAGCAAGGGGGGCAGGTGTCTGGTATTGTTCGAGGGCGGCACGCGGGTGGTAATAACCGCTGATACGCTGGAGTGTCATCTCAAGGTGTCTGAGTTTCATGCGATCTCGTCAATCGTATAGGCGTCCCATGTACGGACACCGCAAAGAATCTCAAATTCCTGCGGTGAAAGAACCGGCACCGTAAAGCGTACCTGATCATCATAGGCAAGCCGTGGGCAGGCGGTATTGACGTAACAGGCGAATCCGAGATTTAACAACTCGTCCGGATGTACCTCCCGCATGGTAACAATCACCGCAGTGGGGGAGAGTGATGCCAGCCGGCGGGCAAGATCCATCCTCTGCTGGCCACTCTTGGTACTGACAATGATACCCACATTTTTTGCACCCCGGGCTTTCTCCATGACCGCAAAACGCCGACGCATGAGTGCGTCGCCGCTCACTTCCTGTGCAGTTCCGGTAAGAGGATCCAGCGCAATCACGCGTGCACGGGTAGCAAGCGCAATACCTATTGGGTGAAAGAGTCCTGTGCCAACAAAAAGAATCTCCTTTGCACCCGTCGCTTTTGCTGCGGTAAAACTGCATCCGAGCACCTGTCCACGGTTCGGTGTGCGCCTTCCACCTTCTGCAACGCGACAGGAGATCCCCTTTGACTGCAGGAACAATTCCATCGCAGGGATCAGGTGGACATGCTGGACTGTGGTGACAAGGCCAACAGGGTCTCCTTTGAAGAAGGTGAGTGCATTCTCCAGCACCGCTATATCAAAATCCATTCTATAAGGTTCGAAGATCACCTTTGGCTGGTCATCCACAGGAGCATGCCCGAAATGGACGAGCACATCAGCGTACGTGAGCGTATCAAGCGCAAGATCGCAGGCACCATAACAGGGATCGCCGCTCAAAATGACCTCAAAACCGGCATCTTTCAGAGCGGCAGCAACATTTGCTGACTGCCGTTTCAGCCCCTCAGGAAACTGGAGGGCTACTTGTTTCAGCCCCTTCTCTTTCAAATGTTCAATAAGCTCAGAGGTGCCGTTCAACGACATACACCTTGTCAGTCACTTCGATCTTTACCAGTGACTTATAGGGGCGCCCGATATCAGGGTCACCACGCTGTACTGCAATGCATACGTCCACCACTTCAGCACCGGCAATGTTCAGGGCCTGTAAGAGAGCTCTCATCGTACCGCCCGTACTCACCACATCGTCAATGATTACGACCCGGTCTCCTTTATACACCCCGTTGATATAAAGTTCCCCTTTTGAATAGCCGGTAGTCTGGTGAACGGCTATCTCACCCGGCAATTTGTACGCCCTCTTACGCATGATGGTCATGGGGATATCGGTCATGGTCGACAGGATCGAACCGATATGAATGCCCATCGCCTCAACAACAACGATCGTGTCTACACCCGTTAAATCGAGCATTTTTACCATTGCGGTGCACACTTCGCGGAGAAGAGCGGGGTCAATGATAGGAACACCATCGGTGATCGGGTGAATGAAATAATTATACTCTCCCCTCTTTATCATGGGGCAGGTCTCAAGGGATGTCACAAGTCTGTCAAGCATACATTTCACCAATATCTTGTAAGAATGCCTCAATACGGTCGCCGTGGACATGGGGCATGCAGACGATGCGCAGGTGCCCCTGACGTGTCCACGAGACCTTCCAGGGTTCGGGAACGTTCCTGCAGGCAAATGTCGCCACGTTCACGTCCGGTGTTGCGGCACGCGGGATGCCGAAGGTTTCCATGCCGGCAATCAGGCGCCGGGTATTTTTCATGCATCCGGAAACAATTGCCTTCATCCCCTCAATACCAAGATAGTCAAGCACAGCAAGCGCCCCGACAACGGGAGCGCCGGGACGGGTACCCGAGAGGGTGAATTCCTGTTTTACCGAGAGGTATGGCGTATCGATATTGAGCATGTGGAGCATGTCTGGTTCCCGGGTGAGCAGGCAACCGGCGGGGATGGTGCTCATACCCATCTTGTGCGGGTCAACAGCAATCGTCGTAACACCGGGAAGTGCAAAGTCAAAGGGAACGGGTTGTTTCAGGAAAGGTATCACCATACCACCAAAGGCTGCATCCACGTGGAAGAAAACGTCATGCGCCTCTGCAATCTTTGCGAGATCGACAATCGGGTCTACCATACCATACTCGGTGGTGCCGGCGATACCTACAAGACACACCGTGTTCCGGTCAATCTGTTCTGCCGCATGCTGTACGTCCATCCGGAAATCCTCACCAAGCGGCACAGTCCGCAGCTCAAGGCAGAGAAGATCACTGGCCTTCCTGAATGAAAAGTGAGCTGATTCGGGCACAACTATGTTGGGATACTCAACCTCTTTTTTTAAGACTTTTGCGAGTCGTAGTGCCTGGATATTGGACTCGGTCCCCCCCGATGTCGCATATCCTCCTGCCTCCTTTCGGTGGAACAGGGTGCCGAGTCGCAGGATGAGGAGCTGTTCGAGTGATGTGGTTCCTCGGAAAAGCCCGGGGTCCCCGAGATTGGTCTCCATGAACATGCAGTGCGCCCGCACCGCTACCGGGTGGGGGATAGTGCACATGGAGCTGAGAATATAGTTGTGGTCACTATCCTCACTTTTTTTTTGGGAGAAAAAAGAGAAGAGTTCTTCTTTGGAGCAACCCTTATTCAGCATCGCGGTTTCTCGCAGCTTCGAGAATAATACGTTTTTCTGTGCGGGCAACTGCCTCGCGGATCTTGGCGATTGCATCGATGTTTGCCGATATGCTTGCTATGCCGTGCTCAACGAGCCAGATTGCCATCTTCGGGTCAGAACCGGCCTGCCCGCAGATTGAGCACTCTACATCATAGGCCCGGCACATCTGGATGGCAGTGTGGATCAGGTGAAGCACGGCAGGATGCTGGGGCTGATACATGTCAGCAACATTTTCATTGTTCCGATCAATTGCCAGCGTGTACTGGACGAGATCATTGGTCCCGAAAGATGCGAATTTTATGCCGCACTTGATGAAGTCCTCGATCATGATCGCGCTTGACGGTATTTCGATCATAATACCGAGCGTGACGTTTTCAACATCGACCCCGCATGCCTTCATCATCGCCTTTGCCGCTAAAAATTCATCGGGATGGGAAACCATCGGGAACATGATGCCGAGATTTTCATAACCCTCCTTCCAGAGACGCTTGAACGACTCAACCTGAAGCCGGAACTGATCGGGGCTCTGGATATCGCGCCGGATTCCACGCCAGCCGAGCATGGGATTGTGCTCATGGGGCTCATTCTCTCCCCCCATCATGTTCCGGAATTCATCCGTCGGGGCATCAAGTGTGCGTACCCATACCGGCTTGCCGGGGAATGCGTCGAGAACCATCTTGATGCCATCATGGAGTTCCCTGACAAAATCCTCCTCCCTGTTGTTGGTGATGAACCAGCCCGGTGTCTTGTTGAGCCCAAGGATCAGGTGCTCGATCCGGAGTAATCCGACACCATCCGCGCCGGTAGCTGCAGCCCGCGGTGCAGCATCGGGAATGGAGACATTCACCTTTACACTCGTCGCGGTGATAATATGAGGGGCGGCAGCTGCCATCTGCACTACCTGAGCCGGTTTTGGCGGAGCGGTTATCTCGCCTTCATAGATGAAACCTTTCTCACCATTGACAGTAATAAGTTGTCCGCTCTTCAGCACATGGGTTGCAGTCTTCGTGCCAACCACTGCCGGGGTTCCCAGTTCACGGCTTACGATTGCAGCATGGCAGGTCATTCCCCCCTCATCGGTGACAATTGCGGCAACTTTACGCATCGCCGGTACCATGTCAGGGTTTGTCATCTTCGTTACGAGAATGTCACCTTCTTTTACACTGCCGATGTCTTTTACGTCACGGATGATGGCGACCCTGCCTGAAGCGATACCGGGAGCTGCTCCCTGCTCCCTGTCCCTGCAGAATTATCTTGGCTTCCTGTTTTTGTCCTGACATGCTCTTTGCCTCTTTCTTATTCCCAATTGTGGTGATCGGACGGGACTGGAGGATGTAAATTGTCCCGTTCACGATGCCCCATTCTACATCCTGGGGGATACCATAGTGGTTTTCGGCAATCTTGCCATACATGGCAAGCTTGGTAATTTCCGCAGAGGACAGCACCTGTGCGTCCTGGCGGGCACCCGTTACGTCCACCTGCTTTGTGCCGTGATCCCCATCAGCGATGATCTCCACTTTCTTGTTCGAGATGAGGATGTCGTTTACTTTCTCCGACCGCTGGTCGAAGATATATTTATCCGGTGATACCGAACCGGAAACAACCGCTTCGCCAAGTCCCCACGATCCTTCGATAATGGTAAGAGGTTCACCGGTAATGGGGTGGGAGGTGAACATGACCCCTGCCTTTTCTGAGTGAACAAGTTGCTGCACGACAACAGCGATATTTACCGTGTGGTCATCAAATCCCTGCTTGGCACGGTAATAGATCGCCCGCGCCCCGTAGAGGGATGCCCAGCATTTTTGTACAGCTTCCAAGAGGGCCGCTTCCCCTTTGATATTGAGATAGGTCTCCTGCTGCCCGGCAAAACTGGCATCCGGGAGGTCCTCAGCAGTAGCGCTCGATCTGACTGCCACGATCAGGTCTTCTGCTGAAATTTTTTTATAAGCGTGATGGATTTCGTCTTTTATGAATGCCGGCATTTTTGCCTTAAGCACCATGGTCTTTGCACCATCGGCAGCTTTTTCCAGTGCCTCGTTATCTTCGACATCAAGTCTTTCGTATGATGCAAATAGCTTCTTTTCAATACCGGTCTCAACCAAAAACCTTCGGAAGGCCTGAGCAGTTACCACGAAGGCTTTCGGAACCGGGAGACCGATGGATGCCATCTCACCAAGAGAAGCACCTTTGCCCCCGACCGATACGATATCTTCCTTCCTGATCTCCTCGAGCCACAGAATATTAGGAACATCCTTCATGCTCGCACCACTTATGATCTTACCTCCCTCTTGTTTAATAATTATCATTCTCCGTTTTTTACCGTAAATGAATACAAGCAGGAACGGTCGGTTTTTTTGTTCTGCAGGGAAGGTATTTTCCCTCTTTTAAAGAATAATCCTCTTTAAGTACGGTGCAGATAGTATATGGGTTTTTTATGAATAATCCTCTTTAAGTACGGTGCAGATAGTATATGGGTTTTTTATGGCAAACGTAAGGGTGCTCGTCAGCGATCCGCTGGCTGAAGAGGGGCTCGAGATCCTGAAAAAGTCCGTTGACGTGGATGTCAAAACGGACTTAAAAGAGGACGAGCTCTGCCGGATCATAGGGGAATACGATGCCCTGCTCGTGCGGAGCAGCACGGAAGTCACGGCAAAGGTGATTGAGGCAGGGAAACGGCTGAAGTTTATCGGTCGTGCGGGTGTTGGTGTGGACAATATCGATATGGATGCGGCTACGCGCAAAGGCATTATCGTTGCCAATGCGCCGGAAGGCAACACCCTTGCTGCAACCGAGCACACCATGGCAATGATGCTCTCCTTAGCAAGAAATATCCCGCAGGCAACCGCGAGCCTGAAAAAGAAGGAATGGAAACGCAGTAAGTTCATGGGCGTGGAACTCAACGAGAAGGTGCTTGGCATTGTCGGGTTCGGGCGTATCGGGCGCGAGCTGGCAAAACGGGCAATCGCGATGGACATGAAATGTGTGGCCTATGATCCGTTCATTTCCAAGGAGCGGGCTGCTCAGCTTGGTGTTGAGATGATGTCGGTTGAAGACCTTTTCAGGGTTGCCGATGTGATCACGGTACACACACCTCTGATCGCCGAGACAAAACACCTCATCAACGCAAAGAGTATTGCGACCATGAAAGACGGGGTGCGGATTATCAACTGCGCCCGTGGGGGTATCATTGACGAAAAGGCGCTCTACGATGCGGTCAGGAGCGGCAAAGTGGCTGGTGCTGCGCTCGATGTCTTTGAAACCGAGCCCCCCACCGATTCCCCGCTGCTCACGCTCGACCAGATCATTGTTACCCCCCATCTCGGGGCAAGTACGGCCGAGGCACAGGTGAACGTCGCAGTTTCCGTTGCAAAGCAGTGCATCGAGGTCTTGAATGGCGGCTCTGCGAAGTACGTGGTCAACGCCCCAATGGTCCCGCCGGAACTGGCAGAAGTACTCGAACCCTATGCACAGCTTGCCGAGAAGATGGGCAGGTTTGTCATCCAGATCGCAAGCGGGCGGCTTTCATCCGTCGAGTGCATCTACGGCGGTGAGCTGTCCGCCTATGCGGGGAGCATGAAATTTGTGACCCGGCTTGCACTCAAAGGGCTTCTCGACCCGATCCTCCAGCAGCCGGTCAATATCGTGAACGCGGATTTCATTGCAAAGGAACGCGGGATTACGGTCAGCGAGACGGTCACGCAGGAATCCAGCGGATTCAAGAACCTCATCACCATCCGGATCAAGACGGATAAGGGAGAAGAGACGGTCAGCGGCACGGTCTTTTTCAAGGGCCGCAGCCGCATTGTTGCGGTCGGCGGGTACACGATGGACATGATTCCCGAAGGCTACGTGATCGTTTCACGGCACCTGGACAAGCCCGGGGTTATCGGGCGTGCATCCACCATCCTCGGGAAATGCAATATCAACATTGCCGGCATGCAGGTGGGACGGATCAACCCCGGTGATAAGGCGATCATGATACTGAACGTTGACAGCGAAGTACCCGCAGAAGTGATGGAAGAGATCCGTGGCATGCCGGGTATCTTTACCGCAACGTTTGCCAAGATTACCTCAGGAAAAATCTAAACACGTTTTTTTAAACAATCACAATCCGCTGTGATGTGTGCTATTTTATGACAATGAATGTACCCCTTTCGGTGCATGCACTGCGGAAAAATCTCTCCGTTACTGTGCCCAATAAAATTTAAGGTGCTTACTGCGCCACTCCTGTATCTGTACTTCTTTTTCAGCGGTAATCTCACCCGATTTTATTGCGTCAAGGAACCTCTCACAATCCCGCTCGGTCTTGTATTGTTTGGAACAAATCCAAAAACACCATTGATTCGTGGAATCGTACTGGTGCTGTAAAAAAATTCACTCGTAGACATGATGAAAGATCCTTAAAACTATAACCAGGTTAATCCCGCACTAACTGCCAGACACAGTAAAAATTATTCGCCTTCCACTGCCCGCAGTAATCGCACGGTCAGGTCAGCGGCTTGTGCTTGTTGATCGGCCGCGGAAATTGTGGCTGTCCCATCTCCAGGCTGGAGGCCATAATTGCCAAACTGGGCATGGTTGCCCCCTTGAATCACCTGCATAATTGTTCCCGGCGGGAGCAGCGCTAAGGTCGCATTGAAATTATCCATATTCAAGACCTGATCGTTCGACCCATAGGTTGAAAGACCTTTCAGGCTGGTGGAGGACAGGTCGTCGCTGGTCCCCGGATAGGATGCCCAAAACGCCAAACCTTGTACTGTATCTGTATGTTTTATAGCATAGGACGCTGCCATCGAGCCCCCCAATGAGTGACCGCCGATGACCCAATAACGCATGTCCGGATAGGCTGTGATCACTTCGTCTGCGTTGTTGATGCCAAAGACAGCCAGCGAAAGTGGCATCCTGACAATTGAAACCATATATCCATGGCTGGCGATTTCCTGCGCAATGGGTGCATAGGATCGATAGTCCACATGACCCCCGGGATAAAAAATGAAACCGGTTATGGGTGTATTACGGGACGGGGTGAACACAATAAAATTTCCCTTGTCCTGAACTGTGACGTTTGCGTTCGATTCCATCGCAGCCAGGGCTTCATTGGTAGGTCCGAGGGGAGTCAACCCCCAGGTGATAAACCCGATACCCCCGAGGAGTAATACGACGCCAAAGATGATGAGAACAATCTTTATACCCTTTTTCATTCCCCCTCCACAATTCTGTTTGTTGAGCTATAATCGCAAATGATTACCCGCGTTCTATTTGCAGATTCTGGATGTCGTACACATTTTCCTCTGTGCTCATTATCTTTTTTGAACAATCTGCAATCAAGAGAGTAACCAACCGCATGGAAACAAACGAGAATCGGTAAAAAGAATTAGGTAGCATGATTGGGATTTGCAGACGGTTCAGTGCAAAAAATAAAACAGAATGAAAGTCACGCAACTATGTATTTATTTAAAAAAAATAATGACCGTTTCCGGTCAATTTTTCAGAATTATTCCTCGTAAATCTTGACCGATACCGGCAGGATGTCCGGGCGCTTGTCGGTCATAATATAAGTATAACTCATGACATGAACCATATACTCCAGGTATCCCTTTGCGATGTCTGATAACCCTTCACTCCGCCGCCCGAGGATCAGGATATGGAACCACTGGATGAACAGACAGATGAATGCGATCATCCCGTAAACCCAGGCAACGATACCGATGAGTATCCAGTAAACGATACGGACAAGAAGTTCAAGGCGACGTGCGTTATGCTCGAAGCAAAACAGCTGGGTTGGCGAACCTGGTGTTTCTGTCATTTTTTATCAATTCACACTGTAGATCCTGTCTGGTATTAAAATAACTGTCCCGGGTTTAAAGCCGAATGGCCGATAAGGGCAGGACATGCGCTGAAAACCGGTACACTATTTTTTAATAATAAGATGACAGATGCTATAGAGCATCAGACAATTGCGGGCTCGTGGTCTAGTTGGTTATGACGTCGCCTTGACATGGCGGAGGTCCTGAGTTCAAATCTCAGCGGGCCCATTGACCTCTTTTCCTTTGCTGGTTTTTTCTGGAATTCTTTACCTGAAAAATGATGTTAAAATCTACATGAACCCCCATGCTTTTCGTGATAGTGCTGGTGGTATTCTTCTGCCCGGTAAAATTCCGGTGCCGGCATAATCGTGGTCATGATTTTACCAAACCTGAATACTCCGGAAGCCTCCATAGCCTCTTTGGATTTTCTTGCCAGTTTTCCCTGTTCTGCATCATGGTAAAAGATCACGGAGCGGTAATTTGTGCCGATGTCCGGGCCCTGGCGGTTCAGTTGTGTCGGGTCATGGATCGACCAGAAAACATCAAGAAGTTGTTCGTACCTCACCTTTGATGGATCATATATTACCTGCACAACTTCCGCATGCCCGGTCTGCCCGGTGCATACGTCTTTGTAGGTCGGATTTTTCAGCGTGCCACCCATATATCCGACCGCAGTTGAAACAACGCCGTTCAGGTTGCTGAACGCGGCTTCAACCCCCCAGAAACAACCGGCCCCAAATGTTGCTGTTTTATACGTGTCTGTATCTCCAGCCATGATACGTTCTTCCCACTATGCCTTGTACTGCGGGAATTATTAGACTCTTCTGAGTAGGTCCGGGCAAACGTTTTTTCGGCTCTGGAGAATTCGTTTTGCTCTGATATCAAATACAAAGCTCCGGTACGATGAAGGAGGCGACAGTGCCTGTCCCCCATTCCGCCCCTGCGATGAGGGCGATGATGACGAATTATCTGTTCGGGTTTTATCGCATCCGGGGGAGCCATAAGCGTGCGGGGGTGAAATCCCTGTTGAACGTTTAGCTTGGTATTGAGCATTACCCATGAAAATCATAGTATTCAGATATAATACGGGGATTGTTTCATTCTGTGCACGATGATTGCCGCTGCCCCTGACAGGGCGCCCCC
>PDVJ01000622.1_pt1 | contig 12071 bp, 13 predicted proteins | sample 1369811 | NCBI WGS metagenome assembly PDVJ01 (sample SAMN07795376, study PRJNA414565) | Alkali sediment metagenome, whole genome shotgun sequencing project. | reverse complement strand
ATGTATACTTTACTATTATAGTATAGTTAATAGAACGATGCAAGCCCATGATAAAGATCAATAGTAAATACCGAAGCGAGGCGCTGGGCAATAGGCTATAGACGATGAGCTTTAGCAGAGAAAGTTAATTCGCATATCGCAGGCTTGAACGCAGAATACCGTCGTTCCATATTGTCTTAAATTCGTCGTCTACGAAATACGATATACAATATGCGATATACGGTTAACGAAAAAGGTAAATGCCTTACAGTTACATTGCTTTAATCTTTGCCATGTCGATGTTTTTGAGGATCAGTATTCCTTTTGCTTTCATCTCTTCCAGGGCTTTAGCGGTTGTGTCTGGGGCAACGCCTTTGCTCAGGTCATCGATTACAACTACCTTGTAACCATTGGTCGCCGCGTCAATAGCTGTTGCTTTGACACAGTAATCTGTTGCAATCCCATAGATTATCAGTTTTTTGACCCCGGCAGCTTTGAGAATGTTGTCCATTTCCGTCTTCGCGCCGCCATCATCCTGAAAACCTGAATAACTGTCGAACTTGGAGTTTTGTCCCTTTTTGACGATGGCCTGAAAGAGGTTGTTGTTAACGAGTACCTTAGCGCCCTCTGTTCCCTGAACACAATGAGGCGGCCAGAGCACCTGGGTCCTTCCATCAATCTGAACTGCCTCGAAGGGTTTCTTGCCGGGATGATTGGTGGCAAAGGAGATGTGGTCTGCTGGATGCCAGTCTTGAGTACCGTAAATGACGATACCTTGCTTTTTGAGCTTTACAGTGGCATCGGAAACTTTTTTCAGGAATTTTTCATCCGTATCCGGGACGGCGAGGGTACCCTTCTTTGCAGTGGTAAAATCACCCTGAACATCAACAACAATAACTGCAATTTTTTCCTGTGCAAAAGTGAGCGATACGGGAAACAAACAGTAAACAAGCGTTACAACGATCGCCTGAATGAATAGTATACCCCATCTCATGGTAGTCCCTCCTTTAAAATTATTGAATTAACACTAGTATATAAAGGGTTTTGTGAGTTTGCAACAAATTTAGTGTGCAGCCGAAGCTTCTTATCTTTCAACGCAACTTGAATGCTGCTGCATGGACATAGTGTTGATGAAACGATTCTCTTGGATAAAAAAAGAGGACCCTACTTAGCCTTAACCTCAACCCTGGCGTTGTAACGCTTGTTTGTTATAGCTTTNCTGATGAGGCGNCCTTGATNCTTGCTATGGCGCGAAGAAGGGCCAGTTCCTGCCTCNTGTATTCAGCATTATCCATCGTCAATTCTTTGAGTCTTTCNTGNGCTTCTTCCATAGCGACCTGGGCCCTTGCCAAGTCTATATCCTCTGCCAATTCACCGGCATCGAGGAGGAANGTNACCTTATCATTGTCAACCTCGCCAAAACCCCCACTTGTGGCAAGGCTNGTGGTTGTTCCACCTTTCGTATACCGTACCTCGCCAATTTCCAGAATGGTGAGGAATTGTGTATGACCCGGGAGGATACCGAATTCACCAAGGGCACCACTTCCCTCAACCATATCGACTTCTTCTTTGACAAGCACCTTCTCAGGCGTAATAATTTCAAGGCTTAGCATGGCCATGATTACTGTTCTCCCATGAGTTCCTTACCTTTTTCAACTGCCTCGTCGATGGTGCCGACCATGTAAAAGGCCTGTTCAGGTAGCTCGTCGTGGACTCCTTCGCAAATTTCTTTGAAGCCTCGGATAGAATCCTTGAGGGTCACATACCTGCCTTGCTGGCCGGTAAAGGCTTCTGCAACGAAGAATGGCTGCGAGAGGAACCTTTGAATCTTTCGTGCTCGTGCCACAACAAGTTTATCCTCTTCAGAGAGCTCATCCATACCAAGGATAGCTATGATATCCTGAAGGTCTTTGTACTTTTGGAGTATCCTCTGAACTTCTCGCGCAGCCCCGTAATGATCGTCTCCTACGATCGTGGGATCGAGGATTCGGCTTGTTGAGTCGAGGGGGTCAACGGCAGGATAAATACCAAGCTCAGCAATCTGCCGGGAAAGAACCGTCGTAGCATCCAGATGGGCAAACGTTGTTGCAGGAGCAGGGTCTGTAAGGTCGTCTGCGGGAACGTAGATTGCCTGAACCGACGTAATTGAACCCTTTAAGGTTGAAGTGATTCTCTCTTCAAGCTCTCCCAAGTCTGTTGCAAGGGTTGGCTGGTAACCGACTGCCGAAGGCATCCTGCCGAGGAGGGCTGATACTTCCGAGTTTGCCTGGGTAAACCGGAAAATATTGTCGATAAAGAGAAGTACGTCTTGGCCTTCCTCATCCCTGAAATACTCAGCCGCAGTAAGAGCTGTTAGACCGATCCTTGCCCTTGCTCCTGGCACCTCAGTCATCTGCCCGTAGACGAGGGCAGTTTTATCAATAACACCTGAGCCTTTCATTTCCAGCCAGAGATCGTTTCCCTCGCGTGTTCTCTCGCCAACGCCCCCGAATACCGAGATACCACCATGGTGCATGGCGATATTGTGGATCATCTCCATGATAATAACGGTCTTGCCAACGCCTGCACCACCGAAAAGCCCTACCTTTCCACCCTTTGAATATGGTTCGAGTAGATCAATAACTTTAACGCCGGTTTCAAGGAGTTCTACCTTCGTGTTCTGCTCCACAAGGGTCGGGGCAGGCCGGTGGATCGGGTACAATTTGTCCGTTGAAAGGGGGGGGCCGCCATCAACTGGAGCGCCAATAACATTTAACACCCGCCCGAGGATTTGATTTCCCACAGGGATGCTTATCTGTGCGCCTTTGTAGGTAGCCTCCTGGCTCCGCTGCAAACCATCGGTGGTCTCCATGGCTATGCACCGGACAGTGCTGTCACCCACATGTTGGGCCACTTCAAGAACGAGATTATCTGGCTTATCGCTAATTGTTTTGTTTGTTAAATATACAGCTCCATATATTGGTGGGAGGTTATCAGATGGAAATCTAATATCAACTACCGTTCCAATTACCTGAACAATATTTCCTTTTACATCCGCGCTCATCTATTCTCCTCCTTAATTATGTGCCTCTCAAGGCTTCAGCACCGCCAACTATGTCCATCATCTCGCTGGTTATGCTTTCCTGTCTGCGCTTGTTATATACAAGGGTGAGATACCTTACCATCTCACCGCAGTTGCTTGTGGCATTTTCCATGGTACTCATCCTGGCGGCATGTTCCGAGGTTTGCGACTCCACAAGGGCATAATAGATCTTTGTACTAACATACTTGGGGATCAGCGCAGCCACGATTGCATCTCTTTTGGGTTCGTAGAGATACTCGATACTTTCTCCTTCAGCTTCCGTCTTTATAGGCAGGAATTCTTCAAAAACTGCAATCTGCTTAACAGGTGAGCGGAAATGGGTATAACTAAGGTAGACTTTATCAAACTCTCCATCCACATAAAGACGAATGAGTTCAGAAGCGATTTCCTCCACGAGGTCCTGGTCGACTTTCCGGACATCAATCCATTCCTTGAAAATGTCAACCTTTCTCCGAACAAGATAATCCCTTGCCTTTCTTCCGAAAACATATACACCGATCCGATCATATTTATCCCTGTTCTGGGCGGTAAAGTTCTCTGCCTGGAGTCCAATATTAATGTTAAAGGCCCCGCAAAGACCTCTATCAGAAGCTATAGATACAATGAGTACCTTCTTGACCTCTTCTCTTACTGTCAAGAGAGGGTGGGTATTGGCTGGCAACATCCGGGTAACCCTTCCCACAAGCTCTTCCATCTTGATGGCGTATGCCTTTATCTTTTCCAATTCCTCCTGGGCCTTCCTCAGCTTTGAGGCAGACACCATCTTCATTGTTCTTGTGATGGTTTGGGTGCTATTGACACTGCTGATCTTTCGTTTAATATCCCTTAGGGTAGCCATTGTGTGTCCTTAGTAAGCAAATTGATCTCTAAAATTGCCAAGAGCAGTGGAGAGCTTATCCTCGATACTGCTGTCGAGTTGTTTCTTTTCCCGAATGTCGGAGAGGATATCAGCGTGATTTTTTTCCACATAATTGAGCATTTCCTGCTCATATTTCTTCAGGGAACTTTCCGGATACGTATCGATATAGCCGTTTGCGGCAGCGTACAGAAGAACTACTTGTTTTTCAACAAGGATAGGTACATACTGACCCTGTTTGAGGAGCTCTGTCAGCCTTGACCCGCGGGCAAGAAGGAGCTGGGTCGACCTGTCAAGGTCACTGCCGAATTTTGCGAAGGCTGCCATTTCCCGATATTGGGCGAGCTCAAGCCTTAAACGCCCGGCGACCTGTTTCATTGCCTTTATCTGTGCATTACCGCCGACCCTCGATACTGAGAGGCCAATGTTGATGGCCGGCCTTACACCAGCATAAAAGAGTTCCGGTTCGAGATATATTTGCCCGTCAGTAATGGAGATGACATTTGTGGGGATGTATGCGGAAACGTCACCTGCCTGTGTTTCAATGATTGGGAGGGCAGTCAAAGAGCCTCCACCGTGTGCATCGTCCCATTTGGCGGATCGTTCGAGTAGCCTCGAGTGGAGATAGAAGATGTCGCCAGGATATGCCTCTCTGGCAGGTGGACGGCGAAGAAGAAGTGACAACTGGCGATATGCCACGGCATGTTTAGACAGATCATCATAGACGATAAGAGAATGTCTGCCTGTATTCATGAAGTACTCGCCCATGGAAGTTCCCGCAAAAGGAGATAGGTACTGGAGCGGTGCAGGGTCGCTGGCCGTTGCAGCGATAACGGTTGTATATTCCATGGCGCCATATGAGGTGAGAAGGTCAACAAGCCTTGCAACCGATGACCGTTTCTGGCCTATTGCTACATATATACAGAAGACCCCAGCCCCTTTCTGGTTGATGATCGTATCAATGGCAATGATTGATTTACCGGTACCCCGGTCGCCGATGATCAACTCTCTCTGTCCCCTTCCGATGGGTATCATGGCGTCAATGGCCTTGATACCGGTCTGGATGGGCTCTTTCACGGGCTGACGGACAACGACACCAGGTGCGGTCGTTTCAACATTCCTGAACTCTTTAGTCTCAATAGGCCCCTTGCCGTCTATAGGGTTACCGAGGGCATCCACAACCCTGCCGATAAGTGCCTCGCCCACAGGAACCTGGGCGATTCTACCAGTCCTTTTGACCAGGTCTCCTTCCTTAATCTTGTAATCCTCGCCAAAGACTACGGCGCCTATGTTATCTTCTTCAAGATTGAGCACCATACCGGTAATGCTGTGAGGGAACTCAAGCAATTCTCCAGCCATCGCGTTTTCAAGACCATAAATCCTTGCAATACCGTCACCAATGGAGATGATGATGCCCGTTTCCTGAAGATCGATTTCCCTTTCAAAGCCCGATATCTTCTGTTCTATAATCCTGCTTATCTCGTCTGCCTTAATCTCCATAGATATTACTCCTTCAGAATATTTTCCTTCAAAGTCTCAAGCTGCCTTTTAACGCTTCCGTCGATAATGGTGCCTTTTACTGCTACTTTAATTCCACCAATGAGACTCCTGTCCTCGATTGTGGAGAGAATAACTTCCTTTTTATGAAATCTTTCTTTAAGTGCATCTTCAATGCGGTTCTTCAGGGTTTGATCCAGGGGGTAAGCTGACCAGACCGTACCTCGCGCCCTGTCTTCCTTGTCATCAACGAGATCACTATATACGTCCCTGATGAGAGGAAGGTAGGCCATCCGGTTATTCTCCAGGAGCATGGTCAAGATATTGGATAGGGGAAGGGATAAACCCGCCAGCCTCATGGTGTCGCTGAGGAGCTCTTTTCTCTTTTGTATCTCCAGGAGGGGGAGTAAAAGGGCTTTTTTTAATCTCTGCTCCTTCTCAAGAAGTCCCAGAATAGCGTCTAACTCTTCAAGGTAACCTTTATAACGGCCGTCTTTTTCTCCAACAGCAAATAAACCTTTCGCGTATTTTTTCGCGATGGACTGTCGTATCAATTTAGACTCCTCAGTTTTTCAATAAATTCATCTACCATCAGCTCGTGATCCTTAGGATTATACTTTTCGATGATGAGCTTCTCGGCGCGGTCCATGGTGAGCTTTGCAATCTCTTCCTTGATTTTGTTCGTCATTGCCCGTATTTCCTGCTGGTAGGTGATGTTCGCCTGTTCCTTGATTTTTTTTGCGAACCCTGTTGCCTCGTCAATAATCTTTTTCTTTTCTCTTTCAGTGTCTTCAAGAATTGACTTTTTAAAGGCTTCAATCTCGTTGTCAAGCTTGGACAGCCTTGACTGGTATTCTTGTTTGAGTGCTTCGGCTTCTTTGAACAGCCTGTCGGCCTCGTCTAGCTTTTCGCTTACTCGTGTGCTTCGACTCAGGAGGTAATTCTTCAATGGCTTACCTGCGAATTTTACGAGGACTGCAACGAGGACTGCAAAATTGAATATCTTAAATGCCCAGGACAACCAGGACTCGGAACCTGCAGTCATTAGAGACTCCTTTTCAGTATCTTTTCAGTGACTTCTGCGGAGAGCTTTTCTACCTCACCTTTTAATGTATCAGATATGCGCTTGCTCTCTCTTTCCACTTCGTTTTTTACCTTTACCAGTTCATCGGCGAGTTCGGCCCTTGCCACTTCAATGAGGCGCATGGATGATTTGTGGGCTTCCGCGAGGGCAGCATCTTTTCCTTCCAGAATTGGTTTTTTGCGCTCTCTTGAGCCGTCATCATAGGCCAGCTCTAACGTTACAGCTTCCTTCTTGATACCTTCCACTCCGTCAAAAAGCGTTACCAGAGTCTTTTCACGTTTGTTAATAGCCTTCATTACGGGCTTGAACAGTAAGATATTGAGAAGGAAGAGAAGGACAAGAAAATTAAAGAACTGAATGAGGAGTGTATAGTTGAAGTCGATCATTCACTACTCCTTTTCTCCAAAAGAATTATTTCACATATTTTTTTAACACAGCTCAAAACATTTTGCAATTCTTTTATTTGTCTTTTTCAGATAAGAGTGAGGCAATCCTTTCGAGGTCTTCCTTAGAGTAAAACTCGATGATAATCTTACCTTTATTTTTTCTGTACGTGATGTTGACCTTTGTTTTTAAGATCTCCCTGAGCGTTTCTTCCACGTAAGAGAATGATGCGTTCCTTTGTGCCTTTTTTTTCTTTACTTCCCTCTCCAACTCTCTGACGGATATCCCTTCATGAAGAACCCTGTCTACAAACCTCTTCTGTTCCTTTTCGCTCTTAAGGGATGTGAGCACCCTTCCATGACCCTGAGTGAGCTTTCCGTTGCTCATCAGGTCCTTAATCCATTCGGGGAGTTTCAAAAGCCTTATAAAATTAGAAATGGAACTCCTGTCAATACCGATTTTTTTCGCCAGGTCCTCCTGGGTGTAATCAAATTCTTTCAGGAATTTTTCATAGACCATAGCGACTTCAACGGGGTTCAGGTCCTCCCTCTGGAGGTTCTCTGTAAGGGCAATCTCCAGGGCTTCTCTGTCATCAACATCTTTAACAATAGCAGGAATTTCCTTGAGGCCGGCCTTGAGGGAAGCGCGGTACCTTCTTTCCCCTGCAATTATTTCGTACTTGCTATTTTTTCTACGGAGCAGAATAGGTTGAAGAAGGCCTTTTTCCTGGATTGATGTTGCAAGCTCCAGGATGGTTTCTTCTCTCATTGTGAGCCGGGGTTGCTCAGGGTTGGGAACAATCTGGTCAATAGGGATCAGCTTCGAGGAGCCCCTTTCTTCAACGTCCTGTAGTATGGCTGATAAACCTCTCCCTAAGGGATCCTTTTTGTGCATTTACCCTCTTTTTTCCAGAATTTCCGAAGCGAGTTCAAGGTAGCTTTCAGCCCCCCTTGAACTTATATCATATAGTACGGCTGGTTTGCCATAACTTGGTGATTCACTGAGCTTTACATTTCTCGGGATAACTGTTTTGAAGACACCGTCAACGAAACACTTGTTTACCTCTTCCCATACACGGAAAGAAAGATTGTTTCTCCTGTCGAACATGGTGAGGAGGATACCCAGGGTACTCAAGTTTGGATTTAACCGTTTTTTTATGATCGATATTGTCCTCTGGAGGAGTGCGAGCCCTTCAAGGGCAAAGTATTCACATTGGAGGGGTATAATGACGTAATCCGAGGCGGCAAGGGCGTTTATGGTCAGGAGGCCAAGAGAAGGAGGGCAATCAATGAAGATATAATCATAATCAGATTTTATTTCATCGATTACTTTTCGCAAAATAAATTCCCTCTCTTCAATCTCAAAAAGCTCAATTTCAGCACCAATAAGGTCAGGGTGTGAGGGTATGATATCAAGGAATGGTAGCATGGTTTTTCTGATGACATCCCTGATGCTTTTTTCACCAATCAGGATGTGATAGAGGCTGGCATCAAGCCTGTTGTAAGAGATGCCAAAACCCGACGTGGCGTTGCATTGAGGATCGATATCGATGAGAAGGGTCCTTTTTTCTGCAACAGCAATTGATGCAGAAAGATTGACTGCTGTCGTTGTCTTACCAACGCCACCTTTCTGGTTTGATATGGAGACGACCATGGTTTTCATTAGATTACCACAAAAATGTCTGAATTGTAAAAGGATAGATACATGAGATAATTGAAATTACCCGAATGGTCTGATAGAATTAATTTCCGGAAAGAGCCATGTAAGGAGGTACACCATTGAAGATCAAGATCGCAAAGACTGACAAGAGCAGGCTACAGGACGTGGACTTTGATAAGCTGGAATTCGGCGAAATTCTTTCAGACCATATGGTCCTCATGGACTATGAAGACGGAAAGTGGTTAGAGCCAACGATTATCCCTTACGGGGCAATGGAAATATATCCTGCTTTATGCACATTCCATTATGGACAGGCTATATTCGAAGGCCTCAAGGCGTTTTATGGTATGGATGGTAAAATAAAAGTATTTCGTCCTGACAGATATCATGCAAGGATGCTTAAATCATCGAATCGTCTCTGTATTCCTGATGTTGATTCCGAAACCTTTATGGAAAGCCTCAGGGAACTTCTGCTTCTGGACAAGGGCTGGATACCGAGGAAGAAGGGTTGCTCACTCTACATCCGTCCTTTTATCATTGCCATGGACAATTTTCTCGGTGTGAGAGTTTCCGAGAAGTATCGTTTCATGATCATCACTTCACCTGTTGGTGCGTATTACAAGGAGGGGATCAACCCCGTTAAACTCATCACCTCGGGCGAGTACGTCCGTGCTGTCCGGGGAGGTCTTGGAATGGCAAAAACACCTGCGAACTATGCTGCGAGCCTCTATCCCGGCGAAGAAGCAAAACACAAAGGGTTCACCCAGGTGTTGTGGCTCGATGGCATCGAAAGAAAATACATCGAGGAAGTGGGTACTATGAACATTTGCTTTGTCATCGGTGATGAACTGGTAACACCTCCCCTTGAAGGGAGCGTTCTTGACGGGATAACGCGTCAGACGGTAATCCATCTCTGGAAGGATCATGGAAAAAAGGTGGCAGAGCGGCGGATATCAATCGATGAGGTCATAGATGCATCAAAGACCGGGGACCTGAAGGAATGCTTTGGTACAGGAACAGCCGCTGTTATTTCACCGGTTGGTGAAATTCAACATGGAGATGTCAAAATCATCATAAACGGCAGCAAAATCGGTCCTGTCGCACAAGACCTGTACGATGAAATTACAGGGATCCAATATGGTGAGCGCCCGGACAGGTTTGACTGGTGCTATTCGATATAGAGGCAGGCGATAGGCTATAGGTGCTGGGGGTGCAGCTCATAGCTGAAAGCTGATAGCGAAGACAACAACCGTTACCCATCGTCCATGCTACCAGCACCAATTGCCTCACAATTAATTCTTACCGGAGCCATGGCAAGACGGGTAGCATTGACTTTCGTCCCCACATACCTTATAATACTAGTGATATTTTTCACTTTTACCAAGGAGGCTTACAATATGGCACAATCAGGACAAGGCTACAGGGGTAGCGACGACTACATTGCTTCAAAACCCCTGATGGAAATAGTCAACGTTTCTATCGCGCTGGGAAAACCCCTTGTCATCAAGGGTGAACCAGGCACAGGCAAGACGCTCCTTGCCCACAGCATCGCTGAGGCGCTTAACAAAAAGCTCCTCATCTGGAATGTCAAGTCAACAACAAAGGCAAAGGATGGGCTTTACGTATATGACACTGTCCAAAGACTGAACGACGCTCGTTTCAAGGACAAAGACATATCCGACATCCGTCAGTACATCAAGCTTGGAAAGCTGGGGCAGTCATTTAAGAGCGATGAAAAGTTGGTACTCCTTATTGATGAGATCGACAAGGCAGACGTGGAGTTTCCGAACGATCTCCTCAATGAGCTTGATGAGATGACGTTTCACATCCCTGAGCTTGACGAAGAAGTTGCTGCAATACACAGGCCCATCGTGATCATTACCAGCAACTCAGAGAAAGAACTTCCAGATGCATTCCTAAGAAGGTGTATTTTCCATTATATCGAATTTCCTGATGAAGAGATGATGGAAAGGATTGTAAAGGTCCACTATCCTGATATCGAAATGAAGCTCGTCAAAGAAGCAATAAAGAGATTTTACTGGATACGGGAAGTTGACGGGCTCCGTAAGAAGCCCTCGACCAGCGAGCTTCTTGACTGGATAAAAGCACTTGCATTGGGCGGACTCAGCGTAGACAAGATTACCTCAGAAATTCCATTCCTCGGCACACTCCTTAAGAATGAACTGGATACAGGCAGGTTTGTCAGACTCTCCAATGCACAAGGCGGCGGGGTTTTCAGGAGAAGGTAGTACATGTTTACTGATTTTTTCTACACACTGAGAAAAAAGGGAGTTCCCGTAACTGTAACGGAGTGGGTCTCTTTTATGGAGGCCCTCCACGGTGGGTATTTCCAGTCAAGCCTCAATCATCTTTACTATATTGGCCGGGCATTCCTTGTGAAGAGCGAAGCCTACTATGACATGTTTGATCTTGCCTTCCAGGAGTATTTTGGAGGTATTGCGTCTGACCCTACCGTACTTGATAAGGTCATGGAGTGGCTTGAAAACCCCCTTCACCGACTACCCAAACTCTCTCCTGAAGAGATGGCTGAGTTTCAGAATAAACTGGAAGATTTTAAGAAAGAACACGACATGGACGAGCTGATGCGCCAGTTCAGGGAAAGGCTCAAAGAACAGAAAGAGCGCCATGATGGCGGCGGCAAGTGGATCGGCACAGGGGGTACTTCTCCTTTCGGAGCTTACGGGAACCACCCCGGTGGCATCAGGGTCGGCGGGGAGTCATGGAGCCAGTCGGCTGCAAAGGTTGCAGAGGAACGGAGGTTCAGGAACTACAGAAACGATCTCATCCTGGATGTGAGGCAGACAAAGATGGCCCTGAAGAAACTCAGGGAACTGAAGAGGGAAGGGACCCAGGAAGAGCTGGATATCCCTGAAACAATTGACAAGACCGCGAAAGAGGGCGGAGAGATAGAACTTGTTTTCAACAGGTCCCGCGAGAACTCGGTACGGCTCATCCTCCTTATGGATACGGGCGGGTCGATGCTTCCCTACACCCAGCTTTGCGAGAGACTTTTTTCAGCAGCTACCCAGGCGAATCATTTCAAGGAATTAAAGTATTATTTCTTTCACAATGTCATCTACCAGGATGTCTACGAAGACATTGCCAACTACAAGAGGGTGCCTACCGAGAAGCTCTTCTCTCAGTTCCACAAGGGGTATAAAGTGGTCCTCGTAGGAGACGCGCGGATGGCCTATTCGGAGCTCTTCGACATTAACGGCTGCATTGACTATTTTTCTTCCAATGATACGCCAGGCGTTGAGTGGCTTCTGAAGATCAAGGACCACTTTCCTCACTCGGTATGGCTCAATCCAACCCACAAGAACTTCTGGGGTCACTATACGGTGGATACTATCGGTAAGGTGTTCCCCATGTTCGAGCTCACTATCGACGGCCTGAAGGATGCAATCAAGTCCCTAACAGGTAGGGCAAAACCAGTACAGTTCCAAAACTAGAACAGCGCTTCGAATACAATCGGATGTGTGCCTGTGTCGGGCATTCCCCGCGAACAC
>PDVJ01000621.1_pt1 | contig 12080 bp, 8 predicted proteins | sample 1369811 | NCBI WGS metagenome assembly PDVJ01 (sample SAMN07795376, study PRJNA414565) | Alkali sediment metagenome, whole genome shotgun sequencing project. | reverse complement strand
CAATGATCGCAAACTCAAACTCTAAACCTTAACTCAAGGCCTATCAGCGTTTGTGGACGGGAATTATAGGGGAAATCGTTAAAGAAGTCAAGAGAGATTGCAAGGAATTTTGTAGAAAGTAAAAAGAATTCACTTTCTACTTAGTAAGCAACAGAAACATACCCTGTTTCAGGGCGCACTGTGATAGTTGCATTGCCATCATTGTGTTGAAGCGATATCGTACAATCTGTTTTCAATAGATATAAATGCATATTGGTAACGGGAGGATTAGCACTTGTTATATAGAAATAAGGGCGTCCCAATCCATCAAATGAAAGTTCACCGATTCCAGTACTTGTATTGACATGACATGAATTGGAAAAAGCCACTGCTGTAATTCCAAATTCTTTTGCCAAATCGGTAATATCATTACTTCCATCCAAATAGTTTTTGGTTAAAGGATCTCTCGCTGTTTCCTCAGGATTAATCGTATCCGAATTTCCGTTATGATCAATATCCGAATAAATTTCATAATATATACTTGACGGTGCTGTTTTAAATTCCAACTGCCAATTTTCCAGATACCAGCGGTTATCATTAGGATCGAACTTGTCATTCACCATTGCTAAATGTTGAGTGTATCGAATATGGTTAGCAAGTTGATCTGCTGCTTGTTGTAATGGATTAGAACCAAAGCTTGGCATAGCCAAAACAGCCAAAATTCCAATTATGATAATAACAAAGACCAATTCTAATAATGAGAAAGCAAAACGTTTCATAAAATCACCTATTATTAATATTGATTAACAGTGATTATAACAAAAGAATGAAAAAAAAGAGGAAGAAGTACTCCCGCAAAAGCGGGAGAGAAGAAATTAAATTTCGTCTGCCATTTCGACGTTGTAAAGAATATCGTCTGTTGGATGACGGTACATCGGCATTCCAAGACGTTTTTCGTCCAAGATATGTCCGATGAATCCGATTGAACGACCCACTACGAAGAATGCATTTAATGCACCTGCTTCGATAAAGCCATCAATATCTGACTCAGAATAACCAAGCGCACGCCACATATCAACCATCAAAATACCGATAGTACCGTCAACATTCAAGATAAGGTTGTCTTTTTTAGACGTTGTCAATTTTTCGACTTCAAGTGCAAAATCAAGCAATGGAGTTGCCGGAAAGTGCTCTGCAGCGTATTTTTTCAAACCTGATACACGAAGATCCGGGTTACGTACTGATTTGATACGGTGACCGATACCAGAGATCGTTTTACCCTCTTTTTTCATGTAATCAATGAATTCAGCCGGACTCATACCACGGTCATTTGCGTATTTAAAATATTTAGCAGCATCATCGATTGCACCACCAAAACGTGGTCCGATAGTCAAAAGACCTGTAACGAGGGAACTGATAACATCTTTACCTGCACGAGCAGTTACTTTTGCATTATGAGCACCCGATACAGCCGGACCGTGATCCGCAACGGTTTTGATTACCGTCTCAAGATAATCCGTCGCCCATTTTGGATAGCGTTTTTTGAACCAAAGCAATGAAATAACATCACCGATTCCAAAACCTGTTTCCGGGGTAGCAACAGAACTGATTGGGTAACCAGCGTAAGTCGCTTCATCGCCACGGTCATCAGAGATTGTACAAATAAACTCTTTCTTACGGCGAACTTTTGGTACAGAACGCAATTCAGGCTCAACGATTTCCTTGATAGTGCCTTCATTAGTAAGTTTTGCGTAAACTTCAGCAATCGTTTTTGGAAGATCATTGAAACTTGCTGGAACGAACATTCCTGCTTCTGCCATAGCTACATTTTTTGCAGCAGCTGTTTCTGCATCCGCATTTGCGCTAGCACCTGCGTGACCAAATTGTACCCCTGAACTGAAGTGCTTAGCGATTGTACCAATACACCATGCAATAATTGGTTTTTTGATCAAACCAGATTTTACCGCTTCGATAACTTTGTACTCTTCCGTACCCCCTACTTCACCAAGAAGAACCATATATTTAACTTCTGGATTACTTTCCATACGGATAAGGTTGTCGATGAATACAGAACCAACAAAACGGTCTCCACCGATGGCAACACCCTCTGCAATACCATCTGCATTGATTGCGATGATGTTTGAAAGTTCATTAAACAAACCTCCTGAACGGGTTACTAAACCACATGAACCTGCGCGATGAAGTTTTGAATTGACGATGTTTTCAATGGTTCCGCCAACGTTTGCAATTTTAAATGCACCCGGAGCGATACCGCCAACCGTTGCCGGTCCGATAACAATAACACCAGCATCGCGAGCTGCTTGGTTCATTTTACGCGCTAGTCGCTCAGGGATACCTTCTGCAGTAACCATTACTGATCTAAATTGACCTTTAATAGCGATTGCTTCCATTGTTACATCGTAAGCAGTACGAAAAGAAGCAAAATTCAAAAGAACATCTGCTTTTGGAAATGCGATTGCCGCTTCCGCTGTATTACGAAAAACAGGAACCATAATCTCATCAGGACCATAGAAAAATTTCTCAAATTTATTCCCTGACGTTGGTGCAACGATTGCAGCAACGGAAGGTTTTGTACGATTGATCACATAGTCATAGTCCAACATACGCTGAATAGCGCTTGCGTTGTTGTTCCAAAAAATCGCTTGTGTATCTTTGGTAAATAAAGCACCCATATTTTCTCCTTATTTCTCAAGCGCCATGCGCACTATGTCGGTAACGTGTGTTTCCGGTCCATAAACTTCGATATAAAGACCTAAACGATCTGCTGCCTCTTTAATATCTTTAAGACCTTTTTCATAGTTTGGTCCGCCACGACGTACATAAATACGTGTATTGTGCGCTTTCATACGCTCTGCATAGACTTCAAAAGCTTGAATAATTCCCGTAAAGGTTTTTGCAACATCCGTAAAGTTTGCAATTGCTCCACCAATGATCAAAATTTTATCTTGACCTTTTGGATCTTTATGACGCGTCATCAAATCAAGAACGGTTTCAGCATAAAATTGAGTTTCACCTGTAGTCGGTCCACCTGAGTACTCACCATAGTTTGCAAGATCAGCAACGTTTCCAGACAAATCTGCAATCGTATCAGCATAAACAACCGATGCACCACCACCTGCAACCATGGTCCAGATACGGCCCATAGGGTTAAGGATGGTCAGTTTCAATGAAGCACCTGATTTTGAGTCTGCCAAAGCAATCGCTTTTTCTTCAGGAGATTGATCTTCCATACCAAATGCGGTTGGGAAATCAGCACCGCACCATGCATCACCCATCATGAAACCTGCTGTATCGTCAAGGCGGGCAACAAGGTCAAGAATGTGCATATCATTTCCGACCATAACGATCGGATTGATCTCTAGGTAAGCGAAATTTTGATCGCGGTAAAATTTATAGAATTGTTCTGCAAAAGTGATAAAACGCTCTTTGTTCTCAGCGGGGATACCTGCAGGAACGTTTGCGCGGATCAAATGCTCGATATTTGCATCGTCCATAGTGATTGGAATGGTTACTTCATTAACCTTTTCTTCCCATCCTTCTTCAACTTCCATACCGCCCTCAGCCGATAGATAAAGAACATCGTCTTCACCAACGGTCGTAGCAGAGATGTAATACTCTTGGTCTTGAGAGTGGGGAGTAAACGGCTCAACGATAAAATGAGTCAGTGTCCCTTTTTGTCCCGTAAGGAGAATGGTCTCGTGAGCGATTTTTTCATCAATCCATTTAGCAGCTTCTTCAAGCGTGACATCACCTGGTTTATTGGTTCGGAATAAAACGAGATCGTTTTTCCCACGTTTACCAAACAACATATCCGGCTTTGCAACCAAAGCTTCTTGTTTCAGCCATTCGAAACCGTGTTTTTGCGCATATGCACGTAATTCATCACCACTGGTAACCAATACCGATTTAAATCCATAATGAAAACCGCTGAAGTATTTTTCCCAATGTTTTGAGAAAATTGCTTTACCGTCGTATTCACGAATCGCTCTTTGAGCCATTGCAACTCCTTCGAAAAATCTTTTGGCGGTAATTATATCAAAGAGGAGCTATAGAATTACTCATAGCTATGATTTCCTTATAAAGAAGAAAACTAATTGTGTATTTTGGTAACGTATACAACATAAATAGGAATATTATTGTAACGAATTGTAACTTTATCCGATTTTCGCATTGCTTCTTGACTTAGTTTGATTTCATCACACTCTCCAATATTATAGAAACGAAGTCTAAGCTGTGTTTTATCATCTGGGGCATCTACACAGTTAATATCTTTTTCCTGTAATTGATGCGCCAATTCTTTTATTACATGCATAGGATAGGAAAAATGATGTGTCGGTTTTTCTAAAAAGCGGTAAAAATGCTGATTGAAAAAGACGGCTAACGTATTGAGTACCAGTGTCAATAGTGCTGCGTAGAATAGAAACTGATATCTTTTACGAAACATTCGCAAACGAATGCGATAAGTATGAAAAAAGGTTTGAGCGGCCAGTGGGAGAATCAGCATTAAAAATGGAGCAAAAGATTGAATCTCGACTTTTTGTCTAAAAGATAACAGCAGTGACATCCCAAAAGCAACTGCCCCTATCACCCACAACAAATCACGTTCATTCGTAATGAAACGACGATAGATCACATAAAATAAGTAGAGAAAAATAATCGGTGAAAAAATAGCGGCATAGATCCCCAAGGCATCCAAAAAATGTCCATGCGGAGTACCACTAATCTCAACTCCTGATCGAACATACGCGATGATGCTTAAAACAGTTGCAAAAACAGCAATAGGGTATTTTTTAATCCTAATGGTATAAAAAATAATCGCGATAAAAAGAGGTAAAAACGTAGCATCTAACCATACATACACAGGGAGTAAAGCATACGCGTATGTCCCAAATCGTAAAAAAAGATAGACGAATAAAAAAGTCAATACTATTTTCATTCCCGCCGGATCGACGACGAGTGCAGCACTTGTAATCCCGGGTAAAAGAACGTATATCAGCATCAACCACAGTCGATCTGTTTCCCTGGTTAAATAAAATCGGCTAATGCCATAGAGCAAGAAGAAAGACGCAACATGCAAAACAATCATAGGAAGACGCAAAGCTATATCATTATGAGGAAAACTGTTCACAAAGAATTGAATGTAATGATGTAAAAAGCCGGTCTCTGTGTAAAGAATTTTTGCTTCGTTGTATCCGATTGAAAGTCCGCCGATTTGAGCCACCAGCAATAGGGTGTGCAGTACGATTAGGAGGAAAAGAAGAACCCTTGTTCTCATAACTTTAGAAAATTGTTGAGAATCTCATGTCCAAATTCACTCATGATGGATTCAGGATGAAATTGTACGCCGTAAATAGGCTTTCCTTTGATCTCAAGTGCCATAATTTCATGATCATCTTCGCTATAAGCCGTTGGTACGATGGCCTCTGGAAGATTTTCCTGCTCCACAATCAATGAATGATAACGGGTTGCCGTAAACATCTCCGGTAATTTGTTAAAAATCGGGGTATTTCCCTGACGCACCATTTTTGAGGTTTTACCGTGCATCATTTTGTTAGCACGTACGACATGCCCCCCAAAAACTTGCGCAATGCTTTGATGTCCCAAACATATCCCAAGAATAGGAATCTTATCCGAAAAATACCGAATGGCCTCAAGCGTTACACCCGCGTCATCAGGCGTCGCAGGACCTGGAGAGATGATAAGTTTCTCAGGATTAAGAGCAGCAATTTCTTGCACACTCATCTCATCATTGCGGATGATTTTTAAATCCGCACCCAGTTCCAAACAATACTGAACGATATTGTAAGTGAAACTGTCATAATTATCAATCATTACTATCATGGTCTTTTACCTCTACCAAGCTTTAATTACATTGTATAAACTATCCCGCTCTATAGGAGCAAATCCGCTATTTTTTATTAATGCTACATACTCTTGAAGATTAATGCCATGAGCACTCGCCGCCCCTGCTGCTGAGTTAATCGACTCTTTTTCAATCGTACCATCCAAATCATTTGCACCAAACTCTTGTGCTACAAGCGCCAAATTAACCGTGGAAGTGACCCAGTACGCTTTTAGGTTGGGGACATTGTCCAAAACGATTCGGCTGATGGCCATGGTTTTCAAAATCTCGTGCGCGGTAATAAACTCTTTGACATTCAAAAAGTTGTTTTCGCTTTGATAGACAAGGGGGATAAAGCAGTTGAACCCTCCTGTAATATCCTGTAAATCACGAATACGCATCATATGATCCACCCGGTGAGCTCGCTCTTCTACATGACCAAAAAGCATTGTCACATTGGATTTCATCCCTTTTTCGTGCCACTTGCGGTGAATTTCTAGCCACTGTTGTGAATTTACTTTTCCTTTGCAAATATAGTCACGTACCGTTTCATCAAAAATTTCCGCACCGCCTCCTGGCATCGAATCCACACCGTTGGCAATCATCAAATCCAAAATTTCATCATAGGTTTTACCGTACTCTTCGGCTAGAAAATGGACTTCTGCCGCCGTGAGTGCTTTAATATGCAACTGCGGATGACGTTCTTTGATCTTATGAAATACTTCAAGATACCATTCCAATCCTGTTTCCGGATTATGTGCCGAAACAATGTGCACTTCACGAATACCTCGTGAGGCAATATCGTCGGTAATGGCCAAAATTTCTTCATGACTCATGGTATATGGCTTAGGATTTTTTCGACTCGCACTGTAAGCACAAAATTTACAGACGTCTTTGCAGATATTGGTTGGATTGATATGACGATTAATGTTGAAAAAGGTTTGTTTGCCATGGAGTGCTTTACGACGCTCATCTGCAAGTTCACCAAGAGTAAAAAGATCTAAATCATACAGCGAAACGGCTTCATCCATAGATAAACGTTCGTGTCGCTTTACTTTTTCAATTACATTCATAGAAAATCTTTATTGCTTTATTTTTTCACGCATTATAGCGAAAGAAACAAGGATGTCCTTTAGTTTTCAATATCAATAATCAAGTAAAACGGTACAATTTTTATTTGATTTTTTCGCACAAAAGAGCGCTTTGTCGGCTCGACCCAAGATACTGTCAAATGTATCGCCCATCTGATGCACCGTCACTCCGATGCTTATGGTGACATAGACACTTTGCCCCGAATATAGGAGATTGCTTTGTTCGATTTTTGCGCGTATTTTATCAGCCATTGCAAAAGCTTGCGTCTCATCACATCGGCTTAAAACTACGGCGAACTCTTCTCCTCCGTAACGGTATATTTTGTCTGCTGCACGAATCATTGCTTTGACGGTTTGGGCGAGAAAATAAAGAATTTTATCTCCAGCCAAATGACCGTGTTCATCATTAATAAATTTAAAATTATCTACATCTATGATCATTAGAACCATGGAAATTTTTTTGTTCTCTCCCGCTTGAATTACCGATTCCAAATCTTCCATAAATCCTTTTCGATTTCCAACTTTTGTAAGCGGATCAATAGTGAGTGTGGAAAGCGCCTCTTGCAAATCAAGGGTAAGATCGTTGATTTTAGATTGTGCTTTGTCAAGTTCATCTGACATATTTTTGTTAAGCTCGCTCAAACCTTCAATAAAAGTAATGTATTTTTCTATCGTACCTGTGGGAGCATTTTCCATGTATGCTTGCTGCTCTTGCGCTACTGACACAATATCGGCGTGAGATTCGGTAAAAGACATCACCGAACGCTTGGCAATATCCAGATACTTAGTCTCATCCTCTTTTGAACTGCTTAGTGCTTTATGTTCTGAGTCTTGCTGATCTTTACGCAACTGGGCATCTGCCATTTCCAAAAAAAGCTTATCAAAATACTTTTTATAGTGTGCAGGATAAGGAGGAATTTTCATTGAGCGTATCATCCCCATGACCTGATCGTGGATTTCAAAAACTCTTTGATAGATACTGGTATTATTCATCTGCTTGTATCCTCCATATATTTTTGATTATTGTAGCATTATTATAGCAACTGCTTATTTTTTATCCCTATTTCTCTCTTTAAAAAATCATTTTTCGCTACAATTAAATAAAAAAGCAGCCCAAATGAACATTACGGAAAATATTGAAGATCTCATCGAATCTAACGCCAGTGATTTTGAAATTTCGAAGCTTTTTAAAACATTTATTAATGACTATAAAAGCTCTCTTCCCGATGTTTTTGAACGTAATCAAGGAAAAGATTTTTTGGTGACGCACACTCGAACACTGGACAGTATCATCGTTTTAATGTATAAAACTGTATTACGTCGGATGTTCGGCAATTATCTCCCTATGCGCAGCAATATTCCCATTGCCCTCATTGCGCTTGGAAGCTATGGCCGAGAACAGTTGTGTGTTCACAGTGATATTGACCTAATGATCGTGTATGAAAATGTTGCCGGCTATAACAGTTCGAGTATTATTGAAAAATTTCTCTATCTTGCATGGGATTCTGGATTAAAACTTGGACACCGCGTCCACGAAAGCAGCGATCTATTCAAAGCGTCACGTGAAGACATTACGATCAAAACCGCCTTAATGGAATCACGCTTAATTGTCGGTTCCCCGTTTACTTGGAATTCTGTTCAAAATCGCCTTCTTCAAATTCGCTACGATGATCCCAGAACCTATGTATTGGCAAAAATCGACGAGGCCAATATCCGCCGGACCAAATACCCTTTTTCAATGCAACCCAACATCAAAGAAGGCGTTGGTGGATTGCGCGATTCTCAGCTACTTTATTGGATTGCCAAAACGGTGCATGGTGTAGGTTCCCTCAAAGAGCTTATCGGCGTTTTGTTTAATGAAGAGCAATATCGAGAATACCGAATCGCACTGGAGCTTCTGTTCCGCGTTCGCAGTGCATTGCATCTCCTTACAGGAAAACAACAAGATCAATTGGTGCTTGATTATATGCCTCGTATCGCAAGGATGCTAGGTTTTACAGACGAACGCCGCATGATTAGCAAACTCCTTGAAGCGCAGTGGCGTATTAATAATTTTACTCAAATATACGTCAAAAAAATGGCCCGTGTCTATTTAAATGACGCATCACAAACAGCGCAACTGCGCAATGCTCGTGTTTCAAAAGGCTTTTATGCCCTGAATGACACCCTTTATGCCTCCTACCATCTTCCTACGCCAGCCATCGATACCTTATTGGAGATCTTAATTGGATTGGAAGATAAAGAGTGGCAATTTGATTCAAGCGTTCTGTTTCATTTTACTTACACCACTGTCAAACATCCACTCAAAGTAAAGACACATGCCCTTATACGAAAACTGTTTGAACGTGACCATCTGTATGTTGCTCTAAAACTTTTTTATGATGCGGGGATACTCCATCATCTCATCGGTGCTTTCAAAAAAGTACTTCATTTGCCACAGTTTGATGGTTATCATCATTATCCGGTTGATTTTCATTCCATTAAATGCATACAAGCACTTGAATCCATCAGTGACCCTTATGTTGAAAATCTTTACAAGCCTCTAAGCCTCCCCGATAAACTGCTTCTTAAAGCCGTTATATTGCTTCATGATACGGGCAAGGGGCGCAAGCAAGATCACAGTGAAGTGGGAACAAAACTCATTATACCTTTTGTAAAAAGCTTAAAACTACCCGTCAGCCAACATGAAAGAGCAGCCCTGTTGGTACGTCATCATGTCACCATGAGCAATGTCGCGTATCGTGAAAATATTTACAACGAAAAAACCCTCTATCAATTCATGGCTAAAATCAAAACTCCTGAAAATCTCAAGCTTCTTTACATCCTCACTTATGCAGATATTAATGGTGTAGGTCCCGGAACGTACACCAGTTTTGGTGCCAATTTGCTCCACGAACTTTATGGAGCGTCGTTGGAAATCGCTTCTCAAAATGACCGCATTACCGACGCTGTCAAACGACAACAAAAAGAGCGTAAGCTCACCGTTGATCTTGATTTTGCTCTTCTTAATCGCAGTGAGCAAAAGAAGGTACTCTCGATAGAATCGAATTTTTTCTTTTTTAAACACACCCCAAGCGAAATTATCAACATTTCCAAAGAAGCATTTGAATGCCAAACTTTCACCTATACCCTCAACATCGATGGAGGCCTTGTCATCCATATTTTCCGAAAAATTCCTCTAAATTTAGGTTATCTCCTAGGAAAGCTTAGCTATCTCGATGTAGCTTCCATGGATATCTTTACCCTCTTTGACGGTATTAAATATTTCAAAATCGAATTTTTACAATGTCCTCGCGAGGGGACAATGGAACAAATCAAACAAATTGTGGAAGAAGCCTTTGATATGTCCAAAAAACTGGATCTTCCTAAACCCATCATCAAACCTCAAGAAATTACCCTCGATTGTGACCATTCGATTCACTACGCACAGCTCAATCTCAATACCACCAATCAACGGGGGCTTTTGGCGTATTTTGTGCAATTATTCGATGAGGCAAACATTAATATTGCCACTGCGAAGATTCATACCAATAAAAACAGTACGCGTGACCACTTCTTAATCGAGAAACAAAACAGAATGTGCGATAATGCACGCGAAATAATTGCCAAATTGGTAGGAGAGTAACTATGTGCGGAATCGTTGGATATGTCGGAAAAAAGCCCGTTAAACAAATTTTGATTGACGGACTGCGCGAATTGGAATATCGCGGTTACGACTCTGCCGGTATCGCCGTCTTACAGAACCACCAATTTTCACTTTTCAAAGCAGTCGGAAAACTGATCAATCTCGAAGAAAAAGCGCAAGCTTTTGAAACCAGCGGATTCTCAGTCGGCATCGGACACACACGCTGGGCAACCCATGGAAAACCGACTGAACTTAATGCTCATCCACATTTAGGTGAGAACTCCTATGTGGTTCATAATGGCATCATCGAAAACTATCAAGAGCTAAAAACTATGCTGACGCAGCAAGGGGTAAAGTTTTTAAGCCAAACCGATACCGAAGTCATTGTCCATCTTTTCGAATTACATCTAAAAACTGCCGCTACCCCGTTTGAAGCATTTACCAAAACACTCAATGAGCTCTCGGGCGCTTATGCCGTCTTACTCGTCAATGCTTCAGTTAATGACACTATTTATTTTGCCAAACACGGCTCTCCAATGATTATTGGACGAAATAATGAGGGAGAAACTCTTTTTGGCTCATCTGATGCTGCTATGATTGGAAAATGTCACGAAGTAATCTATCTCGAAGATGGTCACTATGGTTATGCCTCAAGTGAGGGAATAGCTTTATACGACGAAAAAGGTCAAGCAGTAAAACTCAACTTTACTCCATTAAGCGAAAACAAACTCTCTGCACAAAAAGAGGGTTACCGCTTTTTTATGGAGAAAGAAATTTATGAACAAACAACCGTCCTATCCGATACCTTATTAGGACGATTGCGTGATGAAAGTATCGATTTTGAAGAATTAGACCCAAAACTCTTTGATGGGATTAATGAAATCAAGCTCTGCGCATGCGGAACAAGTTACCATGCTGCACTCAGTGCCAGCTATTTACTCGAGCGCCACGCCAAAATCAAAACATCGGTTGAAATTGCCAGTGAATTTCGATACCGTGAACCTTTTTTAACTCCCGATACCCTTTTCGTCGTCATCAGCCAAAGCGGCGAAACAGCCGATACGTTAGAAAGTCTCAAAATGGCCAAAAAGTTTGGCCTCAAAACAATGGTTATTTGTAACGTAGACAACTCTTCTATGGTCCGTCTGGCAGACGCCAGTATCTTGACGCGTGCAGGAATCGAAAAAGGGGTTGCATCTACCAAAGCTTTTGCTACGCAAGTATGTGTTTTATGGATGCTGAGTCTCTTCCTAGCTAATGAACGAAAGACATTGGATGCGACAGAGATCAAACGTCAAATACATCTTTTACGTGCCCTCCCCTCAACCGTAGCTGTTGATCCGGCACTGCACGAACAGTTACGTCGTCTGAGCAAGCGTTATTTGCATGGACACGGATTTTTCTTTATCGGACGTGACGTATTCTTCCCGCTTGCGCTTGAGGGGGCACTCAAGCTCAAAGAGATCAGCTACCTTCATGCTGAGGGGTATCCAAGCGGTGAAATGAAACATGGACCCATCGC
>PDVJ01000145.1_pt1 | contig 12103 bp, 7 predicted proteins | sample 1369811 | NCBI WGS metagenome assembly PDVJ01 (sample SAMN07795376, study PRJNA414565) | Alkali sediment metagenome, whole genome shotgun sequencing project. | reverse complement strand
CCTCTGGTCCGGATGCCATCAGCCGCAGGTCTGTGCAAATTTTGAGAAGAGTGACAGCACAAGCCTTTAAAATCCCGGAGACCTCTACAAACAGATCCGCATTTTGAGTGGCTTCGATTAAGTTTTCCGCACGTGCCAAACCCATACCCGTTAATTCTCGCAACGTTTCTACCACCTGGAAGATGAACTCTCTGGGGGCAGCCAATCCACTTCCGATTGCTGTCCCACCCAGGTTGACCACACGGAGCCGCTCTTCGCACGACCCAGTGTGGTTAAGGCAGCGTCTTGTAACTGTGTGCGGCCCACTTTGACGACATGGGCAAATTCTCTTTCCTTTGTCTGAAAGGCCTCTTGTAATGCCACCACTCGTTCTTCCAGTTCACGGAGTAGCCAAATGGCTGCCAGCTTCAATGCGGTGGGGTAAGTATCATTGGTCGATTGATGGAGGTTAATATCTTCCAGGGGGGAGAGGATATCATAATGACCTTTCGTTTGATCCAATAATTCGAGGGCACGGTTTGCCAACACTTCGTTCACGTTCATATTCGTCGAGGTCCCCGCCCCACCCTGAAGGCTATCCACCAGGATGAAGTCGTTCAATCGACCTCCGGCCATCTCTCGGCAGGCCTGTTCAATCGCATTGGCCTTGGCCTCATCTTTCCAAATTCCTATTCTCCGATTGGTCATGGCACAGGCAAGTTTTACATAACCGAATGCTCTCACCAGCATAGGATGGACTGGGCGACCTGCAAGAGGAAAATTTTCCAGAGATCGAATGGTGTGAACCCCATAGAGCGCATTGGAAGGCACTTCCATTTCACCGATCAGATCATGTTCGATGCGATAAGGATTCATTTTAAACACTCCGGTTCTAAAAATAAAAGTCTCGTTCCCCTTGCTCGATCTGTACCAAACGCTTTTTTGTTTCGTCCCGTCGTTTGGCGGAAGGGACCTCTTCTAAACTCTTTTCAATCAGCGCTAAACCCGCGGCTCGTGTCTCCGGGGCGGCATAATCCTCTAAATATTCCTTAAAAGTCAAAATCGCATTGGGCAGACAGAATTGTTTGATGAGGCCAGGTTTCGCCAAATCCATGAAGTCCTCACCGGTCCGACCCAAACGGTAACAACCCGTGCAGAAGGAAGGGATGTAACCCATGCGTACGATGTCGAAGATGACCTCATCCAGACTTCGATGGTCACCCAGTTGAAATTGGGCACCCGCGCGCGCCCCTTCGGTATAGCCACCTGGGTTGGTACGACTGCCGGCGCTGATCTGTGAAACACCGAGGGCAAATGTTTCAGTCCGCATTTTCGCCGTTTCCCTTGTGCTCATGATGATGCCGGTATAGGGAACGGTCAGGCGTAAGATGGCGACGATCTTTTTAAAGTCCTCATCCGAAACAGGATAGGGTGGATTCGCGGCAATATCAGACCCATCGGCTGGTTCAAGCCTTGGCACACTGATCGTATGAGGTCCTATCCCATACGTTTTTTCAAGGTGTCGAATATGTTGTATCATGGCAAGGATCTCAAATCGAAAATCATACAGGCCGAACAATACACCGATCCCCACATCATCTATACCTCCCTCAAAAGCTCTACCGATAGCACTGAGCCTCCAATGGTAATCCGCCTTTGGACCGCGTAGATGCATCTGTTGATAGGTTGGCAAGTGGTACGTCTCCTGAAAGAGTTGGTAGGTTCCAATTTTAGAGGCCTTTAGCTCACGGAATTCTTCGACCGTCAAGGGAGCAATGTTCACATTGACACGGCGAATCTCACCCTTTCCTTCGCGGATCCCATAGGTGGTGGCAATCGATTTAAAAATATAATCCAACCCCTCTTGAGGATATGCTTCCCCCGCAACCAAAAGAATTCGTTTGTGCCCACTTCGCACCAGGTGGCGAACCTCTTCTGCAATTTCTTCCTGAGTCAGAGCTCTCCGCTGGATGTTCTTATTTCGCACACGAAAGGCACAGTATTGGCAATCATTCTGGCAGAGATTCGAAATGTAAAGGGGTGAAAAAAGGACGAGACGGTTTCCATAAATCGACTCTTTGACCTCCCGTGCGGCATGAAACATCTCTTCCAACACCTCTGGATCATTGCATTGAAGGAGGGTGGCGACCTCTGCGCTGTCCAGACCTTTTAGCTCCCGTGCTTTAGCGACGATCTCTCGAGCCTGATGAAATCCTGATCGGCCGCTAGCTTCAAGTTGTGTCTGGATGATACTCTCGTCGATGAAATTCGGCACCATCGCTTTTTTCTCCACCGCCTCCATTTTCTTAGCTCCATTTTTATCAGCAACGGGAAGATGGACGATGAAGGTTGTCCCCAGTCCTTCTTCACTCTCCACCTGGATCTGACCCCCGTGCTTATCCACAATCTCTTTGACAATGGTCAGCCCCAACCCTGTGCCGATGACCTCCTGAGCATTGGAGGCGCGAAAGAATTGGGTAAACAAACGACCCATTTCGCTCCTGGGGATCCCAATCCCATTGTCGCTGACAACAATGCGAACCGTTCCATTGGTCCCGGACCAAAAGGTCATCCCAACGCGTCCGCCTTCAGGCGTGTATTTGATCGCATTGGAAATCAGATTCTCAAACACCTGTTCGACCATTTCTGGATCACCCTTAATCTCAGGTAAATCCTCTGGAATCGTCACCTCAAGGAAAAGCCTCTTTTTCGCTACCTCCTCTTGAAAGTTCTGCTGGATGTGGCTGGCAATGGTTTTGAGGTTCACAGCTTTATACTCCATCTGCGGTTGTTTGCTCTGGCTCTTTGCTAAGGCCATCAGTTCTTGAATCATCAAAAGCATCCCCTGAACCCGACGATCAAGGCGGTTCATATAGTTCCGTGATGTTTCAGCCATCTCCCCCAGATAGCCTTCCCGGATGACTTCGAGCATGCTGGCCATAGCGGCCAAAGGAGCTCTCAGGTTATGAGCGACCCTGTTCATAAAACGTGATCGTTCCTGGATTAGATTTTCAATAGCCTCATAAGCTTGCGCATTCTCAATGGCAATGGCGACTAATCCTGCCGCCTGGCGGAAAAAATTCAACTCATCCGTGCCGAATTGTTCGGGTCGGCTCGAGTAAGCCCCTAAGATACCAATGACCCGATTCTCCACGATGAGGGGAACAAATTGCACAGATTGTAACTGGGCGACGTTCAAGTCTTCTCCAAATTGAAACCATTCACCCCGGGTGACCCGGCCGGTGACAAAGGGGTCACCCTCAATGACCTGGCGATTGAGAGGACTTTTCTCCAATTCAATGACCCGATTGATGAAATCAGGAGGCAATCCATAGGCGGCCGCATAACGTAAAAACTTACCATCCCCGCTGAGGAGTTTGACGGAGATGGCTTGGACATCCATCACCCGGGTCAGCTCTGAGGTGGCCACTCGGAGGACTTGTTCGAGATGCTGTTTGGATACGATCGCCTGAGTCATGGTGTAAAGGGTATTCAGTTTGTCATTGAGGGCGGTCACCGCCTCGGTGAGTTCGGCCAGGTGAAGGATCCTTTTTTCGAGCATCCTCATGACGGCGGTGGTGGAAAGGGCGGTGATGAAAACAAAACCAGCAAAGAAAATCAGTATCACCAATATGTGAAAGGGCTGTCCACTCAGATCAATCGATTTTCCTTGGAAGAAGAGGGTCTGATAGGGAATCCAGCCTAAATATTCAACCCCTGCGATCAGGACCATGCCCAAAACCGCCATGGCAGCAAAACCATAAGTCGAACGAGGGGGAAGAAAGATGGCAGAAAAGGTGATATGGAAGATGAAAAAAAAGATGAAGGGGCTGGCAATGCCACCGGTAAAATGGATAAGGAGAAACATGGTGCCATAGTCGAAGCCCACTTGCCAATAGGTGAAGTGCTCGATATATTCCTTTCGATAAACCTCCGCCTCAATCCGACGACTGAGAAGGTAAAAAATAATATTATAAGCGAGAATAAAAAAGGCGACACCGAAAAGGGCGTTCACCTCGAATTCAACTCCCATCCATTGAGCGACTACCGTCCCGATAGCAATACCGAGTGGGACCCACCAACGGAGTTTGATAAACCAAAGGGTTCTCTCCTTCAGTTCCCCCAGAATAATCCGTTTCCGCTTATGGAGCTCAGCAGGGAGGTTGAGTGGGCTTGTCTCCTTTGTGGGCTGGGCCATGCCTATCCCCCGATGCCCGTGGCTTTGATTAGCCACCGGCCAATATGCCTTCGATCTTCGCGATGAGCTTCTTTGTGTCCACTGGCTTTTCAAACAGCCACTTAGCTGGCCACGCCTCTCCCATGATGTGCTGAAATTTGTCAGGCCCTTCCTGTCGTACCTTTTCGAGGAAGCTGGTCAAGAGGATGATGGGAAGGTCTCTCGCTCCAGGCTTGTTCTTGAGCTCATAAGCCAAATCAAACCCTTCGGTATCCGTGGTCATCATGATATCGAGGATCATGAGGTCAGGCCTTTTGGTCTTTAGTGTTTCAAGGGCCTCATGGCCATTTGCTGCGGTTCGGACCGAATAGCCGTTTTTTTCTAAGATGATTTGGAGAGAGTCGCGAATATCCGGGTCATCATCCACGAGTAGAATTTCACCTTTGGTAGCCATACTACCTCCTTTTTCAACCCCGTTTGACATAATGGGTGTGAAGCAATTGATGAGATCTTTCGCCCAGAGGTTCATAGAGGAATGTCTCATAGAGCTGCTTGACGGCTGGGTTCTCATGGGACTGTCTGAATTTTTGAACATGACTGTCATCATGGTAGAGGGCTTTTGTCCCCCTCCCCCTACGCAACCTCCTGGACAGGCCATGATCTCAATGAAGTGATAGTCGGCAGTGCCCTCCACGACCTTATCCATCAATTTTCGAGCATTGTCCAGGCCATGAGCCACAGCGATCCGAACCTCGCCTAACTTCCCTACTTCAATGGCGGCCTCCTTGACTCCTTCAAGTCCGCGCACTGGGGTGATATCGAGGCTGGGTAGGTTTTTGCCGGTCACCACAGCATAGACCGTCCGGAGAGCAGCTTCCATCACACCCCCTGTCGCCCCAAAGATTGTTCCTGCACCTGTATATTGGCCCATGGGTGCATCAAAGGTTCCTTCGGGAAGATTCACGAAGTCAATGCCTGCTTGTTTAATCATTCGACCCAATTCACGGGATGTCAACACCACATCCACATCGCGATAACCAGACGAAACCATCTCTGGCCTGGAGGCTTCAAATTTTTTGGCTGTGCACGGCATAATTGAAACAACAAAAATATCTTTAGGATCAATCCCGACAAACTCGGCATAGTAGGTCTTCGCCAGGGCACCGAACATCTGCTGGGGTGACTTGCAGGTGCTCAAGTTAGGCAGAAGAGAAGGATAGAAGTGTTCAATAAACTTAACCCATCCTGGACTACAGGAGGTCATCATGGGCAATTTGCCGCCGTTCTTGAGCCTATTCAATAACTCATTGCCCTCCTCAATGATCGTCAGGTCAGCCGTGAAGTTGGTGTCAAAGACTTTGTCAAATCCAAGGTGTCTCAGCGCCGCAATCATCTTTCCGGTTACCAATGTTCCTGGAGGGAGGCCAAATTCCTCTCCCAACATCGCCCGGATGGCGGGGGCCTCTTGAACAATGACATGTTTATTCGGATCCTCCAGGGCAGCCCAAACCTTATCCACCTCGTCCCGTTCAACGATGGCCCCTGTGGGGCAAACCACAGCGCATTGGCCACACATGACACAGACAGCGTCCATGAGGTTTGCACCCATGGCAGGCACCACCTTGCAATTAAAACCCCTGGCTTCAGGGGTTAAACAGAAGACGCTCTGAACTTCGGCACAAACCGTGACACAGCGAAGGCAATTGATGCACTTGGAGGCATCACGGATCAGAGAGGGGGAGGAGTCATCAATGCGGTGGTTCGTAAAGTCAGTTCTAGGAACACGAATCTCGCGCACGCCTATCTGCTCTGCAACCGCTTGCAATTCACAGTGGCCATTTTTCTGACAGAGGGTACAGTCTTGGGGGTGGTCAGAAAGGAGGAATTCCATAACCGTCTGGCGAGCACGGCGAACACGATCGCTGTTGGTCTTGACCTTCATCCCTTCTGCGACAGGATAGACGCAAGACGCCACCAGGTTACGGCTCCTCTCCACTTCAACAACGCAAATCCGACAGGCTCCTGGAGTATGTTGAATCTCCAGATGGGCACAGAGAGTGGGTATCTGAATCCCGATCTTTCGGGCTGCTTCAAGGACGGTGGTTCCATCGGGTACCTTTATTTTTTGATGATCAATAGTAAGATTAACCATTGTCTTTCTCCTCCTCTATCAACGGGGCATTTATTCAATGGCTGCGTCGCAGCGCATACAACGACGCGCCTCAGCCACGGCCATCTCTAAGGTGTAGCCCAGCTCCACTTCACGAAAATCGTTCCGCCGAAGCTCAGGGGAAACTTCCGGCATGAGGGTCTGGGGTTGCTCCTTTGTCTCTTCTTCCACTTCAAAGGGAATGGGAATCATCTCTTCTTCGGGGGCCACCCATGGCTTTTCACCATTGGCCAAACGGATCGCTTCATCTATTTTACGGGCCACCTGTTGGCCAGCTCGGATGGCATCGATGACCATGGCAGGTCCGGTCACCACATCCCCGCCCGCCCAGACTTTTGCATTTCGGGTGCGAAGATCTTTGTCCACTTTGATGGTGGCTTGATTTATCTCGACCCCGCTTTCTTTTGGTAAGAACTCAAGATCCGTGTTCTGACTGATAGCGGAGATGACCGTTTCTACCTTCTCAATGAATTCTGAACCGAGTATCGGTTTGGGTTGTCTGCGGCCACTCCGATCGAACTTATCGAGACGCATCTGGGTGAGTTCAAGTTTTGTGACCTTTCCATATTGTGTAATGATCCTCACGGGAGCGACAAGATACATGATTCGCACTCCCTCTTCTTCTGCTGCCTTGATCTCCCATTCTTGTGCGGGCATGTCTTTGCGTTCACGACGGTAATAGATCGTGACCCTTTTGGCTCCCAAACGAAGAGAGGTTCGAGCTGCGTCAACGGCTGAATTACCCCCTCCGATAACAGCCACATGTTTGCCCACCTTGACTTCTTTCCCTAAGTTGTAATCCTTCAGGAACTCAACCGCACCGAAAACCCCCTCTGAATCTTCCCCGGGGAGGTTAAGTGGAGCACTCTTTTGAGCACCCACTGCCAAGTAAATCATGTCGAATTCCTGAATCAACTTTTCAAAGGGGATGTCTCGTCCTACATGGACATTGGTCTGAAGTTCCACCCCGGTGTTGAGGATCTCCCGAATCTCGCGGTCGAGCTCTTCTCGCGGAAGTCGATAAGCCGGAATACCCCACCGCAGCATGCCCCCTGCCTCAGACAACTCTTCATATACGGTCACCGCATATCCGCGTTTTCTAAGCTCCAGGGCTGCTGTAAGCCCTGAGGGGCCCGCACCAATAATCCCCACCCGTTCCTTTCGGTTAATTGGCAAGGGCTCTATGGGGGATCTCTTCGCATGGTCAGTGATGAATCGTGTCGAGCTGACCGCGTCGGCATTTTAATTGACAGGTGTGTCCGCAGACCCTACCGCAGACACTTGGGAAGGGATTGGTTCGTTTGAGCACCTTATAGGCATCTTCTATTCGTCCGGCCCGAACCAAGGCGATATAAGCAGGTATGTCCATCCCTACGGGACAGGTATGTTGACAAGGGCTCTTAAAGAGGGCTGAACAAACCGCAGCCGGGCAATGTTTGTCGAAAATATGAGCTTCATACTCCTGTCGGAAATAACGAATGGTGCTCAGGATCGGATTCGGCGCCGTTTGACCCAAGCCGCATAGAGCTGTATCTTTGATCTCTTGGGCCAGATCTTCGAGAAGTTCGATATCCCCTTCACGGCCCTCCCCTTTGCAAATCCGCTGGAGGATCTCAAGCATCCGTTTGGTACCCACTCTACAGGGTGTGCACTTCCCACAGGATTCATCTTGACAGAAGTCCATGAAGTAGCGGGCCATATCCACCATGCAGGTATCATCATCCATCACGATCATGCCGCCTGAACCCATGATCGCCCCTACCTGGGCGATGGCCTCATAATCCGTCGGGGTATTCAGATGCTCTGCGGGGATACATCCTCCAGAGGGGCCACCCAATTGGGCTGCTTTAAACTTCTTCCCAGAAGGGATGCCGCCGCCGATATCAAAGATGACTTCCCCAAGGGTTGTCCCCATGGGAACTTCGACCAAACCAATACGATTGACCTTCCCGGTAAGGGCAAAGACCTTGGTCCCTTTCGATGACTCGGTTCCAATCTTGGCATAGCTCTCTCCCCCTTGCAGAATGATCTGAGGGATATTGGCATAGGTCTCAACATTATTGAGGATGGTCGGTTTTTTCCACAGACCAGAGACAGCCGGAAAAGGTGGCCGGGGGCGAGGCATTCCGCGTCGTCCCTCAATGGAACCCATCAAAGCTGTCTCCTCACCACAGACAAACGCGCCCGCCCCCTGATACACCTCCACATCAAAATGAAATCCTGAACCAAGAATATCCTTGCCCAGAAGTCCATGCGCATGGGCTTGTTGAATCGCCAGATTGAGCCTCTTTACCGCCAATGGGTATTCGGCCCGGCAATAAATATAGCCCTGGTGCGAGTTGATGGCTTTTGCAGCGATGATCATGCCTTCCAGCACAGCATGAGGATCAGCCTCCATCACACTACGGTCCATGAAAGCACCTGGATCTCCCTCATCTGCGTTGCAGAGGACATATTTAATATCTCCTTTTGAAGTGGCACAAAACTCCCACTTGATCCCTGTAGGAAACCCACCTCCTCCACGACCCCGAAGTCCCGAAGTCTTCACCTCAGAAATAATTTCAGAGGGTGTCATTTCAAGCAAAGCCTTTGCGGCTGCCTGATAACCATCGCGCCAGATGTAATCTTCAATTCTCTCAGGATCAATCAAACCTTTATTTCGAAGAACCCATGATTTTTGAAGACTAAAAAATGGAAGCTGCGAGACATGAGGAATCGTATCCGATCCGATCGACATCGGCTCTTCGTTGACCGCCTTGCCGCGGGCAAGGGCAAAATCGTACTGGACTTCTTCATGAAGGACGTGATTTCTGAAGATCTGACGCATCTTCTGATCGTCCACCTGTTGATAAATCACCGACTCTTTCCCCAAAGACTCCACGGTGATTAAAGGTTCCTGACTGCAAAGTCCAATACACCCTGAACTGGTGATAGAAATGTCTGACCGGCCGGACTTCGATATTTCATCAAGTGCCGCGTCCATCACTTTCTGAGCCCCTGAAGCAATGCCACAGGTGCCCATGTGGATGGTCACCCGACCCTTATTTCCACCTGGTCGAAGTTGTTTTTCTTTTTCGACGCTCTTTTCAATAGCCTTTAAATCCTCTCTGTTTAGTATCTTTTTCGTCATAGCTTTCACCCCTCCGAGCCATTCCCATTAGACCCGTCCTGATATTTCTTCAGGATCTGTCCGAGCTTAGCCTCCTTGACCTGTTTATGTGTGTCTTCATCTACGACCATGACGGGTGCCAGACCACACGCCCCCAGACAACGAACCACATCCAAGCTAAACTCACGGTCCTCCGTGCACTCCCCTGGTTTCACATTCAAAGCTTGAATCAGACGTTCCATATTCCGTTTTGCGCCTCGCACGTGGCAAGCTGTTCCTAAGCAAACTCGAATCTGGTGCTTGCCCCTGGGCTTCATGGTAAAGAAAGAATAGAAGGTGGTCACCCCATAGACCTGGCTCAGCGGCAAGTTCAAACCTGAAGCAACTGTACGCTGGACTGACTCTGGCAGATATCCCGTGATCCCCTGAATCTCCTCTAAAACAGGAATTAAGGCTCCCGGTTTATCTTTGAATTTTTGAATGACCTCATCAATCAATTGCCACTGTCCTGATGTAAAATTATCCACACCTTCCTGCTTCTCGCAAATGCATTCATGATCCATTTTCACCCTCCTTTTTAAATCTCTAAATACGTTTACTTCGATGTGGAGTTATGTTAACGTTAACGCAAAGTAATAAAAATATATAAGACCTATTTGGTCATCCTCTGAATTAAAATAAAAGTTTTTATTTTCAATAAGTTATGAAATTCCATCCGGATATCTTTTTTTGATCGATCTTAAGTCTATGTATACTGTATACAGTATTTTGATTTTTTTGTCAAGTAAAAAATTTTATGTTTTTTATGGAGCCCCACGGGCAAAGCCCGTGGTTCCCAAGAGACGCCCACAAGGGGCGAACATCCCGTACCAGAGGACCAATTCACCCACGGGTAGAACCCGTGGTCCTCTTGGTTCGGGATAGAGGAGATGGGAAGAAGGCACATATGAAATCAAGATCGTGTTTAGTTGAGATGAGGGTTAATAGATCTGACCGGGGAAGGTACTCACTTTCAAATCTTTTCCAACCATTTTATACATCATCGGGCTTTCCCATTCCTCATCCAAGGCATCCACTAACGTTCCATCATAGATCGCCCAACTCCTTCCTCGAACGGTTTCTTCCATCCCTTTTCTGCGGAAGGGAGTTGAATCATCCAATCTTTCGTAAAGCAATCCTCCAAGTTGAAACTCCCTGTGAATTTTTTCCATCATCTGACCGCCTTTGAAGTAAGTGAAGCCATATCTTTCCCATAGGATGGCATTGTGATAATAAAAGGCATCCATTCCTAAGGGTTCCATAAACTTCTCCAGACACTTCGTGGATTCCTTCATCAGCCCCAATCCCTGCCTAACCATTCCAGGGGCCAGGCCAGCCTCCATGGCCTTCACCTCCTCTGGGATATTCCTCGATCGGTTGCCCAGCAGGGTATCCCTGCCAAATTCATCCACATCCACATTAAACCTCTCTGAAAAAGGATCGTTGATGATGAGGAAGTCGAGATGAAGGCTTTCCATAAAACTCGCTAAAGAAATCTGGCAAGAAAAGATACAGTCTTTGTCTCCCGATCTGTATTTCACCTCAATACAACCAAAATTTTCGTCGGGGGGAAAGATCCCCGTGACAACCCTCTCTCCCAATCGATTGGTCAACGTCTTTGGGTCGATTCGGAACTTCTCGAAGATGGACTCAGGAACGAGTCGGAGGTAAATCGGGTCTCTTTCTTCTCTTGGAAGTCTGTTTACCTTCGCGATAGAGAAAGTCATCATATCGCTCTTTGTAAAAGTGACCTATCCCTGTCTCTCTATCCTCAATGAGGCAAGGCCATGAAACGATTCGATGAGACCAATATTTATAATCTCTCTCCGGCGAGCTGGATCACCACGCCGGGATCGGTCAGGGTAGAGGTATCGCCCAACTCCTGCCCTCTGCAATCTTCCTCAAGATTCTCCTCATAATCTTACCGCTTCTCGTCTTGGGAAGGGAATCCGCAAATTGAAGCTTATCCGGTGTTGCGATGGGACCAATGGTCTTCCTCACATGAACCAGAAGCTCTTTCCTCAGCGCTTCATTGCTCTTCACTCCTGTCTTCAATGTAACAAAAGCATAGATCCCCTGACCTTTGACTTCATGGGGAATGGCAATCACGGCTGCCTCTGCAACGGTAGGATGAGAGACTAAAGCACTCTCGACCTCGGCCGTCCCGATCCGATGGCCTGAAACATTGATCACATCGTCGATTCTCCCCATGAGCCAGAAATAACCATCCTCATCTTTTTTCGCTCCATCCCCTGTAAAATAATAACCAGGAAAGATCGTAAAATACGTTTCCTTAAACCTCTTCCGGTCTGAATCGTTCCAGAAACCACGTAGCATCCCAGGCCACGGTTTAGTGATGACAAGAGATCCCCCCTCATCGACTTCGCACTCACTCCCATCCTCTCTGAGGATCTTGGGAAGGACGCCAGGAAAAGGAAAAGTGGCTGATCCGGGTTTCAAAGGCGTAATGGGCAAGGGACTGATTAGAAATCCTCCGGTCTCGGTCTGCCACCAGGTATCCATGATCGGACACCTCTCCTGACCGATATTCGAATAATACCATCTCCATGCCTCTGGATTGATGGGCTCACCCACGGAACCGAGGATCCTCAGGCTGGATATCCCCCTT